>Ga0209459_10000427_pt1 | contig 10902 bp, 5 predicted proteins | sample WorMetG1aBELIZE1_FD_187419 | JGI IMG/M metagenome (GOLD analysis project Ga0209459, IMG submission 187419) | Marine gutless worms symbiont microbial communities from Max Planck institute for Marine Microbiology, Germany - Inanidrilus... ...
GGGGTTAAAGTTTGCCCTTCTCCATTGACTTTGATCGTCGCCCTTACAACACTCTCGCACTACCGTGCGAGTGTGTGATGGGCGGTTATATAGTAGTTATGTACTTTACTGGGCACCATTGGTTAATATTAGCACCCAGTAAACTACAGTCGTCCCGAGTTTTTTTTTGATTTCACGAGCTACAACCTACCGCAGTGTGATTACATTTTTATGGTGTGGTGGACAACTTCATAAACACTTTGTATCAATATAATGGTCGTAACAACAGCATATTGTGATCTGTCCTTAACACTGAACTGCGGTGTTAATATTGTTGTTGATTGAATGAATTGGTAATATGTTGTGAACTTGTGATTTAATGTGAACGTTTTGTACATGCTGCTAATTAAATTCATTTAACAATTTTTTGGTTTTGTTTTGTTGTAGAATTCGTCTGGTACAGCATAGCTGTCAGAGTAAGCATAAGAAAAGAAAACAGCATTTCAGTGAGGATAACTATGAGCATGCAAGTTCAAATTCTGCTGCAGAGTTATCAGCACATGATGTTGACACGCCCACTTTACTTGTTGCTGATGATCATTCACAAGAGAGTCATGTCAGTGTAGAAAAGAAGACGAAATTTAAATCACACAGCCACAGTGATGGCCACAGCTTAGAAGATAAAATTAGCAGTAATAAAAGTTTAAGACATAGTGAAGGGAAGAGAGCAAGACATAGTAAGAAAGCAACAAATGAATGTTCGATCAGTTCACCACAGAATCTTGAGACATTTCCTGCTGATCAAAATGGATTGGATGATGTTACTGCCGATCGACATGTTGTATCTTTAGATCCGCTTGAAGTTCAAGCAACATGGTGTATGGTACCAGAGCCAGATAATCGTGAATATTTAATGCAGGCACACAGTTTACAGCCAGAAGCAGTATTGCATGCAAGTGAGTCAGAATCAGTTGACGGTAGCAGTATGACTGCAACATTGACGCCTGTTGACAACCAGGTGAATGACAGCAATTTTGTGAGTGATGAGCAACAACTAAAACTTTCGCATTCAGCCAAAAGACGCAGGCGTCGACACAGAGCCAAGAAATGTACAGAGAGAAAAGACGAGGGAGATGTGTCTAGTAATGAACAAAGTAAAAATATTTCAGCACCTGTTGACAGTTCATTGCAGAATGTCTCTTTGAGTAACGAATTGCCAATACAGGCCATTCATTCATTAGTGTCTGGATTTGGCCGCACACACATTATTTTTAATAATGCGAACAGTGATGATGAAAGTGGTGTAAAAGCAATCAAAGCACATCCGACAACTCATCTTGCTTGTGACAAGTATGACAGTGGAACATCCAAAGCTAATGCTGTTTCTGGCAGTGATACAGTTATTGCTGATAGTATTGTAAACAACAGTTCTGATACTGAAGCTCACTTGCATTCACAGAATGAAAGTGCTGTTTCTGATGGCCTTGTAAGCTGTGATGTTAGGAAAGCATCTTCTGCAGCTCACTTGCCACGTAAAACCAAAGTGTGTTCCCAAGCAAAAAATACACCATTTGCAAACGTTCAGGTTTTCTGCCGACAGCGAATCAAAAAATCAGATTCTGCCACCTTTATACCACATGTTCAGCCTTCAAGCAGAACGACTACTCTACTGCCTAAACAGGCAAGCATTTTGTATTATTTTTAGGATTTTATCATACATCAGTCAGCATAGCATACCTATGCAGAGCACCATACTGTTACAGTAGTTTTGTCTAGCTGTCCATTTGTCTGTATTTTGTGAACTGGTATTGTGTGACTGAACCAGCTGTCAAGCAGTGAAATGCTATATGGTAGCACATGGTCTTGTGTTTTTCCACAGCAAAGGCTTGATGAAATTCCAATGGGATCACCTCCAGTCAGTGCCTAATACAGGTGGGACAGGTAATATTGGCGATTTTCAACCATTATCTCACTGTATCCTGTAAATGATACCAGGTAGGGACATAACTACTATGGAACACTAATATTTTCTAATAGTGTTCTTTGAGTGATCCCTAATGACTCCAACTATCCCATTTTGTAAATTTGTGGTTTCCCACTTTCCCTTCCTATCTTTGGAATAGGTAAATGCATATGTTGTTCACTTTGTGTGAAGTAATTTGTTGTGACAGAATGTAATGGGTGTGGTATTTAGGCCAGTGATGGCACACAAGCACCTGCCATTAAAGACTACTCTCATTGTTGCAGTTTACAGGGCACTCCTCGCGCTGGAGATCTCATTGCATACAAGGTCTGTGCAGTCAGTTTCATCTGACGTTTCATTTCTCTCACAGTGCATGACTCTGTATGGTGTGGTGATATCAGTCACGATTTTGTCTCTTAATCCCAAAGTAAATTAGAATGTGCTTAGAGACATTCTAGTTTGGACATGGTGAGGTAGACTTGGTGGGATTGAGGCCCGATCCTTGGGACCACTGCTTCCTTCAGTGCTTTGACACTGTCGTTTGGGTCATTTGACCCATAAAACCCGTCCCAATATGACCTATAATATGTTTAGTGGGACATTAAACCCTGCTCAAGACAATCTAGATGGTTGCACCTCTGTTAAAGAGGCAATATAAAGGCAGTCCTTCGTCACCTGCCCTGTAACAGTGTCTCATCAGTGATGATTGTCTGGGGGATAAGATGCAAGAACTGTTCTGTGTTGTATTGCACCATGTGCACAGTAATATGTACAAATATCAACAGTTTTTTACAGATAGCTGTTCATTTAGATTTATGTTTTTTGTGAGATTTTTGTTTCTTTTCTTAACTAGAGCTCTAGAGCTAGTTTGCTTGCATTACGGTTACTTTTCGTGTCTTCGTATTTTTGTGCTTTTTGGCACATTTTTCTGTTTATGAATAGTTGCCAGTCTCACTGCTGTTGAGTGTAAAGAAGTCATCTGGTACCCATCAAGTAGGACTTTACAGAGCCTGAAAAGCATTCCTGCATTCAGAATAAATTGTGTATTAATTTACTTATACATTATACTCTTTAACATTGCCGTCAGCAAGGACATGCAGGCAGTAAAACTTTGCTCCAGCAAAATCCTACAGTTCTTAACTGAGGTTGCCAGCTGATGCAGGTTGTCCTGTATAATGACTGTAAAATGGTGGTAGCTACGTTATATTCTTAACATTTGCCTTTCAAATTACATTACAGTAAGCGACTACAGCTGGCAAAGCAATGCTGTCCTTGTTTTTAGCATTAGTTAACATTAATGATAAAGTCTATTTGCCACTCAGGCAGTACAACACTGTATAATACAATGCAAAGCAATGTAAATAAGCAAAAAATGGGGGAAAAAAGAAAAGAAGAAAAAGCGAGTTAAAATAATGAGACACATGGAGAAACTTGCCATTCCACTTGGTAAGTATGCTACTGTCTTTCAGGTGGAGATGTATGCCATTTGGGCCTGCATATCTAACATTAACAGCTAAGAGGAATCATTGGTTGCAGTTTGCTCGGACAGCCAGGCTGTGCTTAAAACCCTGCAAGGGGCATAAACTACGAGTGTCTGGTCAAAGAAACAATACTGGCACTTAAAGCGCTATCAGTTTCAGATAGTGTCGGGCTACTTTGGGTCCTTGGCCACCATGGTGTGGAAGGGAATGAAACAGCAGATATGTTAGCCAAACAGGCGGCATGTCTTGGTTTCATAGGGGTGGAACAAGTTCTAGGTCTACCCAACACGCTTATTCGTACCTACACACAACAATGGGCGGACAAAGAACAGACCAAATGCTGGCAGACAGTCGAAGGCTGCCGCCAGGCTAAAATGTTTTTACACGGACCAGACAAAAACCTTACACATTTTGCTCTGGGATTAAGAAAACATGATCTGCAGATCCTAGTGGGCCTGTTAACCGGACACTGTACACTCAACAGGCATCTGGCTATTATGCATATGTAAGATGACCCACTATGTCCTGTTTGTGGGGGAAAAGAAGAAACATCCCTTCACCTTTTGTGGAAATGTTGTGCCACTATGCAGACAACGTACCGCATGCTAGGGGCTTACACACTGCAGCTCGAGGAGCTATGTAGGATATCACCATCTAGCCTGTTGCGGTTTGTCAAAGCCTCATTGAGGTTATAGTAACCTTGGTTATATCACGGATGCGCACTGGGCCAACATCAAAATGGTTTCAGCACTGAGCAGTCTCTTTCAGACTGTTCATCCTGAAGGTAAGGTAAGGTAAGCCACATGGAGCTTGACTGCTGTAGATCGGGAAAAGCTGGAGTTGTTTCACATGAGATGTCATTGTCAGCTCCTGAATATTCATTGGTCCGATCGTGTGACAGATAAGTCAGTACGCGAACTAACAGGGCTGTTGACTATCGATGATTACTTGAGTCGGCGACACCTGTCTGTTTTTGGCCACACTGCACGATTGGATTCCATGGTCCCTGCAAACAGTGCCTTACGACTGGCGATTGCCATGAAGGAAGGCAGAAGACCTGATCCGAGCTGTAGTCAAGTTCGTGATGATGCTGGAATCCCTTTACCAACGTTGTGGTCCACAGAGGTTGCCAGAGGACATGGAACGGCACGGCAATCTTCAACCAGGCGACAATGATGATGATGATGAGTAAGGCACCATTTATCAGTTCACGTGTAACAAGACACCACGGCACAACAGGCAGCAGCATCCCACCTGCGGTAGTGACTAGTCTATCATGTCCTCTAAACAAAGTTGAATGCTGTCGTCATGTCAAGAACTTGGAGATTGCTCGACTGCTTTGTTGACAGCACAGAAGTGAAAACATGTTGTGATGCAATGCAGAGTTTCTATTAAGATTATATTGTTTTAAGGTTATACCTAAATGATATATCACCAGTCTGAAACAATGCTGCTCTGTAAACCGCAGTGTGATATTTATTGTATTTGTTACGTGTTCAGATGATTGAAATGACTGATGATTATACACCAGCTATGTCCCAGTATAAGGTAGGCAGATGCATTTTATTGTGTATCAGTTGCATTACTGTTCCCATGTGCAGTGACTATTAATAAGCATGCATATGCACGGTAGCACAACACGCAGCGTTAGAAGTCAATGGGAGAGGCCAAATTTAGCACTCACATTCCTCCCAAACCCCTGAACAAATTTAGATACAATTTCAAATACATCAGTACATCCACCCAAGGAGTCAATGTGCAAAATTTGATTTGAATCGATTCAGCAATTGCAGCTCTGCCCATGTATGAAAAAATGCATTTGGGTAGGGATTTCTTGTTAACATATCTATCCGTTTCTTCATCTGGGCTACCAGTCGCAGTTTGGGGGCAAATTTAATGCGTAATGACATGTTTTTGAACCATTAATGACTTTTGAGGTAAACTTTTACATTAGGGGTTAAAGCTCCAAAAACTGCCCAATGTGTGTGAATAGACATCTTCAAGCTAAACTTGCATATTATAGGAACTACGACATCAGACGTCTGTTTAACAGCTTTTTTCCAGGACAACCTGCATAAGCTGGCACCTGAAAGATTAAATCAGTTTGGATTTTAATGAAGCAAGAGATAATGGGATGGCAGTAGCATCAGCTGGACCATATTGGCATGACGATGCATATTTCCTTTCTGAACCTATTGGCTGTTAAAACTTGGAATTTCTAAAACTCAAAGATGGCAGATGGCCCCCATTTTGAAAACCATTAAATCACCATATTTCAGCAACAGTTTGACTGATTGCCACAAAATTTTGCACAGTGACACACACTTACCCTTTGAACCCTATCAGCCTTTTACAACCTATCAGCCTTTTACAAATTTGCATTTTTAAAAATCCAAGCTGGAAGACAGCTGTCATTTTAAAAATCATTAAATCGTCATATCTTTACATGGTTATCTGATAAAGTCAAATACAAAAAAAGAAGCACAGGGCACAGTGCGTGGGGCTGGTGATGTAATGACATCATAGTTGCTATAGCGATGCCTGCTAGTGCATGCCCTGTACTGCAGCATCATGCAGCACAGTCAGTTAATAGCACTTTCCATATCTCCCAATAGTGACGAATCCAGAAAACAATCCCTGTATCCAGACGGTGATCCGGATTGCCACCAAAATTTAATCGTTTGTTTGTTTGCCCATTGCCAGCATTCCCTGAAAATTTCAGGCAAATCCATTCGGAAGTTTTTGCACAAAGTTGCTAACCAACAGACAGATAGACAACAACGAAAACATAAGCTCCTTGGCGGAGTTAATAAAAGGCAAATATGAATATAAAAAAACTTAGCAGTGTAAAACAGTTAGAAGCCAAATCACACATCTAAAACTGCAAAATATTGTTTTGTGACTTACTGCATGGAGTATCAGTATGAATATAGTATTAATAATAGCCACTATAAACTGCTCGTAAAATTGGCAAGCTTCTATGATGGACACTGTCAAAAGTAACAGCCATGTGCAACTTAGTCAAAAATGATTTCATTATTCGACTCGAAGCTAGGCTTCAGCCGAATATTGAAAATACTTTATGGTGAGTTTTGACGGTGTTCACATTTTCAGCTATAACTCCACCGGAAGTGAACCGATTTGGATGAAATTTGGAGCACTCTGAGAACATTGTCTGCCGCTGCCTGTAGTCCGGGCCGCAGTATTTTCCCGCTCCTGCTCCCATGCAAAACTCTATTTGGGATTATAGCTGAGCCTTGTATTATGCTTGCTGGAATCAGCTTGACCTCTGACATGGAAATCTCTGTAATGGATCTGCTGGAGGGCCCCGTAGCTAGGCAGTGGTCTGGAATATCTAGGTGAGCCATTTTCTCTAAAAGGGTCTGGTGACTAAAGGGCCTTAGAGAAGTGTGTGGTAATTACTGTGATGTATGGGTTCACAGTGAGAAGAAGAACTGTGTGGAGGATGGTTATGATAGCTGCAGTGGTTGAACCTCTGGACCTGTATGCGAACTGGTCGGAGAAGGATAGGTTGGTGATGGTTTGTGAATGGCAGGGTGGATGTGCTGCCTGACTGCAGTTTGTTCCAGCACGTGTGTCAAAACTGGTATGATTGGCTGAAGTTGAAGAATGTAATAGTGTGTTAGTATAGCAATTGAAACAAGTTTTTATGGAGTATTTCTGATTGAAACTAATCGTTATTTTTAGAATTGTTGGACTGAAAGTTGTTTACCATGTGCTGCCATCTGTACAGGAAGCAACAGTCATTGAGTTTAATCCAGTGACAAACATGGTGGTGCTACAGGCCTCTGTGGACGATAGTCGTAAGTGTATTCTTGAAAACTGTTAGCTGTTTGCTATAAAGTGCTTAAAATGCTGTAACTGGGTCGATTTCTACATTAAATTCAAACATTAAGTCACATTTTGAGAGCTAATTTGTGACACCTGAAGCTGGCTTATTTGACTGACTAAGACAATGTCTGTGCTGTCCTTGATGTAGAATCTTCACAGCAATGAAGGGATAGTTCAGCAAAGTTGACCGAAGAAATTTAACAGTACTAGTGATAATACTGGTTCTAATATTAGTTGTTGTTAATGCACTAGTCTTCCAGAGTTACTGCATGTTAGGCTGTGCTGTGAAAAGTGAACCTTTTGGATTCTTGGAGCCGGTTTTACAAGCTGGATGCTCTTCGTGTCACCCAGCCTTTGGCAACCAACAGTGTCAAAGCACTGAAGAGTGTATTATTATATATGTAATGCAATGCAACGTAAAAACATCGGTTTATATAATGCATCATCACCTAAGCCTAGTGTCGCTCCAAAAAGAGATGTGTTGAATAAACAGCCAAAACCAGCAATGCTTCTGCATGACTGCTTATCTGGAAAATCCGGAAATGTCAGGCATTTGAGAGCTGTCAGAGAAATGTCAGAGAATTGACCAGAAGTCAGGGAAGTGACATGAAAAATCTTGTCAGGGAAAACTATTCATTGCTAACTTCACGTTTATGGATACACCGATGTTTAGTAGTCCTCTGCAGCAGCCGTGTGTCGCCTGCTTTAAGGATTTTGCGGCTTAGTCGATCATCGTGAACATTTTTGTAGAATATGCACTATCTGCCTCTGTTAATCTTCCCTTGCATCATAAAGTCCAGAAGTTCTCTTCTGGCACCAGGTGGTCCCGGAAAAAGTGCCGTAAAACGGTTGTGGTGTGTGTGTGTGTGTGTGTGTGTGTGTGTGTGTGTGTGTGTGTGTGTGTGTGGTGATGCACTGACATTTGTTGAAGGTACAGAGACAATGCACGTAACACCATTGAGGAGAGAGGTAGAGGTTGCATGTAAATTTTTTGGCAGTGAGTTCTACATCATTGGATGGCAACAGCAGAGGCTTGACTACCACGAGTACTAATCCAGTTATGGGTTAAACAAAGCTGTTCATAGGGGCTGCATTTAGTATTCAAGCCTGGAACCAGTGGTCAAGAGAGGCAGTTTATATTTAGGAAATTGTTAACTACAAGTAAACACAGTTTCACAAAGTGTTGGAAATTATAATGTGGCACACATCATAGTGTATGTATTTGCTGCACAGAAAATGGTATGCCTTCTGATTTCACATAATAGAACTGTTTCACTTTCATACCTGTCTTGCATATTTTTGATCTTCTGTATTGTAGTTTACCATCTTGCCTTTTGTTTCAGGAAAGAAAATTCCAGGAAGATTTGATGTTAGTATTGAGTATGAAGACGAAATTTTGACTAATGTTTGCCATAATTCGCAGGTATGCTTTTGTTTGCTTTGTGTGAAATTTTATTGTGGATTTTTAACAGCAGATGTGAGCGTTTCCTTACGTTCTTGGCTGTTACAGATGAATGTTAACACGAGTATTTTATGATCTGGAATATTGACGAGCAGGATTCAATTCTTGTGTTATTTAATATGATACACTGGCGAAATGTGAACTGAAACTTGCTGAAAAGTTGAAAGGTTTTCATCTTAGACAACTGTATGGGACTAAAAACAGAACAACAACAAAAAAGAACTACAAATAACAACTTACTCTCAAGAAATCTGAAGGTAGTCTGGAGGATAGTCAATGCTGATAGAAGCAACATTGCTTGGGAGATTTTGAAGAATTCAGGAAAAGATATAGTTAGGTGGGGTGAAGCTCATTAGTTCAGTGAAAGTAGCAGTAGGTTTGTCTGTGTTTCTCTGAAAAGAGGGAATTTATCAAACTGCAAGAACTGGAGGAGAGTGACTCTACAGAGGATCAAGTCAGCAGGAGATGGAGACCATATATAATTAGATGAACGTGAAGGATTGTGGAAAGGGAAATCCTTTGTGATCAAATATTTACTTTTAGACTAATCACTGAGAGAGTTGTCATAGAACTCACGACATTGGTTATCGAGGCATTCTCTGAGGGTCTACCCACGTGTAGTCGGTAATCTGTATGGCAGATACTACAATAATTCTACAGCACTCTTGAGAAATTACATTATTTCCAGCTTCTGTTGTAACAGCATATGCACAGTAACAGTAGATGTGCAAGTGACTTGTTCCAGGTAATTACTGGAGTGTAACAGGGCTGTGTGCTGTCATCAGTGTTGTCAAAAATAGATGAGTTTGTTACTTTCTAGAAAGTAGAAGTATTTGCTAAAATTCTTCATTATTTGACAACACTGGCTGTCACCATTATTATTTTGACTGGTTGTATGTAGGATAACACAGGATGTTGGGAGTCATGTAAAGACACATAATACGAAAAGAGGAGATCAGGCACAAAACAGGAATGGAAACGTGAAGTAATTTTGAGGACAAAATTACAGTGGCTGGAACACGTGCACAGAATGGACGTGAATACCATACTGCGTTGTTATAGTTTTCAACAAATGGTAAATGGAAACCCAGAAGATGCAGAAATACTGCAAATGACTCAGTGATAGAAAACTTGCACAATATTGAGATGACGTGAGACAACTTTGCAGAAATTACAGATGAAAAGTCAATGTGGAGAAGCTGTCTCGTCCAGTGTGATGGTGTATGTGGATAGAGTTAAAATAGCTTGATGGTCACTTTTGTCCTGTTGTGTTGGAGTCTCTGGTCTTTTGCCATAACCTTGTGTCTGATTTTAACAGAGCTGGTAGAGTGGTGAAAATACATTTTGCTACAGCTGTTTACTGCCACAGATGTTTACTGCTGTTTGACTTGTGTGTTGATTGCTGTTTGTAGAATTGTGTCTCGTGGACAGCACTTCATGATGTTCGGTTACTGAAGTAATAGTGCTGAACTTATAAAGTTGGTTGATAATTTAATTTAAATATGGTCAACCAAGCCATTTATATAATGTTATCCTTTAGTTTGTATTGTTACTCTTCTGATATTGAATACTTTGTGTGAGTAAAAGTGAAGTAACCATAACCATAGATTTGGGTATCGCTTTATCATGAGAAACTCCTCTCTGAAGCGCTCAGGTATGGCACACGTTAATGAATGAACAGTACCTGTCTTTACTTCCCAGCCGCCGAGCATTACCGCACTTTGGCCTGTACTTATTTTCCATCCCGCTGAGGCTAGAAGGCTGAGTTGGCCTGACATTATGAGCGTTAATACTGTCAGTTTTATTTAGTTTTAACTGTTGACGGCACACATGAGTTGCGGAGTTGCGAATAATGTAGTAAAAAGCTTGATCTACACTGTCAAGAAACACAGTTATTGTTATTAGAGCTGTCGAATTAACGCGTTAATTAACTCGTTAAAGAATTAATCGCGATTAAAAAAATTAACGCCGGTAAAATTTTTAACGCATCACAAAATACTGTACACATCGGCAACATTACCGTATAACAGAAATCTCCCGAAAATCGCCAAAATCAGACTTTACTCTTAGCGAACTATTCTTTACTGTTTAGTTTCTAATTACGGCTCCACGACTGCTTTTCAATTTCACGCGCCGCTCCACACCACGGCGTGCGCGACTGCCGT
>Ga0209459_10000430_pt1 | contig 10835 bp, 5 predicted proteins | sample WorMetG1aBELIZE1_FD_187419 | JGI IMG/M metagenome (GOLD analysis project Ga0209459, IMG submission 187419) | Marine gutless worms symbiont microbial communities from Max Planck institute for Marine Microbiology, Germany - Inanidrilus... ...
TGTCAAAACTCGCAGCGTTCAGAAGTGGGTAGGTCACTTTGAGCCAAAATTTCAGGGGGAAGGGGTCGTCCCTGGGGAATTTTTGGTTTCTACAAAACTAGACACATTTTGCTATCCAACGGTGAAAACTTCATCGTGCTACGTACCGTCGTTTTGACACAATACCGGCGTGTGACAGACGGACAGACGGACGGACAGACAGACGGACGGAATTGCCGAGCATTGCGCGCGCTGTAATAAAACAGAATTTAGCCATTAGGTTACGAATTATACAGACAAATTACAAACAAAACACGATCACAGAAACTAATGCACATACATACACATTACACATCTCTGTAAACTATTTGTATATCGAACGTCCTTCAACTAAGTACAAATATACAATGTAGCTCAAAAAAGGATACCACCCAACCACTAACGATAATTTCAGCAATAGTTGTCCGATTCCAGTAATTTTTTGGTACAAATATTACTGAGTAAATATACCATCGAAGGGTGGTTTAATATACTGCCTCACATGTTTAATGTGCATGTCTTACCCTGGGAAACTTTAACATCATCAATATCATGAATTTAGCCTCAAACTGCAGATATCCGTTATGGTTTCCACTGCTGTGCCGAAAATGGGTATGACTGAGTTGATCTTTGTCGTCCCTAGAATGAACGTCAACGGTCAGTATTACCGCGATGCCTTACTCTCAGCAGATGCTGCCAGCAATCAAGCATGTTGCAGGCGATACACTTGTCTTTGAACAAGACAGCGCTCCATCTCATCGTGCCAAGGACACCATTAAACTGCTACAGCAAGAAACGCCGGACTTCATTGGTCCAGATTTCTGGCCACCAAACAGCCCAGACCTGAATCTAGTGGATTCGGGGTGTTATGCAGCAGACAGTGTATAAATGTCGTATGAACAGTGTCGACGAGCTGAAGCAGCGCCTCATTAAAGTCTGGAACAATCTGCAGCAGAACGTTATTGACGCGGCCATCATCGAGAGGAGAAAGCGACTGACAGCGTGCGTGCGTGCCGATGGACAACATTTAGAACACTTATTGTGACCATGTGTGACTGACAAAACTTATGGATTTTCAGGGTTTTAAAGTTTCCCCAAGGTAACTGCAGGTGGTGCGGTATTATATTAAACCAATTTCCGATGGCATATTTACTCAGTAATATTTGTACCAAAATTACTGGAATCGGACAACTACTGTTGAAATTGTCGTTGGTGGTTGGGTGGTATCCTTTTTTGAGACACAGTGTAGACATAAACGCATGCACGTAGGTCACATACAAGAAACAATAACAGTTACTTATTCGTTACACTTAAAACTAATAACAGTAACAGTAGTCGAGGCCTACTTTCATTTATTTTATTTACATTAAAAACTTTTTTTGTAAGTCTATTATTTGAAATGTGTGAGACACCAGTCACACTACGCCATTATTTACATGTCATTTTATAAACTGCAGATTCTAAACTAACAGATTTTTTGTTGCAAGGAGTTTTTGCAGGACAAATCAAATGTTGCCCAACCAACAGTCTCAGTGCATTGAAACATTGTCATTCATCAACGTACACCTTTATTGTTGACAGCTGTTACCACAAAAAAGGAAGAGACTTTAGCAAGATGGAGTACACCACATCAGCACCTAATTAACAGCAACTGTTTGCTAAACACAATTTGATCAAGACATCTGTCTATGCCTGAAATACGTGTGACCAAACAAATGAGCTGATATTTACTAACAGAAAGGCAGAATAGTTTATTAGCACAGAAGATAGAGCTGATTAATCATCATTACAACTAGAAATGTGGGCCAATGCCCAACGTGATGGCCGCCCTGCCGAATATAGGTGGCGCCCTCTGTTCAGCGCCGCAAAGTTTGGCTGACGCCCACTATTAGAGTGCCGTGCAGTAACGCTGTCAAGACGCGAAACCCGTTGAAATTACCTGGGTTGTCCCAAACCAATGATACGATCTCAGCCGCTAGTGGGCCAAAGTTCACCATATTGTGAGGACATGTGGAGGAGATATTGCTGCTTAACAAGTTTTTTTCCGATTGTCGATACATGCCTTAGTTGCGAAGATATAGCCAGACAAAGATGGCGATTTTTGGCGACTTTTTTGGGTCCTGCATTTGCAGCGATCCGCGAGCAGCACACTTCAGACCTGCATTCTAAATTCGCACTAGGGCCACGCCATGAGTAGAAGTATGGTAGACATCCAATCTGTGGCCGCTGAGATTAGGCGAGGAAAAAAAAGGAAGACAGAAGATAGATAGAAAGAAACCACAGGGCAAAAATATAATGGCCTGCCCTATTACATAGGGCGGCCATAAATAACAGTTCACATATGCTCAGTGTGAATGACTAAGTGGCAAATGAATTACGGAATAACGCAGACATTACGTACCAACATTAGTCATACTGAACACATAATCATCTTAAAGGTTGGTTGCAATTGCATGCTACAGATACAAGAAGAAACATATTTATTCTACTTCCAAGAGTTGATGTCTCCATTACAGCTGTCTTTGCATTATTCTGCTAATGAAAATAATAATAATATTACAAAGTCAAGTAATAGTAATACAAGTTCAAATTTGAACAAGTCAAGGAAGATGCTATGGATCGTGGTAGATGGAAGAAGCTGATAAAGATTGGATGATGATCAGGACGGTGGGTGGGTGAGTGTTTCTTCTGGTACCGGCTCACCCGGGTAGTCCCGGACAAAGGGTCGTAAAACGATTGTTGTTGTTGTCACAATACAGCAAAGTTACATCATAACCACGGACCTGCATTAGCCAGTTTCTCAGTGACTCTCTACCTCCATCTATCAACAGAACTGTCATGGATAACGAGAGCAGGGTTTTTACAGGTCTGACGCTCTTCGTGCACTGAACCAACAGCGTCAAAGCATTGAAGAGAAGTCGAGGCACTGACCCCAGTCAGTGAAAATCACCCACGGGTCTCACCCTGCTCTGTAGAACCACAGTTTGAAAGCCAGAACCACAGACAAGGATCAGCTGTCGCGGACAAACCCACACGACGCGCTGCATCATGACAAACGTGCTGCAAACAAATAAGGTGGACGCTCAGTGTGATAAACTTGCGACTGCATTAAGCTGACAACGCTTTGCGTTGAAAGCTGCGTTGCCAATTTTCAGCTACAGCACCTGCATTTAAACCACCCTACCTGCATTTGGCACCTCCGTTGGGGTGACCCCATTTGAGTTCTGCCAAACTTTTCGGCATATCATGTGGTATTGTTTGCATGATTCTACGTTTAGCCATTTCAGTAGAACACTGACTTGCGACAGACAGACGGACACACAGACAGACATGACAACAGCTAATACCCGTGCTAGCTAACATCGTGCGGGTAAAAATGAAGGAAGGGTCGCTGTGTTTACACAACTACAGACTTGTACACTTGCAGCTGTTTTTAGCGAACGTACTCACGTAAGTCACGTTCACGTTCGCTATATGCTATCGCCTGTCCATCTGTCATCTATCTGTCCGTTGTCTGTACCGTTCGTGCGCCCTACTCAGGCGGTTCAATTTTCGGCAATATTTCTACAGCATTAGGTACCTTGGCCATCCACTGACATCCACTGAAAATTTCACGGAGATCGTCCCAGGGGAACCCCTCCGCCAGGGGAGTTAAACACAAGAGGGGTAGCCAAGTATAGCGATTTCGGACCTATCGACGGCTATATTTCGGAAATGGTGCAAGATAGGAGGTAACTTAGTATTAATCACTAATAGGAAACAGTATATGAGCTTTCGATTGCTACCAAAATCGGTGACCTTGAATGACCTTGAACGGCGTTATTTTGCTTTATTCTGTGAATTCGGGTAGCTTCCGGGTGACCTGCGTAAAAGTTCACGTTCGCTATCTCATCTCCTGATGAGTTCTTGTTATTTTCACTAGTGCGAACAGGCATGCACCTCAAGTCATCACAACTCACATGCAGGAACTAGTGCAAACAGCTTGTACAGCACACTTAGCTACAGTGTTCAGCTACTGTCTCACAAACGCTCGCGTTCTCAACAAACACGTGCAACTGTACACAGTGTCTGCATTTTACTGACTAACATTATTCCCAGACATCTTCCAATTTTTATGCCACAGCTTCTGCTCTGCAGAGAACGGAATAGTGGAAAATGCACTGAACAGCTAGATCAGGTCAAAACTAGCAACGACGTGATTTCACTTTTTCTTGTCTTCCTTACACATGATGACATAGCGCTGGGCAACATTGAGCGGAGGTGAATAACCATCGGGATAAGACGTGTCCTCAAACAGCACGAGGTAATCTTCACCAATCTGCATCAATACGTCACGACATCAGCTAATTCATTATTAATACTAGTTTTTGTTTAACAGGCCTTTTTACCTCCGCCAAGGAAGATATGTAATCGTCTTTATTTGTTTTGTCTCTTAGCAACTGTGCACAACAACTTCTGAACGGATTTGCAGGGTAGGCTGGAAATGGGCCAATGAACAAATTATTAAATTTTGGTGGCAATCTGGATCACCGTCTGGATACAGGGATTGTTTTCTGGATTTGTCACTATTGGGAGATACGAAAAGTAGTTAATGGACATTCATTCATACTGATTCACCTGACTGCATCACTGGAAAAACATGCTTTGGTGGAGGTTTGCACTGTCCCAGTGCTTCTAGCTCTTCCATGAAATTATAGTAGGTTGGGCAATACTGGCCAACTAGTCCGAAGGTCCGCTATTCTGAAGGTTAGGTCAGAGGTAGGGTTAGGGTTAAGTTTAGTTGCGTTAGGGTTAGGTTTAGGGTTCTGGTTAGTAGGTCTGTGGTTAGTAAGGTTAGGTTTAATGGCCCATTGGAATAGTAGACCTCTAGAATAGTGGACCAGAATCAGTTGGTTTGGGTGCCCCAAAAAGAGAACCTCTGACCAGACGCTAACGACAGAAAATCACCCACGGGTCCTCATCAGCAACTGAGTCCTGACGGAAGAGTACGCCACCAGATGCTGTAACCAGATCTCTTAAGCTAGTACCAGTTACTAATGTCAACTTAAATTAAACGAACTACAATGCAGCATTGAATACAGCACTGGTTAACGTTAGTCAATATCTAAAAGGAAACACAGTACAGTGACAAGACATGCTATGTACGGCATTACTTGTGACAATAACTACTAATACTACCACAGTTTTATGGCCACTATACGGGACAATCTGCATTCGCCAGCACCCCCAGCTAAGAACTGGAGAATTCTGTTGGAGAAAAGTTTTACTGCCTGCATACCCTTGTTCTTGGCAACTAGCACATTCGGATTAGGGAGAAGATGTTCGAGTTCTCCTCAATGGTGTTACCTGCACCATCTCCATAACATCTACTTGTAACATCTAGGTGTAATAATGCATCACATTGTACTAAATGCATCAGAAACGCTATTAAATCACTGCATACCCGTTTAGGAGGCTCATGAACAACTGCTCGATAGAAACAAGTTGTTTGTGGATAAAGCGCCAACACTAGCTGCAACACACATTGACAAATAACGGTAAGCCTCATCATTATGACCTCTATGGAACAGCACTGCTATCACAATTAAAATATTTTGCAATACAGTGCATAAGGACAATGTTAGATTTACGTACAGCAAGTCGAAACTCAAAGTACAATTTTAGCCACAAAAATACGTTTGTAATAACTTCCATAGACAATAGACTACTTCCATAGACAATAGACTGACTCCACGGACTTTACAACTGGACCATTTCTTCTGAGCATCTCCATTTTTTGGGTGACCGTTTGTAAAACGTTCGCCCTATGCTATCGGACCATTGTCTGTCTGTCCTGTCCTGTCTGTGGCGTTCATGCACTGTGGCCAAACGGTTGCACGAATCAAGATGAAACTTGGCACGCAGGTAGGCCTCGGCCCTGGCCACATTGTGTTAGATGGGGACACAGCTCACCCTCCCCAAAGGGGCACAGCCCCCAATTTTCGGCCCATATCTGTTGCGGCCAAATGGCTGCATAGATCAAGATGCCACTTGATATGGAGGTAGGCTTCGGCCCACGCGACTTTGTGTTAGATGGGGACCCCGCTCCCTCCCCAAAAAAGGGGGCGGATGCTGGATGCTCTTCCTCATGCCAAACCAACAGCTTGACATCAAAACAGTAGTAACTTCCGTAATCTTTTCACTATTACAGCATTAAAATGATGGCAGACGCTGCTGCTGACATAGTTCACTAATTTACTAATCTGATTAACTGGTGTATAACTGTGTGCAGGATGTCATCATGTGTGATTTTATATGGACCCAATACATATGCAGTATAGCCATTATTCTTCTGACCAAAAAAAATTCAGTTAAATTTCTCTGTATTCAATAATCAGGGCTGGCGACGATGATACATTTATGATTGCTCAATCTGAAACCTTTAACAAATATTAACTGATTAATTTAGACTAACTTCTGATTTACACAAATACAGTTATTATTTATTTTTATGCTGAAAAGCAACCAAAACAGCTGACGATAAAAAAAGTTAAATACCATGGAAATAAAACTCAAAAAGTTTCAATTCAGTAATCTTATTTGTACCAGTCACACAGAAAATGAGCACTAATGTATTTACGGTAGCAGTAACGCATGCAAGTTTGTTGTGGAAAATTAATAAAAAAAGTTAGACAATTACGAACTTAATCCACTAAAATTTTTGACAATTAATCAATTAATTAATGATAAAAAATGTGTGGCCCTATTGACAGTCAACTGACATCATTGCAATGCACGTAAATAGCAATACAGTCAAGTTATTTATTCTACACTTCTACATCAGTTACACAGTATGAACACTACAATACAGACTCTGTCATTCAACTAGCAACAGCAGAAAATTTCAAACTATTGATATTTTCACTTGCAATACAAAATTGAAGCAATTTTCATTTACAATCAAACTACAGCCAACCGTTTTCTTTGGAAATAGTGCCTCTGGATACATTTCTGGGTCAGCTTTCCATCTTGGTAATGGGACAATGCGTCTTCGGCTCAGAGTGTGTCGCCTGTAGCAACCAAACCAAATACCACAATATTGAAGTACACACTTTAAAGTATACATGTTCACCTTTCACGTCAGGTAAAATGCAGGATTACAAAGTGGAGGGTGTAACACCTAGCAGACTAAATAAAACCTGGAAAGAAGTTGTGCAAAACGACTATTGCGTCCAATAGCCTTTTCCACAACCTTTACGACGACTAAACAAGGAGGATGTTATTGACTGTAGTAAATGGAGGAAATTAATTAAAGATATTATATAATACCCAGAAAGATACAGAGTGAGTGAGTAATGTTTTCACTGGCTCGCCTGAGTTGTCTGGGAAAAGGCCATTAATGGTTGTTGTTATTGTTGTTTTAGGCCATTAATACATGAGCGAATAAAACAAAGTTATGAATGAATTTGAAAGCAGCACACTTAAGGCTTTATATTTAAAACTTAAAAAAGCACTGTTGCACATTGGCCAGAAAAAAAACAACATATGGTGAATAAAAATTTATGCAGCAATCAATTGTGCTATGACATGGCATGATCCATTCTAGTTATAAAGAAATATACCTGGTAAAAATCGAAAGCAAAGAAATTTAAACATACTCTTTGCCTTCCTCTGCATCAATGTCGTCGACGTCATACTTGCCGGCTGCTGTGTTGTACACAACAATTTCGGCAAGTATCCAGTTCTCTTCATCTTCCGGACCTTTAACACGAGCTGCGACCATGTCACCGGGACTTCCAATAAACCCACTGTCAACGGGAACTGCGCTGCACAGAGGAGGAGGTCTACAATAGCAAAGTACAGAGTAGTGTCCACACATTCTACTGCATCTGATTACGTTAATTTCTTTTTATTATGTACGAGTGCTTTGGCCTTCAGTGCTTTGACACTGTTGGTTTGGCATCAGAAAGAGCATCCGGCCTGTAAAAAAATTGAGTGATAAGATGCTGGCATGGTTATCTGGTTTTGGAGCGAGGTGCAAATGACTTGCCAATGGTCTAGCCAATGCCACTGCCACGCCATCATCTCTTGCTTCATTAAAATCCAGACTGGTTGCACCTTTCTGGTGCTGTAGTAAGGCTCTGGCAGACCTGGCAGACACAGGTTCAGTTTCCACTGTCACACCTATGAGTCTGGAAAGATATCAACTGCTACCGTACACCCACTAATCAGACAGAATTGCATGCAATCTTAAATGCTGTATCAGAGATATCTTTCCAATGTATACAAATATCAGAACAAATATTAATCATTTTTATGTCATGAGAACGATAAGAACAACAACTATCAGCTGTCTGCTGATAAACCCACATGACACACTGCATCACGGCAAACGTGTTGCAAACAAAGTGGATGCTCAGTGTAACAAACCTGTGACCGAACTAAGTTGAGAACGCTTGCAACGGTCGACATTTTCGACGAGTTATAGCGACTTATTTGTCAAAAGTCGTCAATTTTAACCTATCCCACCTGCATTTGGCGCCTCCGTTGGGGGTGACGTCATTTGAGTTTTGCCGATATCTTCAGCATCAGAAAACTAGAGTCCCTGGGCTATCATATGGCACTGTTTGCGCGATTGTAAGTTTAGCCATTTTAGTAGAACACTGACTTGTGACAGACAGACAGACACACGACCCAACACTTAAACATATGGGTGATTTGGGGTGGTTAGGGTCACTCAAGGTCATCGGCAATGTCACCATTTGATACAGCACATATGACTTTCTATTCACTTTTTTATAGAAAGCACGTGGCTATCTTGTACCATTTTTAAGATATAGTTAAATTTTTTACCCACCCCACGTGTATTTGGTACCCCACTGTGGGTGTCTCCACTAGAATTTCACCCAGATTTTTGGCATCAGAAAACTACAATTCCAACACTATCATGTGGCATTGTTTGCGTGATAACATGTTAAGCCATTCTGCCAGAACACCAACTTGTGACTGACACACAGACAGACAGACAGACAGATGGATGGACAGACAGATGGATGGACAGACAGACAGACAGAATGCCATGATAGCATTGTGCAGTGTGGTAAAAACTAGAATTATGGTAGCAATAAAAACCATAATTATTTTTCAGAACTAGAACATCACTGGCCTCCATGCATCAGCAACTGAGACCAGTCTCTGCTGTCACAGACAAAACGAGTGATGCTTTGCATCACATACATAATGTTGTAAACATAGGTGGACGCTCAGTGTGATAAACTGGCAACAGTTGAACTAAGACGACAACACTTGCAATGGTTGATGGTCGAAGTGCCATGGCGAAAAAGCAGAATAAAAGGCCCCGGAAGGGGGCTGATGGTCATCGCCGTGTGACCTTGACTTTGACCTTGAATTGGGTCAAGGATACATCAATATGCACAATACATACAGGACTACCAGCATACATGTGACTCTAGCGTTAAGCAACTGGGAAATATGGTTCTTTGAAAGTCCTGTAATAGTGACATTCCACAAAGTTTGAAGTCACGTGACAGCTTATTGAGAAACAAATTCAGAAATCGGGCTCCGAACGCTGTAGACTAGGTCCCAAGCTATCGTAATCAACATCATCAGCTTTGAGCTGCACGCAAAATGATGGAGATAGACCTAGAAAAGTGCAATTTTCGGAACTTCAGAAGCTCCGTGATCTTGATCTTGACCTTGGATCGGGTCGAGGTCACATTGGTACACATATCCGGTCGAGGTCTACCCACACACCAAATTAGATGGAAATCGGAAAAACTTTTTTGGACGGATGTACGTATGGACAGACACACTTGAGTTCCAGTCTATTAGGTCATCGCTGGGCAATCATTTAAAACTGGGCTAAGTTCAGACTTGGGGACAAGGTTACACAGAGAAGCATTCTTTTTCCTTATAACACAGCATAAGATAAGCCGATGCCGATGGCAACCTCCATGCCTAAAATCAGCTCGATTCAGCCATTTCCACAGAACATAGGATTGTGACAGACAGACACTAAGCCATAGCGTAGGCCACACTAGCATAGTTTCATATGGGTAAAGCAATGCAGGTAGAAGTGCTAACCTCTCAGTTGGCCTTCCAACCCACAGTGGAAGCGAGTTGGCATTCTGTAACAACTGGTTCATTAACACGCCCCGACGCATTATCTGCTTCTTGCGGTTACCATCTGACAAAACACAAACACTAAACCATCATCAATGTCATTAACATCTGACCAAATGAATTAGAATGAACTAAGAATACTCGAAACACACACACTAAAAATTACTAAGACTGGCTGAATCGAACTGCAACTCGACTATGTATCACTTTTGAGATGCACAGCTGTTGTTGTTAAGGATGTAACAGACTCACTAAACAAACTAATGATGATGAAGATGAATAAAGCATATATGAAAACAGTAAAGCTAGATTTCATAAAACTATAATAACTGTAAAGGGGAACAACAGAAAGCTACAACATACTGCCATCTCGAACTGCTTTTATCTCAGATACTTTTTCAAGCGTGCTTTTCAACAGCCTGACAAAAACAGCAACAATGATAATTATTTAAAAGACAACAATATGTATAATTCGTAGCACAGTAGTCAAATATAGCAGCACTATTATATTAAATCAAGATTTACCAACAAATAACAGAAATCCTTGCTTTGATACTGTTCGGTGGGACCCATCATAACTTTGCAAGTCAAAAAAAGTAAAACAACAAAGATGCATTTGTAACTTGACACTTATTGCATGGCAACTACCTGTCAAATGAAAAATGTGCACATGTGTGTGTATTTAAATTACTAAG
>Ga0209459_10000431_pt1 | contig 10809 bp, 5 predicted proteins | sample WorMetG1aBELIZE1_FD_187419 | JGI IMG/M metagenome (GOLD analysis project Ga0209459, IMG submission 187419) | Marine gutless worms symbiont microbial communities from Max Planck institute for Marine Microbiology, Germany - Inanidrilus... ...
GTGGAGATGGCAGCAAAAACAAAGTAAACAAACAATCTATTTTTAGCAACAGTTTCCACTGAGCTAATCTGACTTTGGACTCAGTCCAAAAATTAGCATTCAGATTAAGCTTTCCGCGCAGTCTTTAGACTCAGCGAAAGACTAATCCAAGAAGTGAAGTCACCCAATGCATAGCAGTTTTTGGGGGTATAAATCCCTTTACGCCCTTGGGTACGCCCCTGTGCTCATTGTCGTGCCACGTGCCATGCAGCCTGTTTATTTTGGCAGGGCGCTTGTTGTTTCAGTGAAGTGAAGCACAGTCTGAAAACCTTATTATTTAACCAACCGAAATGCTGCAGAAACTGAAAAAATATAAAATACTTGAATGACTATAGCCTACTCACAACCGGATGCGTGGGTATAGGCATGGGCAGCTGCTTCACTATCTGAAGGCGCTTTGACTCAATGTAGTGCGACGGGTGACCAACTAAACGTGCAGAGAATGGGAAAATTGGGAGTATCAGAATTCCAAAATCCTCAACTGATGGACAAAATTTGGCGTGGGTGATTACGTCGGCAGTATCGCTCCACATGCCAAAATTCAAGCGATCGCCTTAGTGGGAGCGTCCCTGAAAATAAGTGAAATATTACTCTTGCGTCGTTTTTAGTTTTCCTTTTTTTGTGACACCAGTTTTTGCTCCATCCCGAGACTAAACTGCAGAAGTGCCTTTTATGCTGTATGAATCACTGTATGCCAATCCCGGGTTATTGCATTAAAGTTAAAGAGTACCATACCCCATGAGGACTGTTGGTGGGGTGCTCATCTCCCTTCCTTAGGCCTTCAGCCCGTACGTGGATAAACCACTCATGTCTGTGAAGCATGGCCAGTGCAACGCCAGACCTACAGTTACCTTCCAAGTCGCAGGACATTGCTGCTCCATAACTGCTACCAAATTATACTGCTTGGTGACAGAGGCACGTGTGTGAACAATTTGCCCAAGGTTGTTACCTGACAGCGGCTCGGCCCGGAGTTGAACTCGCGACCTCTGGAGTCACAAGCCAACGCCTTAACCATTATACCACCAGGCCACACGTATTGCATTACCAGAGGGATAAAGCTGCAAAAATCTCCCATATTACCTGAAACACCCCAAAAGGGGCATGAATAGGCATTTTCAAACCTAATTCGCATAGAGTTGACACTAGCATATCTTCAAAACTGCACAGCCAATTCCAACCAAATTCAGCACAACAGTTGAGAAGACACCAAATTCTCTTCGTAGGTGGTTCAAACACATGCATAACAAATTTAAAATGGCGCACTGCTGCCATTTCTAAAAAGTCGAAGAATCGCCGTTTATCAGCAACAGTTTGACCGATTGTCATGAAATTTGGCATGGTATCGATTGCTGACCCTCTTAACCCGATCAGCCGTTAAAATTTTGAATTTTTAAAAACTCCAACACGGACAGTGGTTATTTTAGAAATTTAAAAATAGCCATTCCTCCATGATGGTTCAGGGGATTGCATCGGAATTTGGTAGAATGATGTTCAGGTCAACTCTGAAGTTCTGAACCCCATTGCTAATTCACAATTAAAAAATAACTTTCAGTGGGTAAAAATTGATATTTGAAATTATATCTTAGTAAGAAAACAGCAGATATAGATGCTTAGAACTGGCCAGTTTACAACCAAGTGTAAGGGCGACAGAGACATGGCTCTAAAACAGCATCACTTTGGTAGGACTCCAACTAGAACGTTAAATCCTGTGAAAGTCGTGAGTTATTGCAATTGCAGCTGTGACACGGAATAAACGGCTACTTTCGCAATAGAAGTGGGGCGTTTAGGCTCTCACATCCACATTTTCTACATCTGCGTCATCTGCACTCACTCTAATATGAAAATTGTCAGTATCTAGTCGCTGGATTGCGCATAACTGGCGCTAACTGAAAGCTGTTTACGTCGATTGCTGCTGCTGATGTCGCCCTGCTGGCGCCAACGTTAGCGAGTGACAGTGAAGCGCTAGTGAGTCTAGTTGATAGCGCGTGCAAGCGCCACAACAGAGTTAAGACGCGTGTCCAGCGCGCCCTTGAACCAGCGAGCCGGCTCACGTGGCAGGCCTGGCCTCAGTGGCCTGGCCCCGCTGACCTGACGCCTACGCGCAGCATTGGTGTATATAGAGAGACTGCAGAGAGATATGACTGGTGTATGATATGATCGATGGTTGTTGAACGCGTGCCAGCAGCGCGCCGCAGCCCACACACGGGCTGCCGTCTGACGACCGACTCTGTGCTCTCTGGCCCGTTAGTGAGTTGCTGTCGACCTTGGCGTGCCCTCGCAGTCCCAACGACCTCGCATTCTCGTTCCCGCCGCCAAAGTTCTGCGCTGCAAAATAATAATGCAATGAAAACTGGCCGTTCGTGGGAGGTCCGTTCGCCGGTGATCCCAGTATGAGTTGGACTCGGTGTCTGGAAAACTTGTTAATGTCCGGGGACGAAACCTTTTCCGAGTAGACTATTTACTGTGAACGTCACGCGTGAGCGTTAGACTGTGTTGCTGCGGTTCTTGTGTGACATGTTGTGAGGATTGTGCTGCTTACGAAATAATCATGTGAATAATTTGGCAGAATATGTGCCGGTGTTGTGCACTGGTGGCACTGACAATTGATGCGCATGCATGACGTTTCCCGGGGGAGGGGGATTTGACAGCCACCGTGCCACGGGAGTATGCAATCCAGCATCTTCCTGTGCATGTTCCGAGCCATGATAAATTGGGAGGGTTGCGGCAGGAAGGGCATCCGGCGTAAAAATGGGCGGATTGATGGAGGTGGGTTGCTGAATGCTGATTAGTCCGGATGGAGTGGCACCCACCCGGATTGTCGGTGTGTGCCTCTTGTTATCCTCCCTAGCACCATAAAGTCCAGAAGAAGCTTTCTTCTGGCACCGGCTCACCCGGGTGGTCCCGGAAAAAGGGCCGTAAAACGGTTGTGGTGGTGGTGCTGATATGGTTGTGAGTGGATGCGTGACGTCCTTGAACGTGAATCGTGAGTACAACTGACACAGACGTGACAGGCACGGGCACCTGCAGGCTGCACGGTATAGGCGCCTAGATGCCACCGACACGCGGCGTTGCTTGACTGACAGTTTCATTGATCGTGTCCTTGTTTGCGATTCCAATATCATGGGCACGTTGGTAGTTCAATAGAAATTTGTTTTATGTTAAAGTAAACTATCACTTAGTATCAATGCCACGTTGTTCTCGTCTGCCTGCGTGTTCAGTCGTGGTTTGTAGGCTGAATTCGTTACAGATTCCATATAGGCTTCATCTTTTTTCCACAACTACTCCAGGTTTGGCCGATTCACGTCACAGGGAAGCTTTTGTGATAATTGCAGCCGGATTTTCACAGGCTGGATACCCTTCCTGTCATCCAACCAACAGTGTCAGAGCACTGAAGGAAATAGTACTGCAGCCACCCAGCGACAGTTACTTCCTTGATCCACCAAGTGCCTCATGAGGGAATGCTGCACTCTTTATGCCGGCTGTCGGTCTTTCTGTATACGGGTTTCCCGCGATTAGTATACTTTGCAAGGTTAAAAATGAGCTTTAATATCACAAAGCTAGCCTCACAGCATGGAACTTAGGTGCACCATACTGACAGATGGCTTCTTGAAATTGTTTCGATGGGTGCATAGCATGTCAGCCATGTGGGCAGTACGTGTTTGTTGGACTGTGGCCTAGGTGAGATAAGTGACGCATGTGGCTGCGATGTGTACAGGTCCAGGTCTGGTGTTTGTTGTCTACCCGGCAGCTATAGCTCGCATGCCTGGCTCACCAGTCTGGGCGGCGCTGTTCTTCGTCTTTCTCTTCACCGTCGGAGTTGACAGTCAGGTGAGCTGTAGCACCACATACACAATCCACACAACTTGCCAACTTTACTTGCCACCAATGCCTTTACTTCCAGCTCTGTGGCTAGGAGTAAAGGCTGGTATGGCTCATTCCACTTGTGGATAAATGTGTGGGTGGCAGGTAAATGCTGTGTGGTCCCTCCTTAACACATGCCATACCAGAGTGCCTTTAGAGATGAGCAGCTAATAATAAAGTGCTATACTAATGAGGTTTGCTGTATTTTACTTTATTTTCTTACTGGCTCTGTGCTGCTGATGAATTTCTGCCAATTCCGTGGATAAACAGAATGTTCATTGGTGAAATAAATAAACTTAGATGTTTTCCACGCTGGCACAGTAAAAGAACAAAACTGATACTGCTATACAGATCGGATAGACAGTCATCAGATAGGTTGAGGTTGAAACACTTCACGTGATGAGGTGATCAAACTGTGTCGGAACTGAAACGTTATTAGCAAGCGTTGATGTGTTGTTGCTCAAGAACTGTGGTAATGGTAAATCGTAGGCAGAGTTAACACAGTTTGTTTTATCATTGGACTGAATTAGTTATTGAACCAGATCACATCAGCACTTCTGAAGAATATTTAAGCACAAGTCAAATTCATCCATGAATTGGACGCATTTGTGACATAGAAAAGGTGCAATAGAGCATGGTGAATGGAAAGTGATGAAGTTCTGGTACAGGAAGTGAACAGATGGATTAATTTGATTTCTTAGAATTGTGGAAGATGCGAGCTTGACGCAGTTTGGTAGTGTTTTGTGACGTCTGTGTTTTTGAAGAGCCGTTAGTTTGATTACCGTTAGATTTGCCAGATATTTGTTGAGACAGCAACGTGCAGGGCGTCAGCTGCTGAGTCTGTTGCGGTGGTTGTCATGATGCGGTTGCTGTGTAGTGATGTCAGTGTATGACATAAGCTGTGTTGCTGTGGTCGGTTGTAGTTTGGCATGTTTGAGACCGTACTGAGTGCGCTGTTTGATCGCTATCCATTCCTGCGTGCCAAGAAGATCTGCGTCACTGCAGTCATCAGTGTCACCGAGTTCCTGCTCGGTCTTCTGCTTGTCTGCAATGTCAGTCTTGTCTTCTCTTTCTTGACAGTAATGTAGTTGGATAGAATAAATTTCTCCTAGTTATTGCTGTAGTTGTAGTTATTCTTACAATTACTGTGATTTCGTTACAACATTACAGAGTTGTCACTGGTTTGTACTCTGTGGACTTCCTGTTTTTAGAACGGCTTAATTTAACAGTACCCATACAAATACAGAAGTGAATGTTTACTATGTGGACGATCACAAGCGGACTAGTGGAGTGAATAGAAATTGATTCCTGAATGTGTTTACTCGTTGACCAACCTAGTTTTTTCAAGAGTTACTCCAGGTTAGGCCGGTTCTCCGGAAATCAAACCACAGCGATTTGTGAAGCAGGTTACAATGGACTGGAGGCCTTGTTGTCCAGTCGACAGCAGCAAAGCACTGAAAGGAGAGTGCTTGTTGAAAATGTCACTGACGTTGTGAAAATGCTAGCACATCAGTGTGTAGGGTTGCAGTCAACGGCTAGTGTTGTAAGCATGCTGTGATGTGTTGTGATTGAAGGGCGGCATCTACTTCTTTCAGATCATGGACTGGTACTCGTCGACGTTCTCACTGATGATTCTGTCACTGACCGAGTGTTTCGTCATATCATGGATCTATGGTACGACTTGTTCATCAAGCTCGAGTGTTTTATTGTTTGTTCATTAAGTTGTGCTCAGTGCACATTTTCAGTAGGATACAAACTGAGTTGTCTTCAGTCATCGATGTCAGACGTAATGTGCAGTTTATTTGAAGAAAAGCACTGCCTGTCATTTCTATTCACTGCTGGTTCTTCTGTTGCTTGAATTGCAGGCACCGAGCGGTTTTACTACGACATGTCGATGATGCTCGGCTACAAGCCGTGTGCGTGGTGGGGCTACTGCTGGCGATTCATCACACCGTGTCTCATTGGGGTCAGCAAATTACTCTTTTTACTTCATTCTTCTTGACAACCATTACACTTCTTTCGTTTCTTTGTCATCAAACAGCAGGAACCATAGGCTTTTGTCAAGTTCTTTAACAGTTCATCGTATATAACCAGTGATGTAGCCAGGATTTTATTTTGCAAGTATATAACTTTAACTAAATGTTAGCTGGTTTTAGTTAGCTGGTCGTAGCCTATGACATCAGTAAGAAAAATGTCGTTATGCATGTTTAGCACATCCATGTAACTAACAGCACTGTTGCGGTGATAAAGAGTATTCCACTGGCGGACTAGGCATCGCTCAGATTATGTTTACCCAGGTGGGAACTTGTCGCACTGGCTGTCCTATCCCTTTGAGGTAGAATAAATGGCAATTTTGGGCATATAAATCCTTAATACCCCCTTGGGTACACTCCTGTATATAACAGTCTGTTATTGCCTTCAATCAGTTTTCGATACATTTCGCGCGAGTTATAGATGACACGAAATGTATATTGGTCACGCGAGTCTGTCTGTCGGTCTGTCCCTCACCGCATTCCCGCACTACTGCACGGACCCAGATGTAAGTTGGGGGAATGGTAGTGGGTGCTCCCTAGTTGTGCACTATTGGGCGGATTTGTAATCGGTGCGTGGGTTTCATTGCTGTGGCAACATAGCCCGAACGCAAAATGTCAGCGAGTGCTTGTACTCGCTCTATGCCTGGTTTTTATGTTGAGCCAACTTTGTTTTGTATAAAGTACTTCGGTTTCGTGGTGGGTTCTACTTTTATTTCGTTAATAACTGCAAAGTTCTGCTGCATATGTTCGTAACATTTTACAGCCATTCTGGATTGCTGCATTACTGCAGTACGATTGAGCACTTGACTTGACTTATGGGCTGGCCTTGGTGACAATGACGTTGTCCTCGCACTCCAGCAGCCCAAGTTGTGAACAGTGTGCTTCATTTTGTCCGGTCCCAGCTGAGACGAGCTGCTTGAAGTATAGACTTATTCATGTCCTCACAGTCCTGCCAAATGTTGTCTAGCCATTTCGTTTTTGGTCTTGCTGTCGACCGATGTCCATGTGTGTAGCCATGTAGTAGTAACTTTGGAAATCTGTCATTTTCCATACGGTTCACATGACCAAAATATGTCATTCTTCGGACTTGCAACAAGTCAACAATGCAGTATGATTCAGCATGAGGAAAATATTACCATTATATCTGCATTGGGCTTGTTGAAACAAAATGAATGCCACAGTGCCGACGTGCAGTGTGCATGATGCGGAATGTTGACTGTTGCAGTTTATTCTGACGTTGGCTGTGGTTCGACACACGCCAGTCACATACGGTGATTACGCGTATCCTCCATGGGCCGTCGCAGTCGGCTGGCTGTTCGCGCTGTGCTCCATACTTCCGCTGCCAGGCATTGCTATCATGAAGCTTGTCCAGCACAAAGGCCCAATATTCAAGGTATACACTGTGTGATAATAGTAGAGGTTGCAGTCTCCGTGTGTGCTATTGTTGCACTTGTCCGCATCCTTATACATCCATTTTGCAGCCATTATACACGTCAGCCAACACCCCAGTTAAGAACTGGAGGATTTTGTTGGAATGGAGTTTACTGCCCGCATGCCATTACTGATGGAAACTACTGCATTCAGATGCTAGAGTTCTCCTCGATGATGTTATGTACACCGTCTTCCATACACTGTCTGCGTACCTGTAGTTCGGGGATATAAATCCCTTTATACCCATGTAGTGTTAGTTAACTTCAGCAACACATTTGAGGTGTGGTGGAAAATTTTATTACTGCTTTATTAGAAATTTACTGCTAAGTCTGTTGGCGACAGCATTTTGAAAGTCTGTCAGCATTTAGCAAAGTTAGAGGCAAGAGTAGAGTAGAGTTGCACCTTTTTTCCAGACACAGTGTAAGAGTTTGGCATTAGTAATAACAGCACAGTAAGCCATTTGTCGAACTAGTCCGTGAATGTCATCGCAAGATATGCAGTGTGAGGTGTGAATTTGTGAGGTCATTTCAGACTGCTGCCATTGACTGAACCACACCTGTCGTTTCACAGTGCTCTTAAGACACTTTTTAATAGCCTTTAACAGTTAATATATACGTTTTGCACAGTTAGGCTTACTACGGACATTGTAATGCTTGGTCACTGTATTATGTAGAGTGGACATCATAAGCATTTTGCGTAATGTATTGTAATGTCCAGAGGTTTGACACGCTGTTGCGGCCGACAATGGACTGGGGTCCGTCACCTGAGAGTGGCCGATTACAGGACTATCAGAAGGCGGAGCAGCAGATGGCCGACCTACCGCCAATAGCACGCTGGCAGCCAGGTAGCACCAAGTACGACCGGGTGCACACAGTGGACTTGAACACTGTCGACGACTTACACACTGTCGACGTCGACACCAAGATCTAACCAACCCTGTCTGCCTGACTGACTGCTTGAGTGCGTGTGTACCATCTGTACAGTGACCGTGGGTCAATGGATTGACAGACTGATATGCGCACAGCACTTGCCGTCGTTGTATGCATGTAAATTTGTACGTATGTTTGTGTGTGTTTACTCGGCACTGCGAATCTCCTCGTTTGAAAGTAGCGGTATTGACTCGGAGCAGATGCACTGACAGTTGATTCTACTCCGCTTGTAGAAAATTACGAAAACGTGAGGGAAGACTGGTAAAGTGTAAAAAATATTGCATGCATGCATCCCAGAAAGTAAGAACATTTCACTGAACAGTGGAGAGGTCCGCAAGAATAGTCATGTCTGGCCAACATCCCTTTTGTAGCAAACATTGACACTGAACCTGTTCCTAACCTTAATTTTATCTCGTGATGAAGCGGCTGTCATATCTGAACGCTGCTGTGGGGCTTACTTTTGATGGGCTATTTCAGTGTGAAAACTGGTTGGTGGCTGGTAGCATTGAGTCTCTGTGTAGAATCTGTCCGGTTGATCCGTGTATAGTCATAATATTTGCAGTGCAGACAAGCGGGCAGTAGCCTCTCGCTAACTTAACAAGACTTAGTCTACTGGACTTGGTATGTGTCGTGTGTTTTGTAAATAGTGAAGAGTCGGCTTGTGTGATGTGCTAGCTGCGTGCTAAGTTTGCGAACATTGATACGTTTTTGTACATTTGACTAGGAATGTAACACAGTGCTCAGTTTATCGCTCACTGCGTCAGTTAAGTGACACAAAACACGACGTTTGAAGTTAGTTTTGCAGTTTTTGCTTGTTGTTTGTAATAGAATCTTTGTCATTGATGCTTTGGAGGCACTGAATAACAGACAGGTTGACCGTGTTGTACCAGCAGAACATTGACGTGTTGATGTTTCTACATGTGAGCGATTACAAACGTGTTCATATATGAAGCACAAACACGTAACAGTTGCGTGAAGATAGTAAGAGAACACCAATGTTCTGAGTAGAGATGCACCAATAAGGCACTGGACGATTATCTGTCGGCCGATAATCGGTGTCTAACAATCTGCCGATTACCTATCAATAATTAGTTACAAAAACCTGATGTTCTTACCTTCTGAAATGGAAAAGTTGTTGATCGTGATTTCTACATTATGAATTACAGTAAAACCTGCTTTGGGCAACCATACATTCGTTAAGCTAAAAGTGGTCGCTCAAAACAGGTGAAGGGTCACTTACTGGGACAGGTATTGTTGTCGCTATTGTGAGTTTGCGACTATTGTCAAGTTGTCATCAAGTCTCTAGTAGGACTGCATAGTACAAACAAAACAAAAACACACCCACAAACAAAGTTACAAACGGCAAAATGTACCCACTTTTACCGGAAACGACAGTCGGCCAATACAGTCATAATAATTGGCCGATACCGATTATCGATGCATCTCTAGTTCAGAGTATGGAATAAACAGAGATGGGCAGATATTGATTTTCTGCTTGAAGCATATATATGTGTATTGTATTGATTTTTAGCGAACGTGAACGCGAGTTCACGTTCGCTATATGCTATCGCCCGTCCGTCTGTCTGTAACGTTCGTGCGCCCTACTAAGGCGGTTCAAACTTTTGCCACTTTTTCGGCAATATTTCTATGGCATTAGGTACCTAGGCCATCCATTGACATCCACTGAAAATTCCACGGAGATCGTCCCAAGGGAACCCCTGCGCCGGGGGAGTTCAAGACAAGAGGGGTAGCCTAGTATAGCGATTTTTGACCTATCGATGGCTATATCTTGGAAACGGTGCAAGATAGGAGGTAAATTAGTATTAATCACTAATAGGAAATTGTATATGAGCTTTCGATTGGTATCAAAATCGGTGACCTTCAATGGCTGTTATTTCAGCGAATTCGGGTAGCTTCCGGGGTGCACTGCGTAAAAGTTCAAGTTCGCTATCTCATCTCCTCCTGATGAGTTCTTGTTGTTTATCTTGCCTTTTCTGGAGTTACTCCAGGTTGGTTTTAGACTACAAAAACCTTGGTATATCTTAGGGTTGTCAAATTAGCGTGCTAACGAACATGTTAAGGAATTAATTCCGTTTAAAAATTAATGCCACTAAAAAATTTAACACAGGTGCAAGCATCGTGACCTCCAAAAAGCAGCTCCTTGTGCAAAAAAACATGTTATACAGGTCGTTAATCAGTCTGCCTTTTTTGCACAGCTCACCAAACTCCCATGCTTTACAAAATTTTTCGGTCTGCCATACACCCCAAAAGTGCCCCTTCCTGTGGGGGCATCTACACCCCATGTAATACGTGTTCGTGGACCCACACGACTCCGCATCCCAAACTGTCTCTTATCGGTTCAGCTGTTTTGCACAGCTAACAACAGAGTGCCTATGCCTATACTTTATAATTTGTGTTAGAACACAATTAATGCACAGTTTAAAAACATTGTTTGACAGCCCTTGTATTTCTAGATGGAAGGTGTATGGGGACAGCGGCACAAAATTAATTTTTTT
>Ga0209459_10000432_pt1 | contig 10755 bp, 8 predicted proteins | sample WorMetG1aBELIZE1_FD_187419 | JGI IMG/M metagenome (GOLD analysis project Ga0209459, IMG submission 187419) | Marine gutless worms symbiont microbial communities from Max Planck institute for Marine Microbiology, Germany - Inanidrilus... ...
ATCGACGACGCCCGCTCAGAAGCAGGTGCGACGAGCGAAGTCCGCGCCGCATAGCTTGACCGTCGTGCTGACCTAATCGCGCGAGTGGAGAAGCGGACGCGTGGGGGGAGGAGGGCGGTGTCGCCATGCATTCACGCTGGATCAAATGATGCGGCATTTAGCTGACTATCACAGCTGCGCAGAATAGTGAGGGGCAGTTTTCAGGAAACAGTGCCCAGAAAGTCCACTGAGAACATTGTAAGGTTCAGTGGTAGTCAACCACCGCGATGGCAGCGAAAGTTCGGTGGTCTTAACAATACTACTATTTTTGACAACATCGACATCGGCGGTTTGCCGACGCTGATTCGCCGATGTTCCAGCAGGCTCTGATGTTGCCGATTTTCGATGTCCGATGTGTACATCGGCCGAACTCTACATGAGACCAGACTTTTTTGCGATATTGGCTAACTGATCTTGCTTCTTTATAGCCCGATTTGCATGGGAGTTGAGCCATGGTGGTCGTTGGCAGTGATCATTGACCATTTTTGAGGGAATGTGCTTTTCTAGAGCTGCAAGGACTGCTTGTTTGAACATCAACCAGTTGTCATTAACAGACCTTGAAGAAGGAACAGATTGGGACAATTGAGCTGCAAAGTCAGGTAAGTCATGCATAAGCTGAGTGAAGTTACCTTTTACGGTAATGATAAATCTTCTTGGATGAACTGATGGAAATGTTTATAGAAACAGAGACCTCGAAGCAGACAATACAGTGATCAGCTCGCGTTCGACCATAACCTTGGAAATATCTGCGGGATAAGAACTCAGGACTAGGTCCGAAACAGATGATGAAGTACGGCCATACCTTGTGGGTAAGTGAACAAACTGGTGTAAATGTAAGGATATCGAGGACAGCAGAAGATGCTGCATCTACTGGTTCAACGACATCATCAGAGTGCCAGCAAAGTTGAGGATAATTAAAATCCCCGGCAATGATTATCAGGGGGGTCTATTACAATGTCTTGCTGTACGAATCTCGAATGGTGTTCTGAGAAGTTCGATGTAGTAACACTTTTTGTCTGGCGGATGGTACACCGAACATATGTATACTGGACGGTGATTAGACGTATACAGCCTAACCCATATAGCTTCAAGACCAACAACGTCCAGCTCATGGAATTCAGTTGCTTGGAACTTCTTTTGTATTGCAATGAGTGCACCACCTGCTTGCAAACAATGATCTTTGCAAGATACCCTGTACAATTGTGGAAATAGCTCAGTAGACAGAATGGCGGAGTTGATTTTAGTCTCCTGTCACAAAATGATATCAGAATCGATATTGTGTAGAAGTTCTTGGATTTGTAGTTGTTTACTACGAATACCACTTACATTGACACTGATGAACTTGATGTTACCATTATTTGTAATTTTGTACGTGACTATGGTTTGGCAATTTTACTTCTAGTAGGGGTACTACATACCAAGGGAGCAGACCCAGCAATATTATCATTGGGATCACCATAGACTCTCTTCCGGCCTTAGGACTGACTCCATGTACTTTATTACTCGACCATTTCTTCTGAGCATATCGGTTCTTTGTTTTTAGTTTCTTCATTACTCTTTTTTTGTTTGGTTCCGTGCCGCAGATTAAGCTGGCTACTTATCAGCTTTTGGGCGCACATTAATATAGCTCATCGTGTTGTATCGTTTATAGTATCATAGGAAGAACCGATGTTCAGTGGGTAGGTAAAATGCTCTAACCCTAACCTTTAATATCTAACCACTGCCACACCCACATCGCCGCACGCCTGCGTTTTACCAAATCCCGTATTGTATTCTCACCCATAGTGTAGTGCATCTCAGGACTAGGTTAGAAATAGTTATCATAGTGGTCCAGGTTGTGTCGACATAGGCATAATTGTTGGAAACTGGGATGTGATGAAACATCGCCACAGCTGGCCTCGTGTGGGTCCGGGCTGTAAGTAAGTAAGTGACAAATTTATGAAGCGCCGAAACCAGAATAGGCCCACTCCATTTCCAGGCCAGATGTTGTAAGAGGCAACTAAACCTGGCTTCAGTTTTTTTGTTTATTTTGTGTTATAGTACATTTCTTTTGATTGGTGAATGTGTGCTTTTGTTGTGTTAGGTTTTGTTTTTATTCCATACCAAGCCAAGAGATTGGCATGGGGAATGTCTCTGAAATGACCTATTTTGTGTTGAGCGAGATGTAAAACCTTAACCAGTCACCAGAACTTTTAGGTTGACCACAACCAAAAGTGTGAGATTCTGGAAACTCGTATATTAGTTGTTGTTGTGTGTCTGTCTGCCCATCCATTCTGTCTGTCACAAGTCGGTGTTCTACTGAAACGGCTAAATGTAGGGTCACACTTGTAAACAGTGCTACACGATAGCCCTGGGACTCTTAGTTTTCTGATGCTGAAAATCTCGGCAAAACTCAAATATGGTCACCGCCAATGGAGGTGCCAAATGCAGGTGAGGTAGCTGAAAATTGGTGACTTTTGACACGAAGCAATGTTAACTTGGCTTGGTCGCAAGTTTATCACACTGAAAGTCTACCTGCACGTTTGCCATGATGCAGCGCGTTGTGCGAGTTTGTCAGCAATGTCCAGCCCCAGGTCGATGACAAATAATGTATAGTGAGGAAAATATTAGTGTAAACCATATTAATTTTGGCATTCAGTTTTTAATAACAATTCAAGGATACATGAGTGCTCTCGAATGTGTGAGATTTTAAGCTGTCAGCATGAGAGATGGAGGTAGACCCTGAATAAGTGACTTTCATACCCAGTTCGTGGAACTTGATATTCTATATTGCATTATCAACACTAACTGACCTGACATGCTATATACCTTATGTTGTGTGCTATAGTTCCTCTTAGTGCTTATTAAACTGTGTTCATGAAGCAGTCAGTTTTCTACTTGTCAAGTGTGTGTGTAAATGCTAAGTACCTTGCTTAACTGTCAGACCTTGAAGTGCATAGGTAACATCGGCAGCAGAATGTGGTCATTGATTAGCTGTCTAAGACTAGTTCACACCATATCTACCAATGCTACCAATATAGATGGCACTAGCAATGTAAACAAGCACATTTTGCCATATACAGTCTAATTGCAAGTTACTTTAAATAGTACACTCACATTAAGTTTGGTTTTGCAGTTCCACTTTCATTGAAATGTACATTTTAAAATTATTCACTGTGATGTAGTTGACACAACAGTCTTACGAAGTGTTGTGTCAGTAGTCCTGTTGCAAAAAAAATCTTTCTAGCACCAAGTGTACTCTTATTCTTATAAATTTTTTGGAGTGGCCTGTTATGCAGCTGTCATACTTTGCTCAGTTTATATGGACTTCCTTGCACAGGTCTGTGCTTGATAACAGTTCTGTAGTGGAAAGTCATTTTCATTTTAATAGTTATGTACATTTTATTGTATTATATCATTGTTTTTTCAGTATGAAAACAGGACTATTAAAATGGAAGCCAGACTATGAAGGGGCATCCTTGGAATATGGCAAAGCTGGTTAGTTCTGTGTTTACTTAAATGCAGTATGAAGTTGAATTATGTGAGTCTGTTGCTGTGACATGCTTTGTTTATTCTGTGTTATGAATGAATTAACTGTTACTGACAGCTGTCTGTCATAATGGTCAGGACTGCCACTGCCATCTGTCTGTGTGTTAATCCATTTGTGATTTTGTGAATGTGTTAGTGACATCCAGTTACTAACGTTATTCACGAATCGCAAATGGAAGTAGCGACTGAACACAACATAGTACCACAACACAACCGTTTTGCAGCCCTTTTTCCGGGACCACCCGGGTAAGCCGGTGCCAGAAGAGAACTGGACTTTATGGTGCAAGGGAAGATTAACAGAGGCAAAAACACCTAACACAAAAAAGTAAACAAATTCTAATCTTGTCTGATCTGATTTATTTACTGGTATAATAATCCTTAGGCAGACCAGCTACTGCCGTATCGCCGCATGATGCCACATCCCGTGGCCGCATCTTTATTACGATTAAACTGAAACTGAATTTAGCGTTATTTCTGTACTGTCTTATACACAAAACGCATTTTAACGTCTACTCTTGCAGAACAGAATAACGTTACCGCGCGTCTTATTGACGTCATTGTCACGTTAGTGACGTCACACTGACGTCTGACTTCACACTGACGTCATTGAAACGCGCATTAACGTCATTCTGTTACGTAAGCGCGTGTAGCCTATGACGCTATGACTCGGGCGACGTTCCCACGTGCAGGCACTTATCCTAAACATCTCACCTCACAACGCCTGACGATGCCTTCCCCGCGAATCAGCTGTGTCCCCCGCGGCTATCCGGCCACCAGGCTCGTCGCCGGAGCCGCTGCGGCTGGGGTGGTCGCCGCCGTCAACGTTGGCGGGTCTGCAAATCTGCCGGCGGCGGGCGACGGCCGGCCTCGCTAAGTAAAGCAGTTTACGTCAATGAACAAGTGTGCATCAGGTGGTGTAGCACAGGTGCGTATTATACACCTAAACTAACATTTTCCCACGATTTTCCCATCGAAGTTTGGGGTGCGTATTGTACTAGTGTGCGTATTATATTCGAATTTTTACGGTATGTATTTTTTGTGTCTGACTGTATATTGCGTGCATGTGTAGTATTTTAACATGGTGAGGTCGGCCTGATGGGATTGAAGCCTGATCCTTAGGACCATTACTTCCTTCAGTGCTTTGACACTGTTGGTTGGGTCATTTGACCCGTAAAACCCGTCCCTGATATGATCTATAATGTGTTTAGTGGGACGTTAAACCCTGCTCAATCAATCAATCAAAGCCTAGAGCACGACAATGAAAAGAACTGCTTTAATAGAAAATATGTTTCTGTTTCTCACCATGCAGCCTGCCCAAACATAAATTTCACTTCCTTTGTCAAAGACACAACTAGTTTTATGTTACATAACACAAAGCCATGTAATGCAAATTTTCGCAGTTCTGTGCCATTGAATAAGTTCCTGTGTGCAATGCATCAAATTAATGTTCAGCCAATACATGCTCATTTGTTGCCTGTTAGAGAGCAGCAGGATGGACTTGATTATATGTAATTAGTGCATGTGTGGGAGAGGTCTAGGATACAAAAAATTAGACATCTGGCATTGTTTAGCTTCCACTGCAGAATTTCATTGTGCATTTTGCCAGTTGATGTAGTAATTATGGCCACCCTGCGTAGCAGATGCAGACGTTATATTTTTGCCCTATGGTTTCTTCTATCTTTTTTTCTCGCCTAATCTCAGCCGTCACAGATTGGATGTCTACCATACTTCCACACATGGTGTGGCCTTAGTGCAAATTTAGAATGCAGGTCTGAAAATGTACTGCATGCGGCTCGCTGAAAGTCAGGATGCAAAAAATCGCCATTTTGGCACCATCGCACAACTTTATCGGGCTTTATCTTCGCATCTAAGGCATTATCGACAGTCGGAAAAATCTTGTTAAACAGCGATACCTCCTCCACATGTCCTGATAATATGGTGAACTTCGGCCCACTAGCAGCTGCGATCGGTTTCCCAGTTTGGGAACCCCTGCAAATTTCAACGTGTTTCGAGTCTTGGCAGCGTTACTGCACTGCACTCTAGTAGTGGGCGTCAGCCAAACTTTGCGGCGTTGAACAGAGGGGGCCACCTATATTCGACAGGACAGCCATCACGTTGGGCATTGGCCCACATTCTAGTTGTGTGCTAAATACCAATTTCAGTTCATGTGTTCTATATTGTCAGTAGTTGAAAATGGAACTTTTTGTTAATATGTTTGTTGTTTATTGAGTAACTTGTACACTGTGTACATAATTGTGTTGTTGTCATAACACATTATAATTTGCGATAGTTGTAACACATGAATTTGTCTATAAAACCATTGTCTGTGTATTTTGCATTAGCTGTTGCTTTCAAGAATGCCAAAGCTTATGATGATGCTATTGCCAGTTATATGAAGCAGGCTGATGTCCAGAAACAAACTGGATCGTATGCTTTTTATTTGGTGATAAATTCTGAGAAAGATTTTTGCAGCTGCTATACCACAATTGTTAAAATTTGTTATTATACAATTAGTCTGATTCCACACACTTAAAGATTTTAGCGAAGACGCTAGCTCGCAGGCAGGAAAGTAAAGCTGAGTTATTTTAGGACAAGACCAGTATAGGTTTAAAAAAGGCTGTGGTACTAGAGATGCTATTGCTGCAATGCGCGTGTTATGTGAGAGAAACTTGGAATACAGTAATAAGAAATGCAACTAAAACTATGTTAGACACGGTGAGAAAGTGCAAACATGTGGTTAGGGCATGTGCTCAGAGATGAATCATTACTGCATGATATAATTGAGGGAAAATGAGGGGAAGGCTACATGAGGTAGGAAGAGAATGCACCTGCTGAGCGACTCGATGAAAGGAAAGTGTGGCACTCAAAAGAACGGCTGAAGACAGGAAAGAGTGGCAGAAATTATTAAGAGCTGGAAGTCATACACCTGCTTCTTAGCAGATTACTTGAATACGTGAAATATACCACTGTATTGTGAACTGTTATGTTAATGTTTGTTTAGTGATTTTGTTGTTCCTTGACATTTGATGTTTGTAGTATATTCCATGCTGCAAAGTAAGTACCTGTTTTGACTTACAGTTCAAGCATTGTATTTATACCACAGTGCTGCTAGGATGTTGACAGTTCTTGCTGGCATGACTCAGTTATGGGTAGACATGAAATCTTGCACAACATGTTTTAGGTCTGGAAAGTTTATGCATTCCGGTATTCAATTACAATTAAGATACCTTATTACCAAGTGTGAGGAGTTATCTAATTAACATTTGATTGATATGTTCCTTTTGTGTTCAGTGTTGCTAACTTGCTACATTTTTGTTTATCGTCACTAAGAGTTGTCGTTATTGCACTTTGATTTTTTAAGCATCTGTTGTTTGACAGATATAAAATTTATTAATGTTTCTTTTTAATTTTGGTTCATGATTTTTTGTTGCTCATGCACATGCTGGTTTAATGGCAAGCTTTAGGTGAACCTGAGTTCACTGATTGTCCACTTGATTTTCTTCCTCCAGATGTTCCAGAAGATAACCTTCGAGGATAAGTGGTGCAGGATTTTATTGGTTGGATAGCCTTCGTATCACCCAGAGACACTCAAGGAAGCACAAAGCATTGGCCCAAGTCATCGAAAGAACCAGGACCTCAGCTTTTCATGCTATACCATCTGACTCCTGATTAATGCTTCAGCCTATCGGTGACACTAACCCTAACTCTAAACCCTAATTTTGCCCACTTTTGCACAAACAGTCTGCAGTTCGTACCTGGAAGTAAGTATATATCAGATAATGTCAGACTTTGAGGATGTAAGTTATTTCCTGTGATTTTGAAGGCTGGTAGTCTGATGCATTAATTAGTCATACCATTATGCTGGTTGTCCAATACCAGTAACACAGATTATGTTGTCCATACCTTGAACTGCATGGCTACAATTCGCATGTTGTTTTGCACTGACATAGCATTGCACCGCGGTAGTCTGATGTTGCTGACAGCGTGCGTGACTGAGGTAATGTGATACACTGCAGATCTGTTGAGGCTGCTGCGATGTTGCACAAGGAAGCAGGCAACTTCAGCCAGGCAGCTGACCTCATTGAGCAGGCGTCGACGATGTACCTTGAACACGGCACACAGGACACAGCGGCTGTGGTGCTTGACCGTGCGGGCAAGTGAGTAGTGGTCTCAACATGCTCATTGCTGTCAAACACATGCTTCTCAGGATTAATGTAACAAATAATAGAATTTTTAAACAAGGTAAGAAAAGACTCTCTGCCATCATTGCTTTGATGCTGTTGGTTGGGCGGCAGGAAGGGTATCCAGCCTGTAAAAACTAAGTGACTGGTGAGGTACTGGCATGGTTATCTGTATGGAATGAGGTGCAAATGATTTGCATATAGACCACCTGATGCCACTGCCATGCTATCATCTCTTGCTCCAGTAAAATCCAGAATGGTTTACCTTTCTGTCCCGGCTTACCCAGGTTGGCCTGGAAAAAAGGCTGTTAAATGGATGTAGTAGTGGTAGTGGCAGTGGCAGTAGCAGTAGTAGTTATTAAAAGACTCCCGTAGTCCCTCAAGTTTCAAGTTTACTACTTAGACAGCCCACTGGTGATGTTAGTTATATTAACCCAGCAGTAGGCTACCATTAATTTCGGCCAGGCCTGCTGTTACCTTCCCCACTTCAGAGCATCACCGCCCATGACCGGTACCAATTTACACTGATTGGTGAATAGAAGCATGTGTGTGATTGACTTGCCTAGGGTTGCTGCATGACAGTGGAACAGCTGGAGATCAAACTGGTGACCTTTTAGATTGCTAGTCCAGTACCCTACCTATGGTGCCTCCATGCTGCACCCAAGAGACTGGCAGATTTAAGATATTTTAGCATATTTATGATATTGTGTTCAGTACTGAGAGGTCCAGGTGTTATTCTAGTGTGTGATTGGAATTAGATGTAACTTTGTGTTGTCAGTGCTGTGTGAGTAATTGTCAACATCAATGAATGTTGTTACAGAATGGTGGAACAGAAACTGCCTGAAAGGGCCGTGTCATTGTTTATGAAAGCTTGTGATGTTGCCGAGGTTAGACCCTATGACCTTGTAACTTCTTTGTCGTGTACATAATGTGTTAATCACCAGCTTAACAAACCGCAGGTACTGTTAGGTACTGGCATAAATGGTGCAGTGTCCCTTCCTTTTGGAAGTCATTTGGTTGGTCAAGAAAGGATGCGTTTCAGTTCCTTGTTGTCATCATTGCTTTGTCACTGTTGGTTGGGTGACAGGAAGGAATTCTGGTCTGTAAAATAGCATGTCACATTATACCCAGATGTTCTCTTTTGGGGCACCGGCCCAACCTGGAGGAGCTCTGGAATAGGCCAGTTAAGCATAACCTAAAAGTAGTAAGCTAAACGAGCCAAACAGCTGTACAAGTTTAACATTGTGTATTGTGTATTTGTGATTTCTATTAGACCACTTTGTGCATTTCGTAGTAATACATAGGGTGCAGTGTACTGCAGTGATGTCACTTATCTGTGGTTGCTATACGATCTCCATTTTGTGGGGCAACATGTTGTACTGTGTGTAGTTAAGTGGTGAAGGTTTGTTGTGTTATTCGAATACAATTGAAGCAGTTGGTTTAAGAAAATGTCTGTATTATCACTATCTTACTAAGAAAGTGATGTCAGAATAACAAACATTTTGCAGAGCTTGCCCCACAAAATGGCGGAAAAACAGCCGGCATAGATATGATATGAAGAAATTACGTCACTCACTCTATTTATAGCAGCAAGGCATTTGTTGAATTTTTCAGCATAAAGGAGAGGAAAGAAATGCAGTGTAGCAAATTGTAAATGCTTTAGTCAGTTGGCTTTCAGTGTCTCTTGTAATTCTGTGAGCTGTGAATGTTTCTGACATGTGAAGGCGGAAGACAGACCTCACCAGTGTGCTGAATATGTCGGCAAAGCTGCCCGCGTTCTTATCCGGTTAAAGCGGTGAGTTGGCACTAACACTCTGTGTGCATTAAACGAGCATCTGTTTATTGTCCAGCATAGTATGTAAATGTGGTTTATGCTATTGTGATTCGACATGTCCATCATACTCCCGGACTGCGATTGACATATAGCAAAACTTTTCACCATCTGCTGATAAGTTTGATCATTTAAAAGCAGTTGTACAGTTGTCTAAAGGTGGCACCCATTTTATATTTGCTGTAGCTGTGTGAAATATTGGCGGATCTGCACAATTTTGAGTGTGACATAACATGAAGCAACACACTATTAAGAAGTATTATTAGGCCGCATTGCAGTACTACGTACATAGATGCGGCCTATTGTTACCGACCGAGTAGCATGGTCTGTCGGTCTGTCACACTAGTGAGCCCTGCAAAAACGGCTGAACCAATCGAGATGCTGTTTGGGTTGTGGGCTTGGATGGGCTAAGGAATCACGTGTTAGATGGGGGTCCACATGTGCTAAGGGACGTTGCCATGGCAACCAATTTTTGGCTTTCGATGGGCTATAACTTTGGTTGTATGATAGCTAGCGACATGCTGTTTGATTCTAAGGTGGGTTTTTGGGGTCAAGCTATTATTGACCTATAAGAAATCATATATGTTGGCTATAATTTTAACGTGTTTAAGGACTGTTCAAAGATACAGGAGTTGTCTGTGGCAAATTGATTGAGAATATCTCGGAAGCAAAGAAACAGACGACTACTAGAAATGTGGGCCAATGCCCAACGTGATGGTTGCCCTGCCGAACATAGGTGGCGCCCTCTGTTCAATGCCACAAAGTTTGGCTGACGCCCTCTACTAGATGCCGTGCAGTAACGCTGCGAAGATGCGAAACCCGTTGAAATTTGCAGGGGTGCCCCAAACTCGCCAACAGATCTCAGCCGAAGTTCACCACATTATGAGGACATGTGGAGGATATATCGCTGCTTAACAAGTTTTTTCCGAATGTCGATACGTGCCTTGAGACGTGGTTACATGTGCAATTTATTGCATGCAACGCGCTGCAATTGTTGCATGCAATAATTGCAGGCTTTCAAACGTGTTCGAAAATATTTATGAGGCCAAAGTGTTGCAGCCAATGACAGCGTTTGGTGGAATCACGTGATAATAACAGTAACTCTTCGTCAGACGACATTTCGAATATGACGTCAACAGTCACACACTGATTGACAGTGATAGCCCCGCCCATGGT
>Ga0209459_10000435_pt1 | contig 10736 bp, 12 predicted proteins | sample WorMetG1aBELIZE1_FD_187419 | JGI IMG/M metagenome (GOLD analysis project Ga0209459, IMG submission 187419) | Marine gutless worms symbiont microbial communities from Max Planck institute for Marine Microbiology, Germany - Inanidrilus... ...
GTAATATACCGCGGAAGGTAGTGAACTGGTTGCAGAGAAACGGACGTGTTGTACACGATCACGTAGATAAGATGCAAACCAGTCCATAACGTTCCCATTCACACGAATGTCGCACGAACGTCGCACGACTAAATAGCGATCGAATTGCGATTCTGCGAAGTAACTGAGAGTGCATTGCGACATTCGCACGAATGTCGCATTTTGTTCGCACTAAAATAGTTCGCGACTGTGTGGGGACTACTTTGCGACCCATGCGAATAGATTGTGCTGCTTTGCACTGCTATGCGACGACTGTGGGACTACTATGCGACAGATTTAGTCGCAAGAAATTTTTTGACATGTCAAAAACTCTCGCGCCGGTTTGCGAATCTGTGCGCCAGTTTGCGAATGACGGTACCACTCGGCGATTAATTTGGGAATAAATTGCGACGCGCGTTCGCAATTTGGCGCAAACAGGCGCAGCTCTGTGAGATACGGGCTTAAAGGATTAGCAAGATATGTCTGATATATCCGGAGCTCAATATAAACATGCAATGATATCATCGCTGAAAGCTGACTGCGACGTCTCTAAAAGACCCGCTAATGCACCCACCATCCGCATTGCCAAACAATGAAACAACACGTACTGCAAAACAAGTTATAATTTATAGATGAATGTGAATTAGTATGCTGTTAACCAACATTAAAAGAAATAACGTTATGTCCAAGATCAAAAAATAAACGTAAAACACGTTCATAAAGTTACTGTCATATTCAGTCCTTTTTACTGTTAATTATGTACTGATGAGAAACAGCTGGTCATCATCACCTGACGTCTAGCAACAACAGCTATGCTACGAAAGCAGTGATAGGCAGGTGTTTAACTGTGTTGGTCAACAGCATCTGGCTTTGAATACAAGAGGATGTCCAGACTGGTAACTCTGGACGAGCTGGTGTCATTAGTTCACTGTCACTTTTGTCTGGTATACCAAGCGGGAAGACATTAACTGAACAGCAGCAGCAGCCACTGTCGGCAGTCTATCGCCTGATACTGTAGGCAGGTATTGCATTTCACTAGCTATCTTGCAAGTGATTATCGATCACCTCGGACATGATCGATATAAATGGCCTTAGCCAAAACTTCAATATATCCCTGTGGGATAAATCTCATGCCATTTCCTGCCTTTAACAATGGATCGCAGCAGAGACCAAAGTCCGACCACAATGTAAGTGGAACTTTGAATCATCCGAGTTCGATATAATGAGGTTCGACTGTACACTATTAATTTTACGGCAATTCTTTTGACAAACACACACACAACCATTTTATGGCCCTTTTCCGGCATTACCCAGGTGAGATGGTGTCAGAAGTAATCTTCTGGACTTTATGCAAGGGGAGATATCACAGGCAGACACACTGACAACCTGGCTGTGCGCCACACCATCCGGACTAATCAGTGACCCACCTGCCTCATCCCCCATTTTTATGCCGGATGCCCTTCCTGCTGCAACCCTCCCAATTTATCCTGGTCTGAGACAGGCACCAAATATGCTGGCTTGCACATCCAGTGAAAATAAACGGTTTAACAAGGTGTCTGATCCTTTACACATTCTTAGTAAAACCAACAGTAACTAGATTAAATAAATTCAACATTTTCCTTCATTAACAACATTTAAACGAAAAAACTCGATATATCCATGTTCAACAAATCTGACAAATGTTATGAAACACAATAACAGACATGAAAAAATCACTTGGCACACAGACATTAGTGCAACAAACATGGACGCATCAATGTGTAAACACTAAAACAGACATCGACAACAGCATATGCAGGAAATATCCATTTTAAATTATGTTCACTAAAAATCATGTACCCATTTAAAATTATACCACCTGCACCATATATAAAGTAGTACACAAAGGTATCTTTCAGACTATCAACAGTTTCTAGTTTTAGGATCAAAATAATAAAAAGCCATGGTATATAACACAGTTTGTGCAGTTTTGACAGTTTCGACATTAAACAGGTAAATATACCTAGAAAAAAAAGGAAGACCTCAAGTGGAAAAATTAAGTGTACTAGTTTGAACTTATGGCCTATCATCAGGAACGTGAAAAATCGAAAAGATCATGCTTTACAAAATTTGTTAATCAAATTTTACAACAACCCATTTAACAGCCCTTTATCCAGCACAACCTAGGTGATCCAATACCTGAAAACCATTTACTCATTCACTCCCTATCTCTGTCGGCATTACACAATAATAAACTATCTCTATTCACTACAGCCATAGTATCCTCCTTCTGTAGTTGTTGGATGTGAAAGTCTTTTTTCCACAACTTCTCTCCAAGTTTTCCCTGGTCTACCTCTAGGTTTTACACCCATCACTTCATAATGCATGCATTTTGTCACCCAATCATTCTTGTCCTTACTTGAAGCATGTCCATACCGTCTCCACCTATTTTGCTGTAACACGGTAATTATATCATCCATTCCTACTCTCGCTCTCCAGTATACACATTGGTCCTAGCTGTGCTAGCCGGTTGATCTCTGCAGCGTCTACACACAAGGCTTGCTGGCAGTGATCATGCTACCCTTTATACCACTACACTTCTTGTGCACCCATTTCTAGCAGTCAGTACAGTGTGCTGAGTTTCTACCAACATCTCTACCACAAACACCACATGGCGTCTTCCACTATTCTGTACTCCCTTGCAGCTTTCTCCGCTAATCATAACTTTGGTTTTGTTCACATTCACTTTCATACCTTTACTCACCATTCCATCCTTCCATCAAATACCTTCATCAAATTATTAGCCGAACTCTACATATGATCAAATATCGTTTTCTTGATATCTAACAACATCTATATCAATTAAACTGCCTCTTGACTTGGAAGGACAACACGGAACTAATGACGACATCTACATGTGATTCAATAACACCACACTTTTTTCAACCAGCCATCTTTTCCAGAGTTACTCCAGGTTTCACTAGCTTCCCACAAGAAAACGTTTATGACAACTGGAGCAGTCTTTTGTTGGATGGATGTTTTTCCTGTTATCCAACCAAAAGGGCAAAACACTGAAGGTAAATGCAGTGCAACATCACATTAACATCAGCATAGACCAACTACAGGTTATGGCAACCAAAAGAACGAAACAATGGCTCTAAAACATCCAGAGGTTAAAAAATTTAACGATGGTTGTGATTCAACTGATGACAGAAGACATGTTAATTAGATAAGTACGAAACCAGAGGAGCTGGCAATATGTGACAGTTAAAACATCGTGAAGATGACACATATTCAATCATTTTCTCACTCTTACCATCTTGCATGACCTCAACACCAGCTGGATAATCAGGATGCCATTCTTCTGGCTTCCGACTAATCTCCGGTGCCGGAAGTCGGCGCACGGTCGTCGTTATAATGCGTCGTGTCAGAGTGCCGCCAGCCTCGAGTGGTTCTTGCGATTCTTCAGTCGATGTGTGCCTTTCAACGCCGTCAGCATGTGGGTCTACAATGCCCTGTGGCAGAATGTCTACAAACTCGTCGACGTAAACGGCAACAACAACGTTGGAGGTTGTTCGTGACACTTCCACACCATCCTCGAGTGTCACCTCAGTGATGGGCTGCAGCTGTTGGCGAGTCGTTACCAGCCGTCGCACGTAATTGTCACTGCCATCTTCAGCCTGTTCTGTCGTCTCACTTTTTTCTTCACTTTCGTACACATCGCCCTCAATAATCTGCTTCGTGACGCTCGGAAATGAGGCCAGCGGCGCAGTCGGCACTGGCTTATCCAGCTTCTCCCAGTCAACAGGCTGTGATGAAACATCCGACTTTCGCTCCACATGAACTGGTGATTCAATTATCGGCTGCTGGTCTGCATATTCAGTGGCTACCGGCAGCCACAAGGGTTCAGATGGAACAGCTTTTTCAACAGGTGAATCTTCAGCAGGTTCAGCAGCTGATGCCAGCTGCCAATCTGGCAGATTTAGTGGAACGATCGTTTTTCTTACTTGGAGAACTGGTGAATCCCCAGTTGTCCTCGGAGGTACTTGTACCTTTGACTGTCGAGTACCAACCTCGTCGTCAAATGACGTTTCCAAAAACTTGTCTGCCAAATACACCACAAAATACACACACATACATGAATAATGATAATAAAATACAATAATAATAACAAGTGGTCAAAGTAATTTTACACAAGGCTGCATCGCTGCTGCACATGGACGGTTCAATGGTATTCGCCAGGTGGCACCAATGTGGTCCCATGTAACACATGCTTTCTTCAGCCCGCCCGAGTCCACAACCCAAAGAGCATCTCAATCGGTTTAGATGTTTGTGCACAGCTTACGACAGTGTTGACAGGCATGCCCGGGCATGTCCTTTGCCCCAAAAATTATCCCTTCAACAGAGTGACCCTATACTTTACAATGGGCCACCCTTTTGCCCTCAATATTGCCCCTTTCCATGGCGGGATTTGGACCCCATTTAATAATGGTTCCTTGGGACCACCCAAGTCCTCAACCCAAATGGCATCTAGAGCGGTTCAGCTGCTTTTTGTAGGGCTCACTACTGTCACAGACCGACCGACATACCATATTACTCGGTTGGTAACAACAGACCGCATTTACGTCAATAGTACTGCGATGCAGCCTAATAATAATAATGATGATGATGATAAAATTTCTGTAAATAATACCAAAGTAAGCATAAACATGATAGCAATATCGAAAATATGTGGTGGCATCAGCGTCATCCGTGTTAATGTTTTATGAATCCATAGTATTAGCAATACTGTAAATATTTCATGTTTAACAAAAACATACATCCTATTTCACTTGTTGTTTAAAGAGCTTTCGTCTCTGGAGTTACTCCGTGCAGGACTGGAACCCCTAAAACGCAACCTAAGTTAAAATAACTGCAGCAGCTTTTACAGACCAGATGCCCTTCTTGTGGCCCGACCAACAGCATCAAAATATTGAAGGTAACTCAAATCACTCACACCAACCACGAAACAATCCCCAACATGGCCTTATCCATACGTAATCCACCAACTGACTCCTGACAGAAGGGATTCTGCACCATTAATACTGACAACAATGGGGGATGGAGGAGGTGAGCACTGGTTAGTCCGGATGGAGTAGCGCCCAGCCGGATGGTCGGTGTGTCTGCCTCTGTTAATCTTCCCTTGCATCACAAAGTCCAGAAGTTCTCTTCTCTCTTCTAGCACCGGCTCACCCGGTAGTCCCAGAAAAAGGGCCATAGAACGGTTGTGGTTGTAATACTGACAACAATGTGGTTTAAATTAGTGGTAACACGTCGACGCTACATACAAAAATTAGTTGCAACTGAGACTGTTAATTAGCATGCTATCATTTCTAGCATTACATTATGCCACACTCAAGTAATAAACTAGAGTTCGGCACGGCATTGGAAAATACCACAGGACTACCGTGGGAGTGGCAAAAAAGTTGCAGGACTACTGTGGGACCGGGAACAGTACATATGGTAATCCAGTGGGAGCGGTAATGCATAATTGAGGACAGGCATTGTCAGTTGAAGAGCTACAGTGCTGATGGCCTGTTATTTTTGCGTGGACTTAAGGAGCAGCATTACCATTTGTTGACCAAGAAATTTGACATGAACAGTGTATTACTTCCAAATGACTTTTTTACTCGTATGAAATGAACAAATATTACAATTGCTTATTTTGTTTATGTTAAAAATGTATTCATGTAAAATATAACTTGTGAGAATGGGATGGAACCGGCAATGACACTGACAGGAATGGGACGGGAGCGGGAGCTATGCCTGCAGGAGTAGGATGGGAGCGGGACAAAAAACACGGCAGTGGGCCGTAAAGCAGTCCCGTGCAAAACTCTGTAATAAACCACATGATAAACAATTACTTATCATGCAAATTGTGTTAACTGTTAATTTCACAAGCAGTACTATTACTGCTGTCTGTTTCTGTATAACATATTTTTTTCAGAGTTACTCTAAGTTGGGCTGGGTCCACCAAACAGAACCTTTCAGCAAAACTTGAGCAGGCTTTTCACAGGCTGGACGACTTCCCAGTTGGTCAAGTATCAATTTCAAGGCAACAAATGTAACTCAAAGCGCTGACATTAACTAGGGAAAAATCACCCAGTGGACCGCAGCCTTTGCTGATCCACCAACTAAGGGAAGGAACGCTGCTCTCTTAGAGCTGGCTATCTGGGGCGGTACCAGCTACATGCAGTAACAAATAACAAATGGTCAAAGTAATTTGACATAAAGCTGCATTGCTGCCGCAGACATTCGGTTCAATCGTATTTGCCAGATGGCGCCAATGTATCCTCCCATGAGGGCATACTGGCGCCGCCTGAAAAATACAAATGAACTTGTGCTTCCTTGCTCAACCTATGGAGATGCTGTTTGTGCTGAGGACTCGAGTGGGCCCAAGGAACCATGTATTAGATGAGCATCTAGATCTTTCCATGGAAAAAGGCACTTTTGAGGGGGGCCCACTGTAAAGTATAAGAACACTCTGCAGTGGACTGTGCAAAAACAGCTGAACCGATCGAGATGCCATTTGGGTGGTGGGCTTGGATGGGCCCAAGGAATCGTGTATCCGATGGGAGTCCGGATACCCCATGGGAAGGGGCAATTTTGGGGAAAGAGGTGCCCACTGTAAAGTATAGGGACTTTGTGCTGTCAGCTGTGCAAAAATGGCTGTACCGATCGACTTGCCTTTGGGTTGTGGACTCACGTGGGCTGAAGGACGGCACATTGGCACAACCTAGTGAATACGATTGAACCATCTGCTGCAGTGATGTGGCCTTATGTCAAATTACTTTGACCACTTGTTACTATTATTAATATTACTGTACTTTAATAGCTTCATACATTAAAAGAACAATTTTGGAATAAGTTTACACGAGCTACATCATCAAAAAACTAATAAAATTGTCGGTGAATGATATGAACAGAAAAAAGTTAAATGTTATAATAAGTATAAAAAAGCTAAAAACCACAATTCTATGTTTTTGTTATTCGTAAGGTTAGTATATTAGTACAAATGTCAAAAACGTGCTATCATTTACCTGTTATCATGACGCCACAACATCGCGAATGCATGCCACTTGATAACACATTATTAGTGAGCAAAAAATACATGCAGCAACAACGTTGATGGCTTCATGCAAAACGGACCTGTACCACTTTACGACCAACAAACAGCATTGTTGTGCAACTTATAAAACACAAAAAGTTGCCTGGACAGTGTAAATGCATTAATTAACACACGGTGGACAGTTAGTACTAACACTGACGCTCATGCATGTTTAAGCCCAAACCCTACGCTGATGGCGTTCAGCGGATTTATAACAACACATAACAAAAAGGTTCTGCCAAACCAGCACACATGTCAAACATCACACCGCCAAAAATCCACTGGCAGGCAACAATAAACAAAATCAAAATCTGCAGGTAAGTCTGCTGACATGTACACCGCAAATCCGCTGAATTGCAAACGCAATACTGTCAATGAACACCTTATTCTAATATATTATTGTATTAGTCAACGTGTTAAATGGTTAATGTTTTCTACTGTTGAACAGATACGTAACAGTTTAGTCCACAGAATAATAAAAAATTATACGTAATACATCTGACTGGTATTTAAATGAGATTGTAGGTAGGTACATCATTTCATGTGTCACATAGTGACTTACGTCAGATTCAAATTCTACATCGCTAGCACTCATATTTCACTCATAGTTACCAGTCTACTCTGCCAGTGATAATGGATCAAAAAGTGTTAAATGAACACAACGTCGACAGTTAGTACTAACACTGATGCTCATGCACATTTAGGACCAAACTAAGGCCTGGTACAAATGTGGGAAAATAATGCTAAATAAATAATATAAACAATATATGACAACACAAATATCACATTGCTACTGCACATGCAATCATTTTACAGTCACCACAGAACAGTAACAGGGAGATGGAAATTTTAAACATTTCTAACAAAAGTTCAAAACTCTGAACGTATCTTATGTCACATCGTTAGTAATTAACAACAGGCTGCTGTTGTCCTGTGTTAAGATGCCTGAGAGTGGTGTGCCACTGCATGAGATTCCAGGATTAAATCCAACCATGGGCAGAATATGATGATAACTACTCCACCACTCTGATACAGTCATGATCCATTACCAGATATCTTCTGTGATTTTATGGTGGACCATCACGGCGGTATTTCTCCACCTTTTTAGGTTTATGTGGTCGGCCATCATGCAAACACAAAAACAGACAATATCAAAGACTGGTGGAGATAATGGCTGAACCAACTCACAGCCTGTCGGTGTTGTCGTCGGACCTTCAAGGACCGCCAGCGCCTGCTGTTTCTCCTCCTCACTGGTGACCTCCTCCACGTTGTGCATGCATTGGTTGACGATGTCCTCGCGATTGATTCGCTGCAGCGCACGTTCCAGCTCATTGCCCGTTGCGTTCTCCTTGTTCTTCTCGATCCACTTGTGAAGTACAACTAATGCCTTCACACAGCAACATACAACCACCTCCGGTCTTAGTCCATGATAATGATGGACAGCAGTTATCCACCATCACCTCACTTCAACAACCGTTTCTTCAGGTGATCCCAGGTTAGCTCGTTTCCCCATCGGTTTCTTCCACCTCTTGCTGCGGGACAGAACCTTTGGAAATAAGTGCAGGTTTTCTACAGGCCAGATTCCTTTCCTGTCACCCAGTGTCAAAGAACTGAACAGAACTGGAAGACTGACTCCAACCAGCAATACTCAACCACTGGCCTCATATTTCCATTCACAACCGGACTCCTGACTTCAGTTGTTATGTATCAATAAAAAGCCAAAAAACATTACAGACATGACTATAAGGACTTCGTTACACTGGAAATTTGTGACAGCAAACAAGAACCAGAAAGCCCCGGAATGGGGCGGCGATACACCATGCATGCACGGCTTTGCTAATTTTCGGAAGTTCAAAAGCCCTGTGACCTTGACCTTGGATCAGGTCAAGGCCATATCAGCATGCACAGTACCTGTAGTACTACCAGCATGCCCAACCATCTGCCTGTAGCGTCACGCTCTACGGAAATATGGCCGTTTGAATGTCGTGAAATATCGACATTCGGCGAAGTTTGAGCTCTCGTGATAGCTTTCCCAGAAGCAAAGTCGAAAATCGGGCTACAACAAGCTGTAGTCCAGGTCTCATACTATCACTGACAAACATCAGTTTTGAGCTCCACGTGAAAGTGGTGAAGGAGATAGATCTGGAAATGTGCAGTTATGGGCAATTGTTGGAAGTTCAAATGCTCCGTGACCTTGACCTTGACCTTGGATCAGTTCAAGGTCATATGAACATACACAGTACGCGTAGGACTACCAGCGTGCCCAAGCATGTGACTGTAGCGTCATGCACTACCGAAGTATTTTGTGAAGTATGGACATTTGGCAAAGTTTGAACTCTCGTGACAGCTTTCCTAGAAGGAAATTAAAAAATCAGCTCAGATACGCTGTAGTCCAGGTCCCATACTATCACCACCAACCATTAGTTTTGAGCTTCACACGAAAGTGGCGGAGGAGATAGACCGGGAAATGTGCAGTTATGGGCAATTATCGGAAGTTCAAATGCTCCGTGACCTTGACTTTGACTTGGATTGGGTCAAGGTCATATAAACAAACATAGTACGTGTAGGACTACCAGCGTGCCCAACCATGTGATTGTAGCGTCACGCAGTACCGAAATATGGACATTTGAATTTCATGAAATATGGACACTGGGCGAAGTATAAACTCTGGTGATAGTTTTCCTAGAAGGAAATTCAAAAATTGCGCACAGACAAGCTGTAGTCCAGTTGCCATACTATCACCAACTATCAGTTTTGCACTCCACACAAAAACAGCGGAGACAGACCTAGAAAAGTGCAATTTTCACAACTTCGGAAGCTCCATGACCTTGAACCTGACCTTAGATCGGGTCAAGGTCACACTGGTGTGCATACGTGGTCGAGGTCTACCCACACACCAAATTAGATGGAAATCGGAAAACCTTTTTGTGGATGTACAATTGTACATATGGACAGACAGACGGACACACCTAAGTTCCAATCTACCAGGTCATCGGTAGGTGATAACCTAAAAATTAACGTTGATTAAAAGTTAATTAAGTATGGGTACATCATGATTAATACACATATTACACAAGTACATTTACATCCAGCAATGTGAAAGGTGAAAGCTTCACTTCTAGTCTATGTGCATGGGCCAAAAAACGCCAGCCAAGTCTGGCCTGGCCTGAGCCAAAGCTCGGCCTGCCCGAAACCAATTACAGTCCAGCCCAGCCCGGCCTGACTCGGCCCATTTATCGCCAATATGTAAAACACTGAATGTAAAAACAATGACGTCACATGTGGCGCTGGCAATAGTGTCATGCACTCTTGGTGCTGGGCAAGTTCCACAACTGAATATTGATTACCACATTCTACAGTTGCAGTTTCAACTTGCATTAGCTCTGCTCACTTCACAGACAGACACCTGTTTAACAGTCTCTTTTCCAGGACAACCTGAGTAAGCCGGCACCAGAAAGGTTGAACCGTGCTGGATTTTAATAAAACAAGAGATGACACGGTGGCAGTGGCATCGACTGGACCATATGCAGATCATTTGCACCTCACTCCAGACAGATAACCACGCCAGCACCTCATCACTCAATTTTTTTAC
>Ga0209459_10000436_pt1 | contig 10731 bp, 8 predicted proteins | sample WorMetG1aBELIZE1_FD_187419 | JGI IMG/M metagenome (GOLD analysis project Ga0209459, IMG submission 187419) | Marine gutless worms symbiont microbial communities from Max Planck institute for Marine Microbiology, Germany - Inanidrilus... ...
CCTCTCTTTGTGAAAACTTTTTCCCACAATCACTGCATACATGATTCTTTTCTCCTGCATGAACTGAGCGAATATGCGACTTCAGCTGAGTACTGGTTCGATACCGACCTCCACAGTCCAGGCAAGTGTAAGGTCTCTCACCCGTATGTACTATCATGTGTCTTTTCAAATTATGTGTAAAGCGAAATGCCTTCTGACAGACAGAACAGACATGTTTATAACTGTCAGTAGAATGGATCAACATGTGTTTTGTTAAATCTACATATCTCCCACCACACACAGGACATTGTGGTAGCTCACCTTTGTGGCGAAGCTCATGCCTATTCTGCTCATGCTTTGTACGAAATTTCTGGTCACAAAAAGTACACTTGAATGGTTTTTCTCCTGTGTGAATTGTCATGTGTCTTTCAAGATCACGTCGACGTTTAAACACAAAGCCACACACACTGCACTGAAGCCTATTGTCAAAAATAGGACTACTCGACATTTGGTCAAGCGTCTTTTCTCGGTTTACACTTCTGTACGAGCCTTGCCTGGTTCCAGGTTCAAACAAACGATGCTTGTTTAATACAGCTTCATCTCTCTTTGGCTCCACAGCATCAACAGTCAAGTGCGGTACTTCACCAGAAGTCTTCTGTGTATTGCCACGTTCAAAAGTACCTCGAGTGCTACAGGGTTCAGTAGACTCACGTCTGGTTATGACCATGACATCTGTCTTTGGCACTCCAGCGTCAGTAGCCATTAGAATTTTCACAGTAGAATTTTGTGCCTTTTCTGAAGCACGTGAAAGTTCATTCTGATGTGGAAGAAACGAGTGTCTGCTGTCTTTTTCAGCATATACCTTGTGTTCAGATGACGACTGAATGTATTCTGCATTTTCACTTCGGATGCACTTCTCCGTTGCTTTGAAAACACAATACAGACAGATGGTCAATAAACATTTAGAAATGAACTGTAACAACAACCTATTTAATGGCCCTTTAAATAGGATGACCTGGGTGAGCCAGTAACAAAAAAAACATTGACTCACTCATGCTTTTTCTTTATGGCTATTATACATCTTTAATTAACTTTATTTTCTACAGACATTATGACATCCTCCTTGCACATTTGTCAGATCCAACAATCTTTTTCACGTGCATTTAGTTCGTTTGTTATTGCACTGGTATAATAATCTGTACTGCTTCATTGTATTGCTGTCTATGGTGAGTGACCCTTTTGCTGCAAGGTGGCATCTTATTTTCGTTTTTCTGTGCTGTCTACGTAGACGATCTCCTTGAACAGCTGAGATGTCCCAGTTATCGCAGGTTCGTTGGATCACTATTTCATGGATCTATTTTTATGCTGATGACATTGTGCTATTATCAAGCAGTTGTTGTGGTCTTCAAAATCTGCTCAATATATGTGGCAAATCTGGTTGTCAGAGGGACTTAAATTTTGATTAATGTAAAAAAAACTCTAAAGACATTGTGGCCCTTGCATTAATTCTAGAATATTTTAATTTTTTTCCAATTTGTAACTAAGGTCTAAAGTTGAACAGCTAATTGTGAATTACAATGTTTCCTGTAGAGTAGTGGCTTTGTCTTCTGGTTAGGGTGTCGGACTTGCGACTCAATGGTCGCGAGTTCGATTCCCCACCCCCGCGATAATGGGTGACCGTCTTTGGGCGGATAAACCACCAGTATTTCACCAAGTCAGCCAGGCCAACTCAGCCTTCTACCCTCATTGGGACGGGAAATTAGTACCAGCCAAAGTGAAGTGACATTCTGTGGACCGGGAGAGAAGGCAGGCATATTCCACTTCAGATGAATGCCTACCTGAGGGCCTTAGAGATGACCTTCTCATAATATGTGGTGTACAAATACGGTTTATTCTAGTTGTATGGTTATGGGTATTTGTGACATAAGTTTGCAGAATATGTCATTAACTCATAATGTGCTTAATGACAATTTGTCTTTAAGATGTGTTTTATATTCTGCTATGCTAGTAAATTTTCCTGCACCCATGTTACACTAATGAACAAATAATTAATTTTTGCTACAACATTACATTATTATGACACCATATTTTACGAGTGGTCATCAAAGCTCGTCATGTACAGATGTCATAAGGATTCAAACACAAAATGATTTTTGCTGTTTACCCTCTGCGACATTTGAGCCCTTACACTATTTGTTAAACTTTAATAGAGTTTTTTTACATTAATTTTTGCGGTTTTTCTTTCATATGCTACGGTTGAATTACTGTCTATCAGTTTACAAGGATTTAATCTGGAATGTACTAATGGCAGAATATCACACATAACTTAAGTTAGCGCCAATTTACATGATTTTAGCTAATTTTGGCCAAAATTTGCTTGACTTGCGTTAGAAATTTGCAATCAGAAATGTCTTCTTCACGTTGGCCGACAATGAAGACTCCCGGTCATACGTAATCACATTTCCATTCTCTCTCGTAGAAATGCATTTATATGTATTTATAGCAACTTTAGTCCCAAAATTGGTTGCCATGGTAACGCCCCTATATCCGTTGTGTACGGGAGTGTCACAGATGAATTCCCTGATAGTACAGCCGTATCGCTAAACCAAACTCTGCATAGATATGATGCATACAACTGAAGTTATGGCCATTTTTGTGATATTTTTGCCTATTTTGGCCAAAGTTTGGTTGCCATGGCAACTTCCCTCAGACCCTTGCAATCTGAAATGTCTTCTTTGGATTGGCCGACCACAGAAACCCCCTGTCATAAGTAATCGCGTTCTCGTTATCTCTCGTAGAAATGCATTTATATGCTTTATAGCATTTTTGTCCCAAAATTGGTTGCCGTGGTAACGTCCCTTTGTCCCATGTGTATGGGGGTGTCACAGATGAATTGCCCGATGGCACAAACTTTATCTCAAAACCAAACTGTGCATGGATGTGTCGCTTACAACTGAAGTTATGGCCATTTTGTGATTTATTTGGCCTATTTTGGCCATAATTTGTTGCCATGGCAACGTCCCTTAGACTCTTGCAGTCAGAAATGTCTTCTTTGGATTGGTCGACGACGAAAACCCCCTGTTATAAGTAGTCCCATTCTCGTTATCTCTTGTAGAAATGCATGTGCATTTATAGCAATTTTTGTCGAAAAATTGGTTGCCATGGTAACGCCCCTTTGTCCCTTGTGTACGGCAGTGTCACAGATGAATTCCCCGATGGCACAAACCCTATTGCAAAACCAAACTGTGCATGGATGTGTCGCTTACAACTGAAGTTATGGCCATTTTTGTGATTTTTGGCCTATTTTGGTCAAAATTTGGTAGCCATTGCAACGTCCCTTAGACCCTTGCAATCAGAAATGTCTTATTTGGATTAGCCGACTCCTAAAACCATACCCTAGAACCAAAAATTTTGTCAATAGTTGTTACACAAGGGAAGTTATGTCGATTCGAAGGTTCGCGACAAGTTTAGCATTACCGGAATAGGGAATTTTCGGTATTTTTGCAATAAATATGGAAAATTATTCGTAAAAATTAATCTAACCCCAAAAAGGACCTACCTTGCATGGAAACACGTATTATGAGCCATTAACGATGTTCCTATGATCTACAGTGCGACCTGTGCAGGTGAGCAAGAACATAAAAAATAGAAAGATAGATAGAAAGAAAAAATAGACACCGAATGTGTATATTTTACCACTATGGGGGCACACTCCCATTTGAGCCCTGAAATCCTAACTCTGCATGTGTGGTGGGGTCTAGGACGTAATCACTGGTAACAAATAGCATCAAAATCGGTCCCGGGGTTTTCGAGCTACAGGGGTCCGAAAATTGGGGTCTCCCATTGACTTGGCCTGTCGCCCTTACAACAGTTCAGCACTACCGTGCTGACTGTGATCCAGAGAAAAGCTACTGTGGTAGTTTTGGAGGCAGTCATTCCACAGTATCTTCACAGTAAATGTGTACACTGCTGGCACCCTCTGGCGAATGAGATTAAACTGCAATGGAGTTAGTTAATTGGAGTTTAACTAAACTGCAATGGAAATGTGTTATCTCTAAGTGCCATATTATGGGCAAAAATGACATCATCCACAAAACCAGAAGTACATGAAGTATTGCAATGTTATCAGCCATGACCACTGGTAACATGTACAGAAAATTTCATGACGTTCGGACATGTCGCTTGCCATATGCGACTAAACAGACAGATATACAGACAGAGAGACACACACAGATACACCCATCACAATATGTGACATCCTTATTAGTGGCAAACTAATAAATGGTGATGGCAGCTGTGGATGGTAGCAGCCTAAAGCAGACTCAGTCCGAGTCAGGTGGCGTGGTTTGATCATTGGAAACCATTTGGTGCTCAGTCTGCCGCAATCATTAAATCAATCCGGTCAGCTACCGTAATAACAGTACCATAAACACTGGCACGTGTATTATTAGGCCACATCGCAGTACTACATACATAGATCATAGATGCGGCCTATTGTTATCGACCGAGTAGCATGGTCTGTCGGTCAGTCTATCTGCCACACTAGTGAACCCTGCAAAAATGGCTGAACCGATCAAAATGTCGTTTGGGTTGTGGACTCAGGTGAGCCAAGGGAACCATGCATTAGATGGGGTCCAGATCCCCCACGGGAAAGGGGAATTCGATTGTAAAGTATAGGGGCACTCTGCAGTGAGCTGTGCAAAAATGGCTAAACCGATCGAGATGTCGTTTGGGTTGTGGACTCAGATGGGCCCAAGGAATCATGTGTTAGATGGGAATCCACAGGTGCTGAGGGACGTTGCCATGGCAACCAATTTTGGGACACAATTTGCCATAACTGGATTTATGGCCTTTGATGGGCTATAACTTTGGTTGTGTGATAGCTAGCGACACGCTGTTTGATACCAGTGGTGGGTTTTCAGGTGAAGCTATCCGAAGAACACAGCCAAGATTGAGTGTCTAAGGGTCATTGCCATGGCAACCGATTTTGGGAGTAAAATTACTATAACTGGCTTTGTGAGAATGATAGCGACTAGGCAGTTGGTTATGGAGGGGAGTTTGAGTGGTCAGCCAACAGAATGCAGATATTGCCATACCATGCACCTAAGGGATGTTGCCATGGCAACCATTTTTTGGCTTTTCGTGGGCTATAACTTCCGTTGTGTGATAGGTAGCAGCACTATTTTGATTCTAGGGATGGGTTTTCGGGGTCCAGCTATCTGATGAGGTCATTTTGAGGTTCTAAGGGATGCTGCCATGGCAACCATTTTCTGGCTTTCTATATATGGCGTGCACATTGGCGCCACCTGGCGAATTCGACCGAACCTTCCGTGTGTGGCGGCGATGCGGCCTTATGTCAAATTATTTTGAGCACATGTTACTATTACTGTCATAATGATCATCATCATTGTAACGAGTATCAACAAACAGCATTAAGAAAGAATGAACAGATCTAGCAATGAGCACCAGCCCGCGAAATTTGGAAGCTGATTTAAAGGGCAATTCAACCTTGAAAAATATATCGCCTAAAATGAACATATATGATAAATGAATTTATGTATCGGTCATTAAACTCATTAACGATAAAATTACTGATTTCTCACCACCTTTTCATCCGTGGAGGCGGAAGTAGTACGCCTAGCAGTTTATTTTTTATATCTATGTTTATTTGTTGATGTTGACATGGTTACCAGAAACAGTTGTACATATGTTTTATTGTTCTTGCATGCGTGAAAACGTGCATTGTTTTCACTGTCTGGCAGGAAATTCCGCAATCATTCGATCCACATCTCCAACCCTTTTCGATACGTAACGCTTTTATTAACAGTCGATTTTCAACAGTCAATGGTGCCATTATTTATGCACCCGTGACGTCGTTTCTGCATAAAAGCTAGTAAAGATATCATTAAAACTTAAAATCATGGTTAAAACGGTTAATTCCTGCTGTGCATAACCATGCAAACTGACAGCCATGTTTGACCTGTTTGTTACATTTGTTTACTGAGGGAAACACCCACCACAGATAAAGCAACAAATAGGCGATAATTTGGCTATCAACTTAAGTAAGTAAAATGCTTCAGAAATCGTACGATTTCTTAAAAACTGTACAAAACTGGTTGACAGTCAGGTGATATTTGTTAATTAGTACATAAAGCAAATAACCTGACTAGCACTTTATGTTAACGTTTAGTTCCCCTTGAAACAAACACTTATAGACAACATTCGTGCTGCAATGCGTATGACGTATTCCACACAACTAGGAAACATACAATGAGAATCAGCTCCAGGACTGAATAATAATGATAACAGAAGTCGCTTGCAGTCTGTGGGCAGACTAAAGGCCCAAGTCAGGTGCTTATCATGTGGATGACCAGTCGTAACTATTACTGAACTGACGAACAATCAGCAGTTTCTTCACAAATATGGAAAATAGCAGATTAAGTAGTGCATGTACAACTAGAAACGTGGGCCGATGCCCAACGTGATGGCCGCCCTGACAAATATAGGTGACGCCCTCTGTTCAGCAAAGTTTGCTTGACGCCCACTGCTGGAGTAGCGTGCAGTAACGCTGCCAAGACGCGAAACCCGTTGAAATTAGCTGGGGAGCCCTAAACTACTGGACCGATCTAAGCCGCTAGTGGGCCGAAGTTCACCGTAGTGTGGGGACATCTGGAGGAGATATTGCTGCTTAACAAGTTTTTTTCCGATTGTCGATATGTGCTTTAGTTACTAAGATATAGCCCGACAAAGTTGTACGATGGTGCACAGATGGCGAATTTTTGGCGTTTTTTGCGTCCTGTATTTTCAGCAATCCGCATGCAGCACATTTCAGACCTGTATTCTAAATTCACACTAAGGCCACACCATGTGTGGAAGTATGGCAGACATCTAACCTCTGTAACGATGATGTTGTATTAAGTTGTTGATGTAACGGCCGCTTGAGGTTAGATGTAAGCGTGGCTTGAAAACAGACGCATACGTGTGAGAAATAATCTGATTGTTCCAGTAGCATGAGGTCAGTCGTATGAGCGATCATGTGATCGCCGATAAGGCCCAGAATTAAGGCAATGTGTAGAGTGAATTGAGTCAGATGAGTGTGAGATTTTGCCAGTGATGGGTAGCCGTCAGGTTGTTTTTGTGAATCGTGTTAGACAATATTGCATCTTGGTTGAGATGAGTTATAAGTGAAGACAGTGATAGTGAGATATTTCATCTGTTAATTTGGTAAGCGCAAATGTCATTTGGGAGTTGGATTCTGGCATGTTGCCAAGAGATTCTCTGAAGTGTTGAGAGATTGGGTTGGAGATTTTGTGGATGCGTCAACTAGCCGTCAAGTTTTTTTTCGCCTGAATGAAGGACTTGATGTTGAAGTGATGATGTTTAATCCAAAGATGATTATGTCGACGCTGTGCTGATCGACTATGTTTCGTGGTGCCTAAGTGACAGTATCGTGGCCACATACGTGTTTTGGGTATATCAACTTGCATGATAGTTAAGAAATTGTGTTTTTATTTTGTGTTTAGCGTTTAAGAAAACGTCAAAATTTATCTAGTGGTCTGCTTCTTTCATCGCACACATTTTCACAATACATCAAAATTCTAATTCCTGTCTCGATGTGACAATCTCCGACAGCTGTGATTAGATGAGGAAAAAAGAAAGAAAAAAGAAGAAGAAACTACAGGGCAAAAATATAATGTCCTCATCTGCTGCGCATGGCAGCCATAATAATTCAGTCGTGGTACCAACTTGTTAAATTTACTAGTATATAACTTTCTGTGCACAAAACTATAATACATAAGACCGGCAGTTCAATGTATTATTACGTGCTGCACAAACTCACCTTTGAAGTGTACTGTCAAATCCTGGTCCAAATAACTACAACACACAATCTGCTTTACATCACTGTCATTGTTATAAGTTGTTTACCTATAATATCTGCAGTATCTCAGCTATCATGCCACTTTTTCTACACCAACAAAATCACGTATTAATGCTGAAGGATTCCTCAAGGTCGCAGGCCATCAGAAGTGCTGTCAAAGTCGCAATATCTTAGAAATGGTTTATGGACTTTTTGCCCCGCGGACAGTTCACCCCATGGACGTTTTGCCACACTATACATTTCGCCCCATAGACTATTTGCTCATAGACGTTTCACCCCATGGATGTGGGGCAAAATGTGACCTTTCGCCCCACACTAGACATTTCACCCCATGGGCGAATCGCCGATGGGGCGAAACGTCTATGAATGGTTTGCCCCACGTCCATGGGGCGATACATCTATGGGCAGATCACCTATGGGGTGAAATGTCCATATATGGGGCAAAATGTCCATGAGGCGAACTGTCCATCGGCGAAAAGTCCTGACACCTTAGAAACAGCGCAAGACAGTGAAACAATTACAATAGAACAGTAATAGAAAATCACATGTGGCTTATCAAATGGCTCCAATATTGTATGACCTCGACTGACTGTGGACAGCACTTTACGTTTGAAACCTTTTAATATCCCAAACCTCCGAAAATACAGCACACACGAGGTACATTCAATAAATTCCAGGACTGCTAGATTTTTTGTCTAGTAATGACTCAACAGCTTTCAGTGACAATCAATAGAGGTTGGCCAGGTGAAAGTCTATCTCAGAGGAGACTAAGGTGCCACATGGCGCACATGTACATTAATGCGGCAAACTATAATATTCACTGTCATAACGTTTCATGAAAGCTGTGTTCATCAAATCTCCATATCTAACAGCATACATTGGTCAATGCATTCTTCAACTTGTACAATACAGTACAGTAAATTACAGTAAAAGACTTTGTCATGTTGCTGCAAAATAAACTACTGCAATGGCCAACATGGACTGCCTATAAGCCCAAGTCCCCAACATCATTTCAAACTACTTTATTATCACCTTTCTTCTGGTCCTCGAACACGTTATCAATACATTTCAGCACTCTCTTCTGCATTTCTTAATGTACATGCCTGAAAAAACTATGTAACCGAACAGCAGCGAAAAGCAAATAATCTATACTACAATTAAAGTCTTATGATGGAAAAATTCACATAAGTAAAATACCGCAAATCGAGTCTTCTCATCACAACATCAGGCTGAAATAGCGGATTATTGTAAGCTTCAACAATAGATAAATTCTCTTCATACTGTGCAACTCGAATATGCTGATGTGCTTCATAGTAGTTTTCAACCTGGACAAGAAGTGAATAGTCAGATGAAGAGTTCCATGCAAGAACCAAAAAGTCAGAAATTTGCAGTGTTGGGATTTTCTATCTAAAGTTCGATGTAAAACAAGCATTTGGGTGCAAAAAAACCCATGAATCACTAGACAGGCTAAAACAGCATTATGCTGACTTTCCCACTTGCGTAGAACTGGTGGACGACACAAGTGCATTACTTATTTACTGACAGATGTGGCAGCGTGGCTCACTGCGACGCCCACATCCGTTTGATTTTTTGCGAGTGACTCAGCAAACTGCCACACTTAGGGGTGTGGGGACCCAGGGGTAGGGCCTACAACCCCAAATTCGAACATGAGCGAGATTTTTGTACAATGCACCTAACTGCCAAGTTTCATCATCCTACGTTTAACAGTTCGGAAGTTATCGTGTTCACAAACAAACAGACCAAATGACAAACAGACGCCGCTGAATACATTCACCTCACTCCGTTATGCTACGCCAGTGGGTAAATATTGGTTTTTGCTACACACACACACTTAATATATACATATTCGGACACTTTGTCAAATATGGCATAAATTGGCAAGTTTGGTTCTTGACTGTTTTGTCACCAAAATGCTTCCAATAGCCATTTCGTCAAATGTGTTGGCACATATGGGTTGTTGCATGTCAAGAATATTTCCTAGCTCCCGTCACGAACCACATAAGTTGACATTTTTGGTTCTTGACTGTGTGGTGGCGAACTGTGAAAATAATAAACCCGGACAGTCAATAACCAAAAATGCTACGTAATCGCTTTTGGGTCCAGTGCAAATGACCACTGGAATGTGACAAAAACAGCACATGTAACTTGAGCGGTATTTGCTGCTTTCATAAGATCATTATCTTAGCTCTCATTGCCACAATTTTCATATATCTGATAGATTCCAGTGCGCTGAATCTAATAGTGCTAAAGGAGGCAAGTGTCAAATATGTTGCTGTTTGGTTCTTGCATGGAAGTTTTCTTCAATTATTACTACGGCTAAAAATTATTAACGTTTTCTTCAGCAGATGGACGCACACAACATAAACCAGGCATAGAGCGAGTACAGGCATGTACTCGCTAACATTTTGCGTTCGCCTTTTGTCGCCAGAACGCCACCAGTGGAAGCCCGCAGTTCAGACTGCCGCAGTAATGTTGAGAATGCCCCCCTTGGCGGCCGGTCGCCGGCCGGCCGGCCACGCACGCTTCCCGTATGTGGCGTGCGGTTTTGAGGCGCACCCCATCGCCCGCCGGTCGCCAGCCGGCGGCGCGCGCAGACCCCGCTCACCCGGCCGTTCGCACTATGTCGTCATATGGTGGGATGGACGCAAGCTTGTAACTAGGGTTCGCGTTATGTTGCCATAGCAATGCAACCCGTGCCCTGATTGCAAATCTGCCCAATAGTGCACAACTAGGGGGCAGCCTCTACCACGCCACCAAGTTACATCCGGGTCCGTGCAGTAGTGTGGGCGTACGGCCGCGGACAGACAGACAGACACACAGACACACAGACGCGCGTGACCACAATACATTTT
>Ga0209459_10000437_pt1 | contig 10718 bp, 8 predicted proteins | sample WorMetG1aBELIZE1_FD_187419 | JGI IMG/M metagenome (GOLD analysis project Ga0209459, IMG submission 187419) | Marine gutless worms symbiont microbial communities from Max Planck institute for Marine Microbiology, Germany - Inanidrilus... ...
CAGCCACAACTAAACCACTCAACTGGTTATAAAAAATTATACACCATGTCTTGGATGGCTACTCTTTGCTAAATTTTATCCAGATCCAATTGGTGTTTCAATTCCTCATTCACACCTTTGTGCACCCCATTTTTACAAGACTGCTTTTCATCTTTAGTCACCAAGAAACTAGAAACGAGTTTATTACACACGTTGTTCAAAATGACATGTTTATTTCATCATCAGCTGACTCCTAAGTGTGTGATTTTCACTGGTCAGCAAGGATCAGTGTTTCAAGTTCTCATAAACGTCTTGAGACTGTTTGGTTGGGAGACTGGAATGGCCCATAAGAAACCTGTTCCCATTATCCCAAAGGCTCTTTTGGGGAATCCAGCCCTGTGTGGAATAACTGTTAAAGAAAAACCCATTAAACAAAACTGACAGTCGTAATAGTAGATGTGTAAGTGTATCTTCAGTGTACACGGACAGCATTTGATGGATCATACCAAAAGACACGTAGATTGGAATGGAAGGAGTATCTTGGATCTTGATGTGTGCACTGCGAATGTTATTCCATCCTCCAGGAAGTGATGATGCCAGTTTTGCAACACAACAGAGAATGTTCTCTGTCACCTGCTCTGTTGTCTGTGACAGTTTTCCAACCGTCATCTGCCTGCACGTCGCATATTGTAAAACCATCAATTACTGCATAAAATAGGTAAATGCTGTGTGTCATTAAATGGGCAGTAGCAATGGCATTGGACGGCCCAAGTCTCTTCCCATAGGAGTGTTCAGTGGATGAATAAAGCCGTGGTTCGATGTTAAAATAAAATTATTTTAAAGAATTTTAGGGATGCACGGAATCACGTCTGGAATGAAATAAAATTATTTTAGCTGCTGAAATAATTTTATTTCATTTCAGACGTGGTTCCATGCATCCCTAAAATTCTTTAAAATAATTTTATTTTAACATGGAACCACAGCTTAAGGAATAAAATATAATAAGTGATTTTCATAGTTGATATCAGGATAGGATACAAAATTTTGCATCAATCACCCTTAGGATCAAGGGGCAACAGGACATCATACAAAACATCCATGTCAGAGAGAGTAATGTCATTACCTATAAACATTTCCAGTTCAAACGAAAACAAGAACTTCGGTACAGAATTAAAATGCATCGATTATTAAATATGAAGAAATGCTATTGTGCTAAAATGGTAAGACAGAAGTAGATGGGTACAACTTCAAGCAGCCTTGACTTGAACCCTGCTGTATCCTGCCTCTCAGATGCATCCAGCCACAAGCTGATACCACCACCACCTGTTCTCAGCTGGTGCCCCATCTTCCTAGCTGAGTTCAATCTCCCTCAAGTTGTTTGCAGCCAACACAGTTTATTAGTTTACTGTCAATTAAGCTGAATCGAGTATGAAATGGAATTTACTCACATACAGATCCTTGAAAGAGGTAGTATCTTGTCCCCACATTATAGCTCTCACATACCCAACAGGAATAGACATAGCAGGTAAAAAAAATCCCAGATCGACAACACGAGAAATAACACTGACAGCATGATAAAACTGTCAGACTCATACCCAGATGAGCCGCGGCCAGCTAATACGCAGCACGATGTCTTCAATGCTTTCGTCACTTCCTTCTTCAGATCTTTGCATGTCAGATCAACCTGCAGAGGGAACCTGCAATTACATGTACATGTGCAACTAACCAATCAACGTTCTACTATCCATTCTCAGTGCAATGGTATTTACAGTGCAGCATCAGACAATATGAATTGAGTTCAGTGACCATTTACGATGGGCCTATAACGCACCCCACTTTGCCCTGCCGAATACAGACGATCCCAACATTTTAACAATTAGTCAAAGTAACTTGACATAAGACCGCATCGCCACCGCAGACGGACGGTTCACTCGTATTCGCCAGGTGGCGCCAATGTGCCCACATGGGAGGTCACACTGGCGCCACCTGGCGAATACGATTGAACTTGTGCTTCCTTCGGCCCATCTGAGTCCACAACCCAAATGGCAAATCGATCAGATCAGCTGTTTTCGCACAGGTGACTGCAAAGTGTCCCTATACTTTACAATGGGACGCATCTTTCCCCCTTAAAATTGCCCCTTCCCATGGGGGAATCTAGACCCCCATCTAACACATGGTTCCCTGGGCCCACCAGAGTCCTGAACCCAAATGGCATCTCGATCGCTTCAGCCGTTTTAGCAGGGCTCACTAGTGTGACAGACCGATAGACCACGCTACTCGGTCGGTAACAATAGACCGCATCTACCTACGTAGTACTGCGATGCAGACTAAAAAGTAGCATGCTACCCTGAATGCACCCCATTGGCAGAAATTTACTATCACGTACCAAATTAGAAGTGCCTAGGTTCACTCAGTGCAGGGATAAGAAGGGATTCTGCAGAACTGTAAGGGGTCATGTGACCAAGGTCTGTCAGTCTGTCAGTGTACCAAATTAGAAATAGAGAAATAACCAGCTTCAAATATGTAAATGCAAAAAGGTAAAGGCTTTCCCATACTCGATACTGAGCGTTGGGCCTGGAGATGATCCCGGTGTACAGGCAGTCAGCCCGCAAGTGACCACAAATCACCACCCGGCGGTAGGCTGCCATTACTTTCCGCCAGGCCCGCTGTTACCTCCCCAGCAACAGAGCATCACTGCCCTTTGGCCGGTAGCAAGTTATACTGCTTGGTGACAGAGGCACATAGGTGTGAACAACTTCCCCAAGGTTGTTACGCAGCGTTGCCTCGAGTAGGATTTGAACCCGCGTTGGTCGCAAGTCCAATGCTCTACCTGTTGCACTACCGCGCCATATTCAAATATGTAGCAGGTCCCAAAATTTAAAACTGGATCACATGATCTACACTGTGTTTCAAAAAAACGTCCCACCTTTGACATGCAATAATCTTTACATACACGATTCGATTGCATTGCAACAATTTTTGACTAAAATGTTGCTGAGAAAGTACGCAATCAAAACATACTTTATTTTCCCACCTCACCTGACTGATGCTTCTGCACTACATGGCACTGTTGGTTGGGTCATCTGACCCGCAAAAACCGTCCCCGAAATGACCTATTATGTGTTTAGTGGGACGTTAAACCCTACTCACTTCACCTGCACTACATGGGGAAAGAGGAAACCCAGAAATTGCATCTTTTCACTTAAATGCTGCATGCTTTTTTTGCAAAAAACAGAAAAAATAATTTAAAATATCACCTGGTCAGAGCTGAACCACCCTTCACTGTCAAAACGATCGACTGGGTGCACCAGACAGGCCCTAGGAAGGGAGCATAGCATCCCGTTGTCTGTTACCCACATGCTGTGTATTAACCAAGTCTGTCATGGTGTCAGTCACTGTGTAAAACATGGCAGTTGTTCTTTGTCAAGCCTGGAGTGAAAGTCAATAGACGGTATTAATGGGATATTTTACTATCTGAACAAATGTTAGACGCTATGAAACGTTTCACAAGGATGACAACTTTTTCTTTCAGGAAGACAGCACACAGGTGCAATTGCATTGTGTGTGTAACACAATCCAACTGAGTGAAAATGTGATTTTTGCATTTCCCTGTTTTTCCAGGTAGTGCAGAAGCATAAGTTACTTAAGGTGGTATAGTAAAGCGTCTTTTGATTGCTTACTTTATCAGTAACATTTCTGCCAAAAAATATCAAAATCCATTCATGTGTGTCAAAGTTACAGCAAGCCAAAGGTGGGACGTTTTTTGAGACACAGTGTAGATCACGTTCCTTATGGTGGTTATATTCTACTTACCATAGCTAGTTTGTATACCAAATTTAAGACACAAAGCTTCACCTGTTCCAAAAATGGCCAACAAAATTTTTACAAATTGGGTCATGACACGAGTAATTTAGCCATAACTTGAAAGCTTAAACAGCTAACCCAAGCTGACTAAAATGAGTTTATGCTAGATTACTGTGAATGAATGTACTGTGTTCAATGTCGACGTTATCAGATCTTTATTTGTGTTCTGTACTGTGTAAAAGTGTTAGTAATTACCTACATTATTTATGTGATGCAACCAATTCAACCTTGCAATATGCACAGCGTTGCAGCCACTAATAGCATTAAGAGACAAACACTTTAATTTCATGTCCTGACATTGATGATTCGCGACAAGGACATCTCGCTTGTACAAAAACCACACTACAGCATGCACCTTTGGAGAACATGGCCTTAAAGCTAGAGTATCTCCAGACAAATAGGCCGGTTACACAACGCTTGTAATAAGTAGTACATTAAGCAATAACAACTTGGACGGCAACAAGTGAACTGAATAACATATCACCAGATATGAACACTGTATTAACCTTGCCTTCAGTGCTTTCACACTGTTGGTTGGGCGGCATAACGAACACTTTAATTTCGCCAACAAACAGCCCAAACCCGAATCTAATGGATCATAAAGTCTGGGGTCTTATGCAGCAGAGAGTGTACGAATGTCGTATGAACAGTGTTGATGAGCTGAAGCTGCGCCTCATTGACGTCTGGAACAGTCTGCAGTAGAACGTTGTTGACGCGGCCATCAACGACTGGAGAAAGCAATTGAGAGCATGCGTACATGCAGATGGACAAACATTTTGAATATTTATTGCCAGCATGTGTGATTAACAAAAGTTATGGACAAATAAAATACAAGTAACTCAAAAATATGCTCCTTTACTGCTGAACTTCTTATTTTCAAGGTCTTAAAAGTTTCCCAAGGTAAGGTACGTACAATAAACAGGCGAGGTTGTATATTAAACCATCATTTGATGGCATATTTACTCAGCAATATTTGTACAAAAAATTACTGGAATCAGACAACTATTGTTGAATTTATCGTTGGTGGTTGGATGGTCATGGTATCCTTTTTTTGAGACACAGTGTATTAACCGTTTCCGCTTGAAGAAGTGTCGTCCGAGATGTGATGGCAGAAGGCGTACAATTCGAGCGTCTGCAAGGAACATGTCGTACAGTGCTAGCAGCTGACGTTTGCTCTCATATTCTTTGTACTCCAACTTCAGTTGCTTCAGTGGCACAATCTGCCAACAGTAGTTTCACATCATCCTAATACCCCGTTTACACGATACAACCGGTCGTACAACCGATTTGACAACCGGTTGTATCGTGTAAACAAACATCCAACCGGTTGTCAAACTGACAACCGTGTTGAACGAACAGCTGTTCTTTCAACCGGTTGTCAAAGCGGGTTGTACAACCGGTTTGACAACCGGCTGTATACATGATACAGCCAGTTGTCAAACGGGTTTGACAACCGGTTGAATGTTTGTATACACGATACAGCCGGTTGTCAAGTCAGTTTGACAACAGGTTGTATCGTGTAAACGGGGCTTAATGAATCTTACAAACTAAAATGAAATCACACGCAGTTTAATAGTACTTTATGATTTTAACTTCTAAGGACCTAAGCAAAAGTGTTTGAAGAACACACCTAAGCACACCATGTATAGGATATGCACCAACATCTCAGCAGACAGCCAATATACACCATGGCCCATAAAAAAGAAGCCAACTTATTTTTGTCTGTAACTTTGTCAAAAATCAACAGATCTTAATGAATTTTTCACTGTTAGATTTAGAAATGAACGGCACATGTGACAGTATGAACTTCACGCACCTCACCTAATTAATGTTGCTACACTACCTTGTGAAAGTCAAAACACTGAAAATGTAATATTACAGAGGGACATTACCAAAGATAATTGTATCAGGTGTATCATAGCTTCATCAAAGTGGACCAAGGTCATCATGTGCCCTAAATTTACTTATATGGAGTTTAATACAGCAATGCATGTATGAAACAAAGATTCACGACATCGACGACCTGTGAAAATGCTTGATGCAAACTTGTTTTGACTCTGACCAGAACATCATCGATGCTGGTGTGACCATCTGAGATCATGTGTGCATGCTAATGGTGGACACTTTGAACAGATGCTGTAACACGAACGTTTATTTATATGATTCACCAGAACATTTTATGAAACTGTCAATGTAATTAACTGCTATTTTGTAGTTAACATTAAAAGCTGAAGTTGTGTTCACATGCATTTCCGTTTTTTTGACTTTCACAAGGTACTGTAGCAGGTGAGGTGGGTGAAGTTCATACATTTACATGTATCGTTCATCGTTAAATCTAACAGTGAAAACTACATTAAAATCCGTTGATTTTTGACGAAGTTACAGAGAAAAATAAGTTGGCTCCTTTTTTTATGGCCTATGGTGTATATATCCAATATTATAATATATGTAACCTAGATGGTTTAATGTTGGTCAATATTAAAAAATACGAAATGGCAAATACATCGATCTGTGGTTTGACGGCCGCCTGATCTAGCATCTCTCGATACTTGTCCACAGTAATGCTGTAGTCTCTCTCACTGAGGTCAACATCGCTGACAAACAGGCAAATGGGGGTCACCTCATCAACCACATCATGCGGCAGAACTCTGCACAATCCAAAGCACCAACTCATAATTACACACACGGCTCTCACCTCGTGGACATCAACTCACTATCTTGGTTAGAAATAATAGACCTCAAGTAGCTGAAAGAAAGACGTCTTTTAAGTTTTAACACTGTGAACTGCATCGTTAGCCGAAGAGATGCACACCATTAGTACACAACTACACTGTGAGTCAATAAAAAAACAAGCCAATCTTGCCCATAACTTTGCCATATGTTGACTGATTTTCAAAATTCTTCCACTGACAGATTCATCAGTAAATTTGCAACAAAATCTTCGTTAACTATCCCACCACACCCTAATTGTGTTACTACAATATCTTGTGAAATATCAGTGCTCAAAAAATTGCAATGCTCAAGACTTGCATGTATGAAGCAAGCTGTCATACAAAACTCAGCCACTCAAAACGGTTGTTAAAAAAATTCCTTACAGTCATTTTAGCATTATTTAGTTCACTGACTAAAAGATATACAGAGTGGCCACATTAAAGTTTCCACAGTATGACTGTACACATCTGCTGCGTCACAGAAGAAAAGATATTGCAGCAACATGCTTTTGCATATGATAAGTGATCAGTTAGTCACTTCTTGCCTGTAACTTCGCCAAATGTTCACAGATTTTAAAAATTGTCTCACCAGCAAAGTCAACAGTAAATCCGTAGTAAAGTGATTAGGGGCCTACTGAATAACCTACCACATCTCCAACATGTAACTACACTACCTTGTGATTTGTCGTTGATAATGATGCATGCTTCAGATTTTCGCCAGTTTTCCAATATTGACGTTTCACAAGGTAGTGCAGCGACACGTTTAAGGTGTGGTGGGATAGTTAATGACGATTTTGTTGCATATTTACTAGTGAATCTGTCGGTGAAAAATATTTGAAAATCGGCCAACATTTGGCAAAGTTATGGACAATATTACAGTGGCTTGTTTTTTTTTGACTCACAGTGTACTTCATTAGTTGAAGCCAGCAAAGTACTCTTAGAAAAAGTACTTGAAGAACAAGCTGCATACACTTTGATTGTCTGCCGTTGCAGAGAAACTTTCTTGAACCCAAACTGGAGGAATATGTACTCAGTATCACCAACTGCAAATAAATCTCTCTTCTGTTTCTTCAGCTTTGCAGCACATGCTTTTAAAGCTTCCACTCCATTTGCAACCTGAAACCAGCACAAAGTAAAACACATTTTGTTTCTTGTGAAAGCTACAAATCCTAAGCTGCTGCAATCGCACTGCTCAGTAACGAAAGGTTATCCAATCCCGCAGGACACTGGTTAAGGTTGAGGGATTACACTAGTTCATGCACTGGCCTATCTGCCACACTGCAAGCCCAACTTGGCACTAAAGACACGACTGGCTCATGATGATATCTCTCTAGTCTCCTGCCATTACCAGCAAGTTTATCACATTTTTAACATGTCATGTCTAGGGGTGATACACTGATACTCCAGGTGAGGGGCCGTGATGGCATGTCTACACTGCATAATGGCGCAGCTGCATACTCACAGTCTCACATATCACATATTTGCCAGGGTGGTTTCCCATTGCCTTCCTGCAGCTTTTGTCTTCCTTTCCTCTGACCTCACTGTCTTTAGCCAGCAGCCAGCAGCCAGCTTCTGCTAGAGTCCGCGTGTCCGGCTTGTGAGAACACTACCGGGTTACTCATACTTAGTCGCAACACCTTGGTAGGTTTGTGAGTTAACACAGCCACTCCCTTTCCTTTGGCCAGCAGGCATACCCTTTGTCTGCATCATCCACCTTAAGGCAGCTGCTGTTGCCCACCCCCAAAATGTGGACGCACCGACACTAACTAACCTATACTAGCCGGAGACAGTGAGGATTTTGGGGGGCACGATGATATACTAATGTAATCTAAGGGTATGATCGACAAGCAGGGAAGGCTGATCGACAAGGACAATGACATGATTTGATCCAACATCCTCAAGAACAAGCATTTAACCGAAGGTTGTCGACGATCATTCACTCAGTTCCACAATGCTGTTAGCCCGTCAAAATGGACTCTTACATCATATACAAATGTCATTTTAGTTATGGTATGATTTTTCAGCTCGTCACACAGTGAACTTGTCACAAAAGTGGCCACAAAAACGGTCAACTCGTCACACAGTTAACTCCTTACACTGTTCGGTCGCGTAATCTAGATACACAGCATAACCTACAATGTATGTCCCGTTGTCTGCTACCTGTCCCAGCCACGTAAATTCATAGTTTTTATGCACAAACAATGATGTCAAAGGCTATCATTACCGTCTTAACGGCAAGGCATCACACGGGCAGCTGAATCTGCATCTAAAACTTCTTGGTGGAGAGCTGCGAACCTAGTCAGAGAATCCAAGGTGCCAGTGCTAGTCAACAAGATCGGCGAGTGCTCGCCTGTTTCGTGTTTGGGACAGGCTTGTTGCAGGACAGCGTAATGTGCGGCAGACCCTGTGAGCCACCAGTCATGTGAAATATGGTCCTGACTTTGTGATTCGAGTTTGTGCATTAATGTTAGCGACGAGTAATTAGTATTGCTGCACTACCTTGTGAAAGTCTAAACACCGAAAATGCATGTGAACACAAGTTCAGCTTTTAACGTTAACTACAAAATAGCCGTTACATTCATCAATTTACAGTGACCGTTTAATAAAATTTTCTGGTGAATCACATACATTCATTTCAGAATAAGTGTTCAAAGTGCTCAACATCAGCAAGCACACATGATCTCAGACAGTCACGCCACTGGTCAACCACAGCATCAATGATGTCCTGGTCAAAGTCAAACTAAGTTCGCATCAAACGTTTTCGCAGGTCGTCAATGTCACAAATCAGTGTTTCATACACGCATTGCTCTATAACATCCCAAGTAAGTAAATTTAAGGCACGCGTTGACCCTGGTCCACTTTGATGAAGTGGGAGCCAGTCAACTCGTCACACCGTAAAATCGTGTGACAAGCTGACCGTCGTGTCTGACGGCGATCTGGTGAGTTTACCGTACTTTTTGACGTAGCATTTGTTGCAGTCAAGAGCTTCACCATCGTAGGTGACTTCGTTACTGCACACGCTGCAGTAACTTGCCATGTTGTACATGTATGTGCAACGTCTCTTTTTTTAACATCTTATACGCCGTACCATAATTACTGGCCCATACTGGGCCACTGGGGTTCACAGAGCTGCCGAGAACTTGGCCTGAGCAGTGATCATCACACATGATCACATGTCAATGACATCAAACGCTGCACCACCGTTAAAGGTCTGATTAATAATTAATTATAACACTAAGTGCTGTCAGCATCAAAGCACTGCCTTCAGTGCTTTGACGTTGTTAGTTGGTTCGGCGGAAGGAAGGGCACACGGCCTGTAAAAACTGAATGGTGAGGTATTGTACTGGCGTAGTTATCTGTCTGGAGCGAGGTTCAAATTATATGCATATGGTCAAGGTGATGCCACTGCCACCCCATCATCTCTTGCTCCAGTAAAATTGAGAATGGTTTACCTTTCTGGTGCCGGCTTACCCAGGTTGTCCTGGAAAAAAGGCCGTTAAATGGATGTAGTAGGAGTAGTAGTAACTGTTGTCACTAATCAAACTGCTATGATACAGTCGGTGGGTGACTTCACTTTTCGAATTAAGTTCGGTCCTAGTCTGCAATTTGGTCTCATTGAAAGACTCAGCGAAAGACTAATCCAAAAAGTGAAGTGATGTTTTTGATTCGGGCTCAGCCAATCTACTCAGCGAAAATTTTCGCTAAGCGTTTCACTGAGTCTGAACTGTGGACTCAGTGATTCGCTCAGCGAAAGTTAATCTGAACAATTTGGTCTTACTCCAATTCACTTTACCTGCAGTAGGTAGCTTAATCCCCTAGGGATTAACTTTCGCTGAGCAAAAACTTACTTCACTTTTTTCCTTGACTTTGTTTGTAAATAAACATGGCGATGATTGGCAGCGTGTGCTGAATAAAAAACGAACTGGCTGCGATTCGGCCGAAGATATTGACACAGTGGTACTGTGCTCGAGGTCCGTTTGTCCGAGGCCGAAGTTCATCAGCTAGTGACGGAATACAGTCAGTGGAGATGGCAGCAAGAGGGCATCAAGAAAAACAAAGTAAATAAACAATTTATTTTTAGCAACAGATTCCACTGAGCTAATCTGACTTTGGACTCAGTCCAAAAATTAAAGTTCAGATTAAGCTTTCCACTCAGTCTTTAGA
>Ga0209459_10000438_pt1 | contig 10713 bp, 10 predicted proteins | sample WorMetG1aBELIZE1_FD_187419 | JGI IMG/M metagenome (GOLD analysis project Ga0209459, IMG submission 187419) | Marine gutless worms symbiont microbial communities from Max Planck institute for Marine Microbiology, Germany - Inanidrilus... ...
ATTCAACAGACTGAGCAGCTGGCACTTCAACATCAGGGTGTGCCGCTATACTTTCAGCAGCATCTGCTTCACAACGTTCAACAGCCTCGGTGTCTGGTCGAGACTCCTGAATACATCCGTCTCTCAATGAACGCACATCATCTGCTGGTGGCAGATTGGCCGGTACCGTACTTACTGGCGGCAGAACAGGATCAAACTCACAGCTCTCTGCCACTACAGTACTGGCAACCAGCAACTGACAAGTTGGACTCACATCTTGATTTTGAACAGCATCGGCTTCACACTGTAACCGTTCAAGAGCGTCGGATTCTGGTGCACACGTTTGCACATTGATATCTGTCAACGAATGCACGTCAGCCGTTGCTGACAGGTTTGCCGATACTGTCGTTACTGGTGGCGGAATAGAATCAAACTCATAACGATCTTCTGCTACAGTATTGTCAACTACTAAGTGACAAGTATGATTTGCATCCTGATTCTCAGCAGCATCTGCGTCACAGTGCAACTGTTCAATGGCACTGGTGACTGGTGTACACTCTTGCATACCGATGTCTGTCAATGAATCCAACTCAGCTGTTGATGGAAGACCTACTGATGGTGGAACAGAATCAAACTCACTGCTGTCTGCTATTACAGTACGGGAAACCACTGACTGACACGTTTGACTTAAATCATGATCTTCAACGACGTTATCTACAGTTTCAACACTGTAACAAGCTGCAGCATCTGTGACTGTATCAGACAAATGGTTACCACTGACTGTTACTGTGGATCCGTTATTGCTTGGTCCACTGTCTGACTGTTGGCTATGTGAAAGTATGTCAGTTTGCATGCTCTCCATTACACTGTCATTACCATCACAGACTGGTACGTTGGTGCATGATGGAAGATCCTGACTGGAGATAGGATTGATACTTTCCACAGCGCAGTTGGCCGTTGATTCACTAACATCACCGGAAGTCTGCTGGTGCAGTGGAAGCCCAACATCTGGCGGATCGCAGCCAATATAGGCACCATTGCTGATACAGTATCTGATTAGCATATACCAGTACCAGTCCTATATTCAAACACAAGGACATGTCACCCAATACGGAGTAGCAGGGAAACACGGTTGGCCAAACTAAATCACAGCGACTTTAACTGCTGGTTTTAATCACAACTTTAGATAGATAGATACAGTTATTTGTATAGCACCTATAAGTCGAAAGAGTCACTAGGCGCTTAAACTTTGGCATAAGACAGTTACTGCTACATAGATTTTAGCTCAACAACTACCACAGTATTGATGTACATATTGTAATGCGAGACACATTCAAATTAACAAGTTTGTATCACTGAGCACAAGTTTTCTCAATACTCCACATCTCTTCAACAGCACCAAACATCATACACAGGCAATTCTCTTATGAGTTACGATATTTTTCACTGCATACAGTGAGGCTATATCCAGAGAGTTTAGAGACGCCTTGCTATGGGAGATGCTGTATCTGGACAATTTGGTTGTTATTGCAACAAGCAAAGAAGAACTGGTTAAACAGCTTAAATGATAGGAGGGTAAAAGTATTAAAGTGAATATGAACAAATGTAAAGTTACGATCAGCTGAGAAAGCCACAAAGTGGTACAGCACGCTGGAAGATGTTTGTGGTAGAGGTGCTGGTAGAAACTCACTACGATGTACTAAGTGTCAGAAATGGGTGCACAAGTTAATTGCAAACTAGGTGGTCATTCAGCATTTTAGTGCTGTTAGCTGGGACTTTGAAAAGGCCTCAGATCATGGTACACTCCGTAGATAAACCGTCTTTTAGACAAACACCATGTATAAAAATAATACAGCTGTCTACAGCATAACAGCAATAACTAAGAGAACCTAAAATTCTCATATGTGCCACTTCCGGTGGTCACCACTGGTCTGGGTGTTTTCTCTGTAGATTTCTCTGAGAAATCCTTGTATAATGCTGGAAAAGGACTCATCCGATGCGTGACCAAAATTTTCAAAGCACTGAAAGAATGAGAATCAATACAATGCATACCAAAACAACAAGACGAGGCTGTGAGCGCCTGACCGCGGATCACTGACCTGGGCAAGTACATGTGGGTTGCCAACAATGATGAGCAACGCATGAGCCCGGGTGATGGCCACATTGAAACGCTTCGGGTTGCTCAAGAAGCCAAGAGTGTACCTCAAGTCAATGTCCACCAAAGTCTCCTTAGAACGAACCTACATCAACAGATACGCGACCGAATGTAACAAATTCTCAACTACTACAAAGAAACGTATAAAAAAGTAGAAATATGCATACACAGTCCTTTATGAGAACCTCAGCTGCTGCAGAGAAATTGTGCAAGTCCATAATATTTATGAATTTTCCTGTATGTAAGTTTTTGTGCCTTCAGTAATTTGACACTGTTGGTTGGGCATCAGGAACGTCATCCAGCTTGTAAAAAATTGAGTGATAAGGTGCCGGCGTAGTTATCTGCTTGAAGCAAGGTGCAAATGATTTGCATATGGTCCAGCTGATGCCACTGCCACCCCATCATCTCTTGCTTCCTTAAAATCCACAATGGTTTAACCTTCCTGGTGCCGGCTAACCCAGATTGTCCTCGAAAAGAGGACGCTAAATGGGTGTCTTGTATGTAAGTTTTCTAGTTAATTCTACAGCAGTACTAAGAAGGTAAAGGTAAAGAGTAACATATCCCATGAGGAGTATTGGTGGTGTGCTTGTATCCATTACATAAGCCTTCAGCCCATAGGTGGATAGACCAATCAAGTCTGTGACGCACAGCCAGTGCGACGCCAGACCTACAGTTACCTTCCCAGTCGCAAGACATTGCTCCTCGCAACTGGTACCAAATTATACTGCTTGGTGACAGCGGCACATCTGTGTGAACAACTTGCCCAAGGTTGCTACATGACAGTGAAATGGTCCGGAACTGCACTCGCTACCTCTCGAGTCATAAGCCAATGCCTTAACCATTAGACCACCAGGCCACAACTGGTTGTCACAACTCCTCAACTGGATATCTACAAACTACATTTAAACAACTAAATACTTATCAGAAAACAGTTGGAAAATATCAGAAACTAGAATGCGGGCCAATGCCCAACGTGATGGCCGCCCTGCTGAATATAGGTGGCGCCCTCCGTTCAATGCCACAAAGTTTGGCTGACGCCCAATACCAGAGTGGCATGCACTAACGCTGCTAAGAAGTGAAAGCCGTTGAAATTTGTTGGGGTGCCCCAAACTCCCGAACCAATCTCAGCTGCCAGTGGGCTGAAGTTCGCCATATTGTGGGGACATATGGAGGAGATATTGTTGTTTAACAAGTTTTTTTCGATCGTCGATACATGCCTTAGTTGCGAAAATTCAGCCCAACAAAGTTGTACGATGGTGCCCAGATGGCGAATCTTTGCGTCATTTTTGCGTCCTATATTTCCAGCAAGCCACATGCAGCACATTTCAGACCACAACCACAACCGTTTTACGGCCTTTTTTCTGGGACCACGCGCGTGAGCCGGTGCCAGAAGAGAACTTCTGGACTTTATGGTGCAAGGGAAGATTAACAGAGGCAGATACACAGACAATCCGGCTGGGTGCCACTCCATTTGGACTAACCAGTGCCCACCTCCACCATCCCCAGCATGCAGCACATTTCAGACCTGCATTCTAAATTCGCGCTAAGGCCACACCATGTGTACAAGTATGGCAGACATCCACTCTGCGACTGCTGAGATTAGGCGAGGAAAAAAAAGAAGAAAGAAGAAAGAAAGAAGAAGAAACCACAGGGCAAAAATATAATGTCCACATCTGCTACGCAGGGCAGCCATAATAAGTGGATGTAGCATCGTGCACCGGCGTACCGTGGATATGATCATGGCAAGCCGTTCTTGTCCTTGGAACTCTTCAACAGATCCCACCTTCACTCTGTCCATCCCAAGCCTGTCAATCAGCAGTCGAATCTTCTCCACCTTACATGCAAACACGTGACACATCAGACCACATCATCATGGCTAACAACAGCTCAACCTCATTCAGATTCCAATTCAACATGGACAACTGCCTAATATTTACTAACGCCACTACCTACTTGTCCAGAGTATGTCAGGTTTGGCCAGACCCTGCAAGGAGAATCATGGGGGATTTCTGAGTGCCTGCCTATTCACAAACTAACAGCGTTAAAGTACTGAAATGCAAATCCTTACCATTTGTAACAAAAACACTCTAATATCTTGCAACAGACTAACAAATCATGCAGACTTCAAAACATAGATTTATTACTCACAAATATGACCAAAATGGCATGACTGTAAAAGTCAATAACCACCGTCTTCACGAGTAGAATAAAATTCACCTGTTTGCGGTATGGTGTGATGATTCCGACGTCATCAAAAGTCAGTGTATAAAAACCATTGTTGACGACAGACTGAAGGTATTTCATCACAAGAACTGCCTCTTGTGGGTTGAACCACGACGGACTGCTACCCTCACGCATGTCTTCTCCCTACGTCAAACATCGTATTTGATTCACCTTTGCAAACAACAGCTGCAAACCAGAAAGCCCCCACTCAAACATGCACCGACCACTTTAAAACGTTTTTCTCCTGTGACCATCAACTCTGACCGTGACCTTTAAGCATGACCATGCCAGTGTCAAGATGAACAAACACGCCAAATGTCTACGTCAAAAGTCATCTCATTCAAAAGTTATTCTCATGACACATACACAGACAGACAGACACACCAGATTGATCGCTGTACCAGGACCACTAAACTACTACTACTACTACATCCGTTTAATGGCCTTTTCCAGGACAATCTGGGTAAGCCGGCACCAGAAAGGTAAAGCATTCTGGACGTTACTGGAGCAAGAGATGACTGGGTGGCAGTGGCATCAGCTGGACCATATGCAAATCATTTGCACCTCGCTCCAGACAGATACGCCAGTACCGCACCACGCAGTTTTTTTACAGACTGGATGCCCTTCCTGCTGCCCAACCAATAGTGCCAAAGCACTGAAGACATTACCAGGACCACTAAAGCAGTTGGTAATAACTTTCCCATGTTTACTTTTACTTAGGCAAGTCTATCCACATTCACCACAATTCAGACCAGGTCCTCCATATATCAAGTCAACGATGCCTACAAAAATCTTTTGTACGTGGTCATATAATCAACAGTGTGTCAGAACACTAAAAGCAGAAACACACAGCAGCTTAGCTTAAACCAGTATTACATTGATAAGTAATGGTTCAGAACACCAATATAGCAGAACGACAAACCCGAACGCCATGAAACAGTAATGGAAAACCAGTGCGGTTTGGCAGCTGATCCCACGAACAAAGACATTCAACAAGCGATTTCTCCGCAGCAACGACAAGCTCCGCATCGTAGAACAGCTGCGATGGAAGACGAATCAACACTGGATGGGAACGATAATTTTCCACCAATTTTGTTACCTAAGTTCACAGTCCAAGCCGCGCATAACTTCACAACTGCATAAAATTTTAAAAAATATTTCCACATTCACAAGGTCTCGTGGGAGTATCTAATTACTGTTTTTGGAGCCCTCAGCAAACAACAGCTGATAAAGGACTGGTGTCCTGGGTTTCTGGGTACAAAACAGTAGCAGCAGCAACAACAACAACCTTTTACAGTTATACAGGTCAACCCGTGTTACCTGGCACTCCAGTTGAGAAATGGAGGATTTTGTTGGAGCTAAGTTTTACCGCCACAAGCCCTTGCTGATAGCCATTAGTGCATCTGGATTACGGAAAAGATCCTAGAATTCTCCTCAATCGTGTTACCTGTGTCATCTTCTTACTATTCAGCTGAGTATAAAATCCAGACAGTTTATTCATGAATGATTACCCACCTTTGTACTAATCAGACTCGAAGTAAAGCACTTGAGCAAGACAAATGCATCAACATGTTGAAAACTGTCTAATATAACTTACTACAAATATGTATCGTATTCATAACCCAACTTTAGTTTTGACATCAATAAATAAGAAAGACACAAAAATCACACTGTCTGCATTATATAAACACATCTGATGTAAGTAACTATAAAATGTTACCGAATCACATGCAAGACGGGAAGCTGCCATAAAACAGTCGGTCCAACATATTTGTACATATTCACACAGAATATCAGGTGCTAATGAGAAAGAATATATGATCACAAACACAGAACGACACACCAGCATTGGGTCATACGAGCCGTGATTTGCAAATTTTGTCTCGTCTCGTTTATACATGTCGAGATCCATTATTCTTTCCAGATACGACAACTGGAGGCCGTAGTCTTTGGCGATCGCACTGCGCAGCACTGGACCAAGCTGCATTGGATCACCGGCCAGTACTACCTATTACCACACACCCACGACAATAAGTAAGTAACGAGGTTGGAAAATGGCAACATAGACAACAACAACAACAACCGTTTTATGGCCCTTTGTCCGGGACTACCCGGGTGAGCCAGTACCAGAAGAAACACTCACCCATCCACCATCCTGATCATTATCCAATCTTTATCAGCTTCTTCCATCTACCACGCTGCATAGCATCCTCCCTGTTCAAATTACGTGCTTGGCAATCTTTTTACACAACCTCTTTCCACGTCCTCTTTGGTCTACCTCTTGGTCTGGAGCCCTCCACCTCATATTCCATACATTTCTTCACCCAATCAATGTCTTCTTTTCTCAGCACTTGCTCATACCATTGCAACCTGTTTTGTTGTAGTATTAATATTATATCATCTATTCCTAGTCTTTCTCTCAACTCCTTACTTGGAACTCTGTCTTTTACCTTAACATTGTACATCCATCTGACCATAATATCCCTGCCTGCTGAAGTGCCACCTCATTTTCTTTCCTAACAGGCCAGGCCTCACTTCCGTATAGCATACTACTACTACTACTACTTAAAATGGCAACATAGAAGAAATTGAAAAGCATTCAGGAGATCAAATCTCAGTAAAGACTATCAGCGTGGCCACAAAGTAGAAGAAAAAAATTCCCTAAGTCTTCCAAGCTTTTCCAGAGCCATGATTGCATTTTTCCAGGGGTTATCGCAACAAAAGTGTCGCTAATTTGGCAGCATTTAGGGCGATTTTTAGCCATATTTTCACCACGCATGCACACAAATGGCTATTTCAGCTGACATTTACTGGGCAGGGTTGCTACTCCCAGAGATTATAATGATCCTGTTTACCCAGCCAACAGTTGTTTTACGCAAATATTCGATTTTACTACAATTATTTTATTTGTTATAATTTTTCCCTGAGGTTGCACAGAATTCCCTGAGAATTCCATGAGTTTTCCAGGTTCACAGAATTCCCCAAGTATTCCAAGTTTCGAGGTTTTTCCAGGTTTGTGGCCACCCTCACTATGTAAAGTGCCTCTGCACTGTTTCTGCGACAGTGTCACTATAATCAGTTCATTTGTAATAATAACTGTCATAATAAAGGAACAATAATCAAAATTCAACAATGTTAACAATCATCCATTAAAAAATTTCCTGGTTTCAGACTGAGTCTAGATTCAGTTCAAGGTAACCCCAAAATGTAATAAGTTGTTCCTATGGAGGCAAACCTCTTCCCAAAATTTCACGAAAGTCCATATCAACTTTTCAAGTAACTCTGCTAAAAGGTGTTAACTATGACAGTTTAAACAGACTGAAACATAGTATACAGCAAGTACTACTACTACTACTAGCACCATTTTATGGCTATTATACATAACAACCTGCATCAGCCAGTACCCCTAGTTAAGAACTAGAGGATATTGTTGGAGCAAAGTTTTACTGTCTGCATGTCCTTGCTGAGGGCATCTACCACATTTGGATCAGGGAGAAGACGCTAGAGTTCTCCTCAGTGGTGTTAACTGCATTGTATCCGTACCAGGTATGGAGTATACAGGAGTATGTACAGCAATCTGACTTTACAAATTTTTCCAGTATAAATGTTGATAGCTAATACCTAAGCTTACACTGTTTGAGGATGCACCACTGAATAATTTTACTCCAATTAGTGGTTTTTTAATCCTGTTTTTATATTATTCTGGACTACAGCAGTAGCTGAAAATCTAATACCTATGCCAACAGAAGCATTGCTGCTCAGTGTCATACTTTTGTGCCAGGAGAATGGTAATGCTATGTATTAGTCTCTTGGTACTGACTCCAGTTGTGTACTAATTTTAGTGCACTGTATTCTTTTACATATTTTCCTTGAGTTAAAAAAAACAGAAAAATGAAGGCCAAAATGATGGAGAGAATACATACTGTCAACTAAAGCACATGCACCACAGTAACAATGTGTGATGATGAGCATACGAACAAAATGTCTATCACAGAGATAGCATTAAATAAAACAACATCAATAAGAAAAATACATCAACTCCATTAAAAAATCATCCACGTAAAAATTCCGTCAAAAATCAGTTCCATTACAACTAGTAATAGTGAAGACAATTCAAGTGTTGGCACAGATTGCACAAGTAATACTATATATTAGTGATGAGCATCAGGCCAGCAAAGCGAGGGCCGGGCCGGGCCAGGCTGTGCTTAGGCGGCCCGCAGCTTATAAAGAAAGTATGCCGGCATTTCATACAATCATAAATGTAACTGTGACAGTCACGAATGCACTGTTTTTATTGTCTTGAAACTGCTAACGATGTAGTGTAGTGCAAGTCGACAGTGCAACTGCAGAATGTGGTAATTGATATTCAGTTATGGAACTTGCCCAGCACCAATAGCACACAGCAGTAGTGCCAATAATACCATATGTGACGTCACTGTTTGGCTGTCGCGGGCCGTGTCACCCTGAACTGGGCTGGACTGTGATTGGTTTTGGCATTTTTTGGCCCATGCACGTCTCTATTATATATCAAATTGTAGTGACTGAGAATGGACAACCACCATCAACTTTCACAATGTTTTTTTTCTCACGTAAGCTCTTGACTCACATATACAGTGATCACTCATCTTAAAACTCTACATCTAGTGACACAACTCACAGACAAATAAAACCAACCTGTCCACCACCATTGGCAACTAATCCCACTGCAATCATACACTCCGGCTCAGTTGCCTGTCCAGCCTGTAGCATACCATCATAAACACAACGACAATAAAAAAGCAAACAACACACATGTGCGTGTAGACACCACAAACATCATTCTTATGACCATTTCCCAGACAAACCTGGGTGGCTGGCTAACCCTTGATATTCCTCTCCATTTGTTCTATACCTGTGCATCATTCTCGGATAGACCAAAACTGTTCATACCATCCTTAACGTCATCCCATCATGGCTTCCTTGGACGTCGGCTCACGTCTAATTCCAACTACCTCCATCACTGTAGAACATCAGACACAATTAGCATTGTCTTCACGTTCTACGTGGAACAGTACATGGACATGCTTTGGAATGCAACTGGATCGAATGCTGTAAAACAAGAAACGTAGAAGGAATTACACAACGAGACATCTGACAACTTGATGATATCAGAAACGTTCCCTTCATCCACTGTCAATCATTGATGAAAATTCTACATCCCATTTGACAAAAATAGAACTTTTCAGAGACATCTTCATCCGCTATAAATTTACACACATCAGTTAACCATTTCATACACCTCTGCCAACAAAACTACAGCTGCTAATGAATTTCCAATGTCCAAAGCACTAAGGTTCACTCGCACCAAGGTCAGTTCACTTTTACCACCAGTTAACTAACCCACTTTCCAACACTGCCATTGGCCAATGTGTCGAATGAACCGCCTTTCGAAAACTTTTCGAAACTTATTACAAAAATATAAAGTATGATTGTTTATTGTTAAAGATAACCAAGCTTAGTGCAACCAGTCCTGAGACAATGAAGGCAAGGCTGAACCTTTCAATACTATTAACACAAAAAATGTGATTATTTTGTTCCGGAAGGAAAAGAAATGTTTTCTGACAATTAAAGAGACAAAGATAATACTGACCTCGTCGATAAAGAGATGTGTGAAATGAGACGAGAGAAGGTTCATTGAGTAGAAGATGCCAGCAGTAGAACATGTGCACACTATCACTCGTTTCCCAGCTGCCGCAACCAAGTCATCACCATCAGAGCAGCAGTATGGACGGATACACTCTGTTATGCTCTACAACATAGTCATGACAATGTGCCACAACACATCGATGCAAACAGTGTAATAGTGAATGTATAATGTATGCTAAAAAACTGACAGGTAGCAAAGTCCGCCACACTGAACCACAACAAAAAAATAATGAAAACACAACCGTTTTACGGCTCTTTTTCCGGGACCACTCGCTTGAGCCGGCGCCAGAAGAGAACTTCTGGAGTTTATGGTACAAGGGAAGATTAACAGAGGCAGACACACCGACTGCGCCAATCCATCCGGACTAACCAGTGCCCAGCTCCACCATCCCCCTCATTTTTTTACAGGCCGGATGCCCTTCCTGCCGCCCAACCAACAGTGTCAAAGCACTGAAGGCAACTAGTGTATTCGAAATACGGAGAAGACGCTAGAATTCTCCTCAATGGTGTTACCTGCACCGTCTCCATACCTTAAGGTTGGTTGGTTGGGGTTTAACGGCACTTTTAACACATAATAGGTCATATCGTGCCTGTAGGTTTGTAGGTATATTTTACAGTAAATTATAGGTATATCTATCCATATGCATACATATACATATATAAATATACAT
>Ga0209459_10000449_pt1 | contig 10426 bp, 2 predicted proteins | sample WorMetG1aBELIZE1_FD_187419 | JGI IMG/M metagenome (GOLD analysis project Ga0209459, IMG submission 187419) | Marine gutless worms symbiont microbial communities from Max Planck institute for Marine Microbiology, Germany - Inanidrilus... ...
GATGGCGAAAACAATCGCCGCTGCATGAATTTAGTCTAAAAAGAAGGGACTGGATCCCTCTAAACGTAACAGTAACCATTCTATGGCAACTCCGCCATACTATCGGCCGGCCCGCCGCTCGCCTCCCGGCGAGCCATAAAATGAAAAACATTAGGGGACTATGGGTGATGACGCCCATACCGTGTCGCGGCAAAGCCATCGATACCACAATGTTACATTGCTAAAAGTCATTCAATAGCATTAACTTGATAACACAATAAATGCTTGAACACATGTCTGACAAACTTTGCACTCCGCATGTTTGTGGTCAACTAAAAGTTGTAAAACAACTGAAATGGGTATGCAGTGATTTAAGCCACACAGAAGGCCTACACAGTTTAAAACACTGAAATGTTAAAATGCAAATTAACTCGACACAAAGTGTCAGAAAAATCTAAAATAAAATAATACTGCTCGTAAAATACTCCAAGCACACCATTCAATTAACTGCGTAATCATTAGTAGTACTGGACTACCTGTGACAAAAAGATTTAATGTGCCAGAAAAGGCGTAGAACTTACATGCCTCTAACATACACCGATGCAATAATCTATGGGCATATGTGGTCATTGAAATCCACACCCAACTTTACACCACTCAATATTTATTCGAATCATGTTTATGCTCCATACTGTTTCTCATTTACATACCCAAATATGTCTATCACTCCTATTGCACACTCACTCAGCATAGTAATTGGCATTGCACAAATACAGATAATGCTACCTCTTTCTCTGACTCGCAACAGTTACACACATACATATGCACACAATAATTGACATCCCAAATGCAAAGGAAGCAGGGACAGTTGTACTTCCCTAACTTGAGAAGATTCTCTGTAAGTGGAGTCCAGGACAGTGCTTCAGTGGTACCAGTAACTCCTTTTACAACCTGGGGAACAGCCCCTTCCTTGGACTATTCTCTTTCAAAGTTAATGGGTTACATGGAAAAGCATACCAAAAACATGGCAAGTATTTTTTTACATCCTGTCACAACTGCACTGTAGGTCTAAACATACACTACACTTATGAAGCCAGTAAAATCCAGTTAAGGAGGTAACCTGGCCCTTCCACTGCCAGATGCCTGCCTGAGCCTGGGGTTGGAGCTAAATTACTAAGTTGAATCGCATACAATGTGCTTAAATGCACACACTAAATTACAAACACTGTCACATAACAAATGACACAAAACTCACACACTTATCCTACTCAAACCATTTTATGTGCAAAAGGCATGCAAAATGTTAGCATGTTTACTCACATGCTACTTACAGTTTTTCTGCCAAAAACAGCAGATGACTTAGCAGTCATCAACACAAACTGCAATTATGTCTGTTTCTTTTTTTAACACATTTTGGCCGCTTAGTTTTAATTTTACGTCAATATACAGACAAAAATATAAACAATACCACACGCTGAAAATGTCTCATCAAAATGTTCGCAGTCCATCACCAACAGTCTCATGAGATCGACGATCCGTTCAGTGTCACTGCATTCTCGTCCTACGCTTCATGTTCATCAACAGAGTCGACAGGGCCCGAAATGTCTCTGCCTGGTACTGCTCCAGTGCTGAACGTAGAGGACCTTCTTCGTCGTTGTTCGGTGCTTCTCCTGACTCCGGTTGTGGCTCATCACCCTCCTCAGGCGCATGCCTGGGGGTAACATATTCAGTCTGTGAAGACACATCTCCATCATGTGGATCTGAAGGCTGGGTCTCAGCCACACAAGTGACATGCTCTTTACTGTCAGAATGGATCACAACGCGACGGTCATCTGAGCCAATGGGTACGGCTGGCTCCACTGGAACCGCTGGTCTTGTCGTTGGTTGATCGTCGGAGCCAATAGATACGGCTGGCTCAACCGGAACCGCTGGTCTTGTCGCCCGTCGACGTCGATAGCCTGAGCCAATTGAGACGGCTGGCTCAACAGGATCCGCTGGTTTCGTCGTTGGCTGGTCGTTGGAGCCAACAGAGACGGCTGGCTCAACAGGAACTGCTGGTCTCGTTGCCCGATTCGTTTCTGACAGTGGTTCGTGGACATTAGGTTCGTCGAATAACTCTACCATACAACTGGTAATGCCCTGATCTGTTGCCGCTCTTTGATTTGAGGACTGCTCAGCCACGATCCCAGACAGCCTCAATGGTGAAGAGTGAGTGGATTCAGTTTGCATAGGTTCAGCACTGTTCCTGACTATCGAACAGTTCTCCAGGTCAGTACAGTTCCTTAATTCACTTCTCACTCTGAACACTGTATTCTTTGTTATAAGTGCACAGATGTCTCTGATTCGTATTGGTAACTGAGGCGCAGTTTGTCTCATAGCTTGGTCAAGCAAACAGTCCGATGCATCTTGAACCACCAGTGGATATATGCGGTTGGCACAGCGCTTCACTAATGGAAGAAGCTCGCCATCAGGAACCACATCACTTGGGTAGCTAGCTTGAGACGACTCCATCGCCCTAATTTGAGACACGGAACGTCCAGGTTGACCTCGACATCCTGGCGGGCGCCCGTATGGCCTCCGGTCATGAAAGTAGCGCCCATGGCCATTCACATGACGCGCATAGTTTTTACACAGCACTATGGCTCCACATACGTGACACTTCTTTTCATCGTGTCGGCAAAGCACCGATGAACTACGGTCGTCACGCCATTTCTTCGAACCTCCAGGATCATCATCATCCTACAAATATACTGCACTTATTAGTTCAGAGCTAAGCTAGACCACTCATTTAATTTCCAGTAGTCAGTGCTTTTAGCAGAATAATTTTTAACAGTTACAGTGGGCATCTCCCACGTTGTTGTTTGACTTAATACGTTTCTAGACTCAAGGTGTAAGGATCATTTCCTGTCCTCGTATCATTGCACTTGGTCTGGATATTCACAAACGGCATTATTTCGTGCCACTGAGTTATATCTGGACCCTCCGCGACTGCCGTCCAAGCAGAAACGCCTGGCATTAGTATGCGACCTACGTCACTGTTTGTTACTCCTCATAAGATACGCACAGACAACTGACCCGTTTATTGCAACTCCTCGATGACTTCTTCCGATCAATAGCCGTCCGCATAACTTCGATAAATTTACTTTATTTCACTTTACGTGCAAAAATTCTACTTCCACATCACATCAGCTGTAACAACTTCCGTTACCAACAGTACGCAAGGAAGGACGCACTGCGGTGTTAAAAATAAAATATTTAAGAGGCGCACGGAGCTATTAATGTTGATCCGCCGTTAGTACTGCAGGCCATAATGGGCGATGCGCATAATTTACTAATATTAATCGATTATTCTATCCAGCTGGCTTCAAAGCCTCCAAATTAACGCCAAAGTGCAGACGTCCGATACGTCGCATTAAATGTCAAAGAGATTCTCAATCCTAACGCAGACTGGCAATTCTTTAAATTTGCCACCTTGAGATTGAGGAAATCTTGGTTGTGATTTCATTCTCCAGACCTGTCCCCCTCGCAGTGATCTCAATTGATGGTCACTTTATAGCCCAACATATCACTCTTTGGCGGACATTATAGTGGAATAACAATCTCGCATCCAAGCATTTCACTCATATAAAGGCAACTTGCTTCAACTTCCAAGCTACCTTGCCGTGTACCCCTGCCTCACTTTTGAAGTGTTAAGGACTTGGGCTTCACGTGCTCTACTACTCCAAACAGGACCGGTAACTCAGAGATATGGACTATCGGCTATATCCACGATGTCACTCACTCTCCTCTGTTAATCACGGTCCTTCAAATCCGTACTCAGATGAACTTCATCATAATGCACTAATACTGGCGCTCGGTACGCCGCACTAGAATTCCCTATGAATTCTTGTTACTCCAGCGTTATTTGACCATCCAGTAAACTTGCAACTGATACTGGATAAATTAATATATAAGATTCATTGGACGGCATCTCTGCGTCATATTCCTTTCACCACTGACATTCACTCATTCAACAGTGTCACTGTTTGAGATTGAGTCATTCTTTGACCCATCTGGCATTGGAGGTAGGCGAGTTTCACATTACACGCCGAACCGTTGGTGGCAGATAAGTCTTTCTTGACTTATCTGGTAGCTCGGATAGGGAGGGGCCGCTACCTTGCCGATCCCCTCGGAGGATGCTGTCAGTCTGCTTATCAAGCAGCATAGCGTCTTCCTCCGTACCTGAGATTAAACACAAATTACATTTTATAGTTCGCAAAATGCGCCGGGAATCGTCTGCTTCTCGGTGGTAAACTACGCTGTTCTTCATTTTCCAAGTCCAATTGACTTTTGCGTCTCAACGTTTCTTTTCGACGGTTGCTGCGTAACTGATCAGCTGATGGATGCAGGCCTGACGACGACGGTTCATCCAAAGTCTGACCAAACTGGTCATTATTTGGCAGTTGGTCATTTGCTGCTCCATCAACCTGTTCTTGCTGTGTCTCTGGCGTCAACCACGATTTTGGCGTTTCACCATGACATTTCTTTAGCTTATCGCCGTGAACAACCTGTGGTTTTGCACGTCTATTACGTTGGATGACATAGTCAGAAGGTTCAATGACACGCGTTACAAGGAAAGGTCCGTCGTAATTTTTCGACCATTTCGGAGAGCGCTTCACGTACCTCCTGGGGTAGTAGTACCACACCCAGTCTCCAACTGCAAATCTGGCAGGTTTCACTTTAATATCGTACTCTGACTTTCGCCGCTCTGCTGCTACATTCAAATGCTCCCGAGCTGAAGCATATGCTTCACGCATTTTGGTTTGAAGAGCAGCAACGAACTCATCGTGACTGGTGTAATAAGCCTCTTCGTTTTGGACTTCACCCAACACCAAGTCGACCGGTGCCCGATTTTCACGACCAAGTACAAGGAAATTCGGTGAGTATCCGGTAGATTGGTGTTTTGCAGCGCGATATGCCGCCATGACAAAGGGCAGCCTTTCGTCCCAATCACGCTGATTCTCTTGAACTACCTTGCCGAGCATCGCATTCAGCGTGCGGTGAAACCTCTCGACGCATCCGTTGGTCGACGGCTTATAGGGAGAGGTCCTGATCTTGTCAATCTCCATTCTTGAGCACAGTTCTTTGAACAGATCGGATTCGAACTCTGTTCCCTGGTCTGTGAGAATCCTCTTGACCATGCCGAACCTCGAGAACAGCTGCTCTATTAACACCTTGGCAACAACTTGCGCCGTATGATTCCGTATTGGGTAAGCTTCAGCCCATTTTGAGAACAGGTCTGTCATGGTTAATATGTATTCATTTCCTTTAGCAGATTTTGGGTGCTTACCCGTGATGTCTATAGCAATGATTTCAAAGGGCTCACCGGCGGTGAACGGTTGCAAAGGCGTCGGATGCGGTGCCTTACCCCGATGATATTGCGCGCACTCGGTGCAGCACTTCAACCGAGTCGCAACGTCAGACCGCCACCCTGGCCAGTATGCCCGATGTTGCACCTGGTCTTCTGTTTTCGACCGACCTAGGTGACCTCCAGTCATGCCTGTGTGTGACAACTTGATAAACTCCTGGCGGTAAGCACGCGGCAGCACAATTTGCCATGAATCAGAAGACCCGTCGGTGGCAGTCCACCTCCTTTTAAGGACTCCACCACGTATTTCCAACCTCTCCCATTCCTGCCACAGTGCTTTTAATTCACTGGAGTGCCGTTCGACCTCGCTCCATTCTGGTCTTTTCTTGTCGACCTTTATGAAAGCGATTATGGCGCCGATGTCTTTGTCCGTTTGTTGCGCCGCGGCAATCTCTTCATTTGACCAACGTGACAGCGGATCCGAAGATACGGTTGGCTGATCTGGAACCTCTGATGTCGTGCACCTCACTTTCGCAGGCGGATGGCAGGCTGAACATGATGGTTTTCGCAAACACGGATGCCTAGAAATGGCATCAGCGTTTCCATGGGACTTACCACTTCTGTATTTGACAAGAAAATCATATTCTCCCAGTTGCTCCAGCCATCGGGCATTTTGCCCAATAGGCTCTGGGGTCTTTCTAAGCCATGACAGCGCCGCGTGGTCCGTTCTTGTGACGAACTGACGGCCAAGTAAATATTGTCTGAAATGACGTGTGAAATGAACTACTGCCAAGAGTTCTTTTCTCGTGACACAATAGTTGATTTCATTTTTGTTCAGAGTACGGCCTGCATAGGCAATCACTCTTTCGTGCCCATCTTGAATTTGACTAAGCACAGCTCCAATGCTGGATTCTGCCGCGTCTGTATCAAGGACAAACGTCCCTTCATCATTTGGTAGTGCCAATATTGGTGGCGTGGACAGTGCCCTTTTTAGCTGTTCAAATGCTTCTTGGCACTCATGTGTCCATTGATAAGGCTGATCCTTCTTCAGGAGGTAATTCAAAGGCGTTGTGATCACCGAATATCCGTTCACAAATCTGCGATAATACCCGGTTAACCCCAAAAAGCCTCTGAGTTGTTTGAGGTTGGTAGGAACTGGCCATTCTTCGATGAGTTTGATTTTCTCAGGGTCAGTTGCAATCCCTTGGTGGGAAATTACATGACCCAGAAAAGTGACTTCTCTCTGCATGAGGGTACATTTACTTGGTTTGAGTTTAAGGTTCGCCTCCTTCAGGCGTCGAAGAATCATCTCCAGGCGTTCGATATGTTGCTCTTGAGTGACAGAAAACAGGATGATGTCATCCAAATAGACGAGGCAGATGTCCAGGTTGAGCCCCCGAAGGACCAGGTCCATCAACCTTTGGAAAGTCGCCACGGCATTACACAATCCAAAGGGCATAGTCCTGAATCGGAACATACCCCGTCTAGTGATGAATGCTGTTTTATCCGCGTCCTCTGGCGCAAGGCTAACTTGATGGAATCCAGAGCGCAAGTCAAACGTCGAAAACCAAGCACTGCCTGCCAATGCGTCAAAGCACTGGTCGGTTCGTGGCAAAGGGTATGCATCTTTTCTCGTAATTTCGTTTATCTGACGAAAATCGATCCAACAACGCAATGTTCCATCTTTCTTCTTTGCTAAAACTATGTTCGAGGCCCAAGGGCTTGATGCCGGCTCAATGACGCGTTGCTGTAGCATATCCTCCAATTGTCGGTCGATGGCCTGTAAGTGGAGAGGTGGGTAGCGCCTCAATGGTTGACGGATTGGTTTGTGATCACCAGTGTCGATATTGTGGGTCACAATATCTGTCCATCCTAAATCCCAATCTCCCTTTGAAAACACCGAGGAATACTTGTGAAGCATTGCCGTCAACCTCTCACGTGTGTCTTGTGAGACAGATTCGTGTACCTTTGCCATCACAATTTCAATTATTTCCTCATCAGTGGCTTGAGATTTCTTATCGTCTCCACCGTGACCTTGGACTGTCGACATTTCCTGTCGTTCAGTCTGCACTGGAGTGACAGGTTGCAGTCCAGTGATAAATGTACCACGTGACAGTTTGACTGGTTCCTCTGTCACATTCATCACTCGTACGGGAAGTTCCTTCACCCGATTTGGCATTATCGATCGAGCTACCAGGAGTCCGTCTTTGCACTCCGTGGGCACCGTTGCCCAAGTAAGGCTAGACGACTGTTCTCCTATGGCAAGTCCGTCATGAACAGCTTTGGTTGACAAGTCCATTTGGGACATTGGTGGTACTACCGTATCTTCACCAACCATTATCCTTCGGCACCAAACGTGCCTAGACTGTCTGGTGCAAAGACGATGACGCTGACCTTCAATGATGACTTCTTTCCTCACAAAGTCCCAGAGGATCCTGTTCTCTTGAAGCCAATCAATTCCAAGCATAATATCTTGGACATGTTCAGTCACAAGACCATTGATTTCCAGCAAGCTATTGCCGACATAAGCTTGTAACGTAGTCCAGCCCGAAATCGGAATTTGCGTCCCATTAGCTGCGATCAAACTCTTATTAGCTTGGTATAACTTCCTTTTTCCGACAAGTTTCGCAGGAATCACTGTTAACTCGCAGCCTGTGTCTAGAAGACAATAACGTATTCTTCCGTCAATTCGTGCTCTGAGGTAAACCTTACCTTCAGACTCATAACTGCCATCCAGCACACCTCTGACCTGGTCAGGAGGCTTTGCTGTATGACTGTAGTTCCGCTCATCAGACTGTAGATGAGGGCAATCACGACGAAAATGCCCAGGCTCTCCACACCCAAAGCACACATATGGAGGCCCAGTTGTTTTCTTTCTGTCATTCTGAGTGGAAGTAACTGGTTGTCGTCGGTGATACCCTGTTGCACTTGGCTGCACAAAACCACTTGATGGTGACATATTGTGGTACTGGTTTGGAGTTCGGTTGCCTTCCCAGCTACCACCAACATCCGGTATGGATACTCGAGCAAATTGCTCAGTCATCTGTGCAATTTGAGCTTTCAGCTCGTCAACCTGCCTCTGCAACTGTTGGGTTCTCATCTCAGCGGCCTGAGTTTGTCGACTGGTATGATCAGTTGTTGAAGTCCGCTTTTCAAGATTACTGCTTCTATTCGTGTTGTTCTTTTTTGGAGCTACTTCATTTGCGGCCGATCCAACTTTAGTTTGATCGGCCGGCCCGCCGATTTTAGTTTCAGCTACGCCTCTCGCCAAACGCGGACGTTGTATCCCCTTCATAACCTCTTTCGATTTGTACAGTGCTTCAAGCTTCACCGCTTGTCTAAGTGCACTGTTTATGGTTTGTGGTTCGCGCTCACGTAGCTTGTAAGCGAGCGAATGGTTATCGAGAGCATCAATGAAGAAATCAGTTGCGAAAGTCTCACGTGTGGATTGGTCAACTCCAGGATAAGCAAGTGACGCCATCCTTTCTATATCTTGTGCTAACTCCTGGAGTGACTCGTTTGATTTCCTTTTTCTGATGCGAAGTTCAACCTTAAATTTTTCTTGTTGTTCTTGAGAGCCGTAACGGCGCCGCAGCTTCTCGACTATTTGCTTATAGGACGGTTCATGCAACTCCCACAACAGGAGAGCAGCAGTTCCGTCAAGGGCAGCCATGAGGTGCGCAGCTTTCTCCCGTTTGCTCCAATCATTATGTTTAGCTGCTGCTTCAAATTTAACCAGAAAAGTTTCGACACAAGTGGAGCCGTTATAATTATCCGGCTTAATATGTGTCTTCCGATAACGCTTATACCTCTCCGTAGACGTATCGTCGTTCCCTCTTCGTGAGCTACGTCTACGGTGACGTCCGGAGGACCCGTGTCTGGGCGGCGAAGGAGATGGTGATGAATCCTCATGACGGCGGTGAGGTTGGTATGAAGTATTATCATTACATCTGCGTGCCCCTCTGTCATGTCTTCCTCGATTATCTCGCGACGATTCATCATCAGACGAATCACTTTCCTTCTTAGTTGGATGTCTGACTGATGAACGTTGCCGTGACTCAGTCAAAGAGTATTGTGACTCCCTTGACGAGTGACGTCGTGAAGAACGTGACATGCCGTCATGTCTATTCAGCTGCTTGGAACTGGTATTCCCCGCACTAACACTACTTGCACGTAGCGCATTAGATTTGGGTGGCGAAACAATAGCAACCGTCGGTAGTGATCGTTTAACTCTTCTAGGAGTATCACCTTTATGGTGACGTTCGATGCCACGACATTGCCGTGATCCAATCGCGTCGGACTTATCATCATCTGTGGACGTTGAAGCGTCGCACATACTGTTCTGACTAGCACCATGGCCTGCTGACTGAGCAACATGGTTAGCATGTGACTGATTAACAGAAAGTGAGGATGGCTTTCGGACTACGACGGACCGTAGTCGATTTCTGGCATTCTCATCATCGGAGGACATCTCCTCCACAGAAGTCTCCAGAGGTGGACTTCCACCACCAGCGGCAGCTGCTGTATTACCTTTCCCAGGTTGTAACTTAGCAACCGTAGCATTTGAGGAGAGTCTTCCATTGGAAATGGATTTGCTTCCAGTACTGTCAGATTTTCGCTTAACTTGCTGCTCCATCAATTGTAGCGTCTGATTACACATCTCTAAAGTCGTTTGTATCACTTCCATTGGCATTCGCGACATTTCACTGCCTGGAAGTTTGGAGTTTGGAGCTATAGCACCAATATCTGAACAGTGTGTGTTCAATGTCTCATCAGTTGGAATTATCTGCCTTGTCTCACGACCTCGGCGTTCGGATGCTGTTTGTAGCGCCGAAATTTTGCTACCACGCCCAACTTCAATTAAACTTGCTTCATGAGCAGCATGTTGGTTGGACATACGTAACGGGTTACGAACACTTAACACATTATCAGGCACTTCATCAGGTGACATTTGCACCGAGCGCCTCAACACTCCAACGTCAGGCCCCACGTTGGGCGCCATTTGTAGCGGGGCGGTCCCTTGTCCGAACCTAAGAGACCAATCTCCGTTACTGTCGCGGATGGATGCGCCGGCCATCCCACCCCGACATCTCACGGGTC
>Ga0209459_10000450_pt1 | contig 10423 bp, 3 predicted proteins | sample WorMetG1aBELIZE1_FD_187419 | JGI IMG/M metagenome (GOLD analysis project Ga0209459, IMG submission 187419) | Marine gutless worms symbiont microbial communities from Max Planck institute for Marine Microbiology, Germany - Inanidrilus... ...
GTGTGGAAGTATGGTAGACATCCAGTGTCCAACCGCTGAGATTAGGCGAGGAAAAAAAGAAGAAACCACAGCATGAAAATATATATGACCCACTCTATTACATAGGGCGACCATAAATAAAGTAAGTTAACATATGACAAAAGTAAAATGAGGCATGTCTGTCATTTGTCTGTTAATGCTATGTAACAGGTACATTTATCACATTTAAGGTTCATAATATTTAAGTGGATTAGTTTAATGAAAAAGTAGATAAGACCTAAATAACATTCTAGCAGCAGATATATAGTGTGCTTCTGCAGTGATGGCAAGGATTAGAAGTGCATGTGAAAAGGGAGTGCTTTCGTATACAAACCAGGAAAGGATAAACTAAAATGCAGAATATGTAATCATATGTGAGAAGTGGTCTGATATACAGTGGCAAGAACTGGCTAAGGAGAATCATGCATGAGGTAAATTTAGATAGATCTGAAGTGAGCATAAGCAGGTGCATATTTGGTTACATTACACTTTGAAAGAAAGAAAATGGAGAGATTAGAGAATTGTTAGGACTGGAGGCTGACTGGCTGCAGTCCTAACAATTCTCTAATCTCTCCATTTCAGTGATTAGGAAGGGCAGGTTGAGATGTAATGATGATAGTGATTGGATCAAACATTGTACAACAATGGAGATAGAAGGAAGTAGACTGAGGAGATGCCCAAGGAAGTCAGAGTGGGATAGTGGTAATAGTGTTCAGTAGAATATGAAAAGTTCTAGTCTGTCCCACGAGGATGCACACTTGCACAGGTGTTGGCACAATTTTCAACAGCATCACAGTGATAGTTTGAAACTGGAGGCTAACAATTAATGGCCTGGGGTTAATGTCTCAAATTTGACTGATAGATACATTTTTCTGTACATATATTTAAATGCTGATGGATATAATGATTTTTTTGAGTCACTTGTTACTAAATCAGATATTATTGGGCCGCATCGCAGTACTGTGTACGTAGATGCGGCCTACTGTTACAGATGGAGTAGCGTGGTCTGTCTGTCGGTCTGTCATTCTGTCTGTCACGATCATGAGCCCTGTAGAAATGGCTGAACCGATGGAGATGCCATTTGGATTATGGTCTTGGGTGGGCCCAAGGAAGCATGTATTAGACGGGGGTCCAAATCCATGTGCAAGGGCAATTTTAAGTAGGAAAGATGCGGCTCATTGTAAAGTTTAGGAACCTTCTGCCGTGAGCTGTGCAAAAAACAGCTGATCTGATCGAGATGCCGTTTGAGATGGGGACTCGGTTGGGTTGAAGGAAGTATGTGTTAGATAGGGTGCACATTGGTGCAAACTGGCAGATACAATTAAAGCATCCACGTGCGGTGGCGATGTGGCCTTTTTGTCAAAATAGTTTGACTACTTGTTTCTTATATGATTTGCAAGCTTTTTGACCCATGTGGAAGTACAAATATTCTGAGTCTGCCTTGAGTGAAACAGTATTTGATTTTGACAGTAGTTTAAGTAAACACTTAGTAAACTGCATCTGGAATTTGCATTAGCATGTAGTTAATTCATATGAAAATGCTCAAATGGTGACATTTGTGTGATATCCTTTTAAAAATTTAAAGTAATGCACAGAACAAACATTATTTGAGAAAACTTATAGATGTTTGAAAAGCAGCATAAATATACAGTCAGATAACCACGTGCATAGCAGTTTTTGTTACTTATCATTGTGTGGAATGTTTGAGATTGATTATGTTGATATGAGACACATTTTCCACACATACTGTGTCTGTTATGTGTAGAACCTGTGGAAGTTGACATTGCTGATATTTCTCCCAGCAAAGTTAGTTCTGTGCTGTATTACTTTATTGTTAGTAAAATAGTTTCTACTTCCAGCTGAATGTAGTAATATGTATACTATAGCTGTTGCTAGTATGTAGGGTTGGATAGTTGTACATAACTACATATTAATGATAAAGAATAAATAATTTATTATTACTGTTTTGTTTTTTCATATCATGCACAACTAGTTATATAACTGGGTATACCATAAAAATTCGAATATAATACGCACAGTTGTATAATACGCACCCCAGACTTTGATGGAAAAATCGTGGGAAAATGTTAGTTTAGCTGTATAATATGCACCTGTGCTATGCCACCCGATACAAAACAAACTTGTTCACTGACGTAAATTGCTTTACTTAGCGAGTCCGTCGCCCGCCGCCGGCAGATTTGCAGACCTGCCAACGTCCCCGGCGGCAACCACCCCGGCCGCGGCGGCTCCGGCGACGAGCCAGGTGGCCGGATAGCCGTGGGGGACACGGCGGGTCGCGGGGGAGGCGTCGTCAGGCGTCGCGAGCTGAGGTGTTTAGGATGAGTGCCTGGACGTGGGAACGTTGCCCAAGTCACAGCGTCATAGGCTACATGCGCTTACGTAACAGAATGACGTTAACACGCGTTTCAATGACGTCATTGTGACGTTAGTAACGTGACAATGACGTCAATAAGACGCGCGGCAACGTTATTCTGTTCTGTAAGCGTAGACGTTCAAATGCGTTGTGTATAAGACAGTACAGAAATAACGCCAGATTCAGTTTCAGTTAATCGTAATAAAGATGCAGCCACAGGATGTGGCATCATGCGGCGATACGGCAGTAGCTGGGCTTATCTCAGAGCAGAGCGAATGTCACGCCTCCCCACCACAGCCGTGATTCCCATCTTGAATCGTGACAACCGTGCCCAGGAATGCCCGCCCATCTGTTGGACGCGCGCGGTCGTTTGAATGCGGGTGATCACGCGGCATTGTGTTGGCCGGTTTTGGAACGTCTGACGGCAGTAAAACGGCAGCAGCAGCATGCGGTAGTTAGTCTGCAGTGGACAGACGAGATTTGAGGGAGGCCGCAGAGCATGAGGAAATTACGGTTAACAGGACCTCGGTAACAGGACGATGGACGCCGCAGCGTGGGAGCGTAAAGAACGGTCTCTGTAGTCATGTACGCTACACCTGTTAATGGTCTCACTTAGTACAGCCCCTACGTCGCGTGCACTGAGCAATTAGCTAGCACATTCCATGACAGTGTCCGGGCAGGACCGTCCGGGCTGTAATGTAATGACTGTTTGATGAGAATAATCGTTCACATATGGCCCGTATCATGCAATGAAACTGTTTTGGAAAACTATGCATTTTTAGTTTACGTGTATTATACGCACCCCGGCTACCAGAGCTCTATTTGTGGTAAAAATCGTACGTATTATATTCGAATTTTTACGGTAATCAAATAATAGTCATATACCATATGTCTATTGTTGTTTTATTATGTGTTTTTACAGGAGCTTCTGAATTCTCTCTACTTTAAAGATGGAAAACGCAGGATTGATTTTGTTCTTGTTGTACGGTCAAACTCAGATGGAGAACTATATCGTGAAACATTTGAGAAAAATCTTGAAAAGGAAGGATTGGAACTGGAACATGAACCAGCAATTGTATTACACAAATACTCTTAGATTTGTAGCCAAATATTTTTGTTAAAGTTTTATTTTATATTTGCTTTTGTGTTACTGTTGCTATGCAGGTATGAGCAGTAATGCAGAGTTGACTTGTTGTAGTTAGTTGTCAAAGTGTGGTAGGAAATTGGTTTAGGTTATTTTGGTCTTGACTGTGAGGTTTGGATTGTGTTGCCATATTCCTGTAGTGTTGTATGATACAAAGTGGTAGAAGTTTGTCTGATGTGGCATTGTATAGAGAACTTAATCTTATACAAACTGTTGTCCTAGGCATTTCAGAAAAATGTGGCTGTTTTACGACAAAAACAGTAATGTATAATCCATATAAAAGTAGGCATTGTTTTGTTTACTGACTTTATTATTCTATAATATTCTCATTTTTATCAATTCAGTATTGTTGAATGTTTTGCTATACCTTGTTTGTCATAACATGTCAGTGTTTGTTTTGTTACAGGGTAATAGTCCACAATTTGTGAAAGTCCACGCTCCATGGGATGTTCTTACTCGTCAGGCAGAACTTATTCCACTGAAGATGCCCATCAAGGTTTGCTAATTATACCACAGAGCTTCATATAGTTGTATTTTGCGTTGCTTAATGTTAGATGTAGTTTATAATGCACGACCTTGTTGCATTATAAGGGGCTGTGTGCAAAATAGAGATATAGATCACTGTGTGGTCACTCTGGTGGTTCAGTAGTTGTAGTGGTCAGGGCATTGGACTCCCAACTGGATGGTTGGCAGTTCAATTCCCGGTCACTATGCTGGCAAGTAAGAACCTTAGGCAAGTTGTTCACACCCACAAGCTTCTGCAGGTTGCAGTGGTCTAATGGTACATGCCTGCTGCAGTGTGAGGGAACCCAGTTTCAAATCTCAACACGGGCAGTTTTGTTTATCATGACAGCCAATGCAATATACAGCCTTGGGAACGGGCTGCACACCCTTACAGCAGTGCCTAGGTCGACTCAGCCTTCTATCCTCCATGGGACAGTAAAATGAGTATCAACTTTTGGGCTTTGTAAATGGCACTGGTGGATGTGGATGGTAGCAGCTTACCAGCAGACTCACAGGCGAAGTCAGTTAGCTTGGTTTGAGAGTTGGTGGCCATCTGGCACTCAGTCTGCATTCAGCAAGTGAACCAGGTGAACTCTCGCAATGGCCTCACCATGATGATAGCACTATAAACATTGTCATTGGTGTCAGTATCATTAGGCCGCATCGTAGTATTATGTACATAGATGCGGCCTGTTGTTACAGACAAGAGTAGCATGGTCTGTCAGTCTGTCGATCTGTCACAGTAGTAGGCTCTGCAAAAATGGCTGAAGCGATCGAGATGCCATTTAGGTTTTAGGCTCAGATGGGCCCAAGGAACGGTGTTACATAGGGGTCCAGATCCCCTGTAGGAGGGGTGATTTTAAGGGGGATAGGGGTAGCCTGTTGTAAAGTATAACGTCATTCTGCCGTGAGCTGTGCAAAAATGGCTGAATCATTTGAGATGCCGCTTGGGATTTGGACTCGGGTGGGCCCAAGGAAGCATATGTTGGATGGGGTCCAGATCCCCATACCAATAGGCAACTGATAGAGGGAAGGACAAGGACATGCCTGTCTTATCTTAGAACTGTGTGCAGTAAATGTTTTTCGTGTCGAATATCAAATTTCGACTCCACTCAGTACTTGATATCCATGCAACCAATAAATCGTTATGGTATAACTGTGCAGACATGGTGGTATGATATAGGGATGCTGTGCCGTGAGCCCTGCAAAAACAGCTGAACCGATCAAGATGCTGTTTGGGTTATGGGTTCAGGTGGTCTAAAGGAACCATGTATTAGATGGGGTTTCAGATTCTCTGTGCAAAGGGGCAATCTTTAGGGTGGAAGGACATGCCCAGGCGTGCCTGAAGACAATGTAAGCTGTGCAAAAAATGGCTTAACCAATCGAGATGCAGTTTGGGTTGTGAAATCGGGTGGACCAAAGGAAGCATGTGTTACATGGGGGATGCATATTGGCACAATCCGGCGAATACGATTGACCCATCCATGTGAATGAAGTGGTGGCGATGTGGCCTTATGTCAAATTACTTTGACCACTTGTTATTAGTATCTGCAACAGCTGAGCTTATCATCTAATCTAAAGTGATGTGAATAGTGCTGACTGTTGTTTAGTAGGACACACTGAAAGTTTAGTTTACACCTTCAGTTGTCGTGGTTAGTGGCAACATGTTAAGTGTTGTAGTGAAGCACATTTGTATTATTTTGCATGGTTTCAAATACTCTGCTGTATCATTCTTGTAATTAAGTCTACCTGTTCTACTGTTTTTAGTGTGACAGATGTGTTTGAGTAACTGTAGTTGTATTTCTGTGTGGTTTATGTCATAATGTATGATTGATCAGCACACAGATGCACATTGTAATATATCTTAAATATTGATGACAGTTATGCTGTACAGTATATATGATTACCATGTAGCAGTTGGTATTCTCTGAATGAAATTGTGACATATTTTCTGGTAACAGGAGTATGATATACCGGAGCCAGATCAAGCATGGTGTTTTGCATCTTGCTCCAATCCATTTGATTTTGATCCTGATGTGGTTCCAGAAATTGAAGACTACTTTACTGCAGACTTCAGTCGTGAACGGATAAAGATGTAGGAAGACATACTGATGAGTTGTTTTCTATTCGGTGTCAAGAACTGTATCCGTCATTATTAGGCCGCATCGTAGTACTACGTATGTAGATGTGGCGGTTGCGGCCTATTGTTACCGACCGAGTAGCGTGGTCTGTCAGTCGGTCTGCCTGTCTGTCTGTCACACTAGTGAGCCCTGCAAAAACGGCTGAACTGATCGAGATGCTGTTTGGATTGAGTGACTCGGGTTGGCCCAGGAAATCCGTGTATTAGATGGGGTCCAGATCCCCCCATGGGAAGGGGCAATTTTTTGGGAAAAGGGCGCCCATTGTGAAGTATAGGGACTTGCTGCCGTGAGTTGTGCAAAAACAGCCTAACTGATCGATTTGCGGTTTGGGTTGTGGACTCGGGTGGGCCGAAGGAAGCACGAGTTCAATCATATTCGCCAGGTGGCGCCAATATGCACAAGTTCAATCGTTATTGTTACCTCTATCACCTTTTTTGTTTTCGCCAGGTGGCACTAATGTGTTCTCACGGTAGGGCACATTGACACCACCTGGCGAACGTCATTGAACAGTCCGTCTGCGGTGGTTATGCGGCCTTATGTCACATTACTGTGACCTCTTGTTATTGAGCCATAATTACCGCTGCCACTTTTGATGGTGTTACTGTTTTCAATGCCATTTGTTTGTCGGTTTGTTTGTTACCAAGGTAAATTAAAATGTTATGGGTGGATTTTTAAAATGAAATTTGGGATATATGTCGATTATGGACCAGGGAAGAGTTCATTAAATTTTGTAAGTGATCTGGAACATATTCTGCATATTTTATCATATTTATAGATAGTTCGGTAGACTGTTGGTGTGAAAGTAAAGTTGGGAAAACCAGTTGGTGTTGCAACGCTGCTAACCAGTAATGACATTGTGCCTGTTTCAGTGTGGTATGCACACTGGGCTTTCAGAGCATTAGATGTAGTCTGTTATTCTTCTTTTTATTATTAGGTGTATTGATTCTAGTCGGTTGTTTAATAGTATTGGTTCATTTGGTTGGGCAACAGGAAGAACATCCAGTTTGTTATAATCTGTGTCAATCACACCAGCAGGTTCTCTTTTTCGAGTGACTGCCCAACCCGGAATAAGTTCAGATAGAAGACCAGTTGAATAAAAACAGAAGAAACTAATTGTATTGTGTTGTTTTTGAGAAAAAAATGATTATGGTTCTGGTTGTTTTCTAATGAATGCTCCGATGTCCCATGCAGATGTCAATATTTGTAGTGCTTATGGAGATGTGTCTAAATGTGTGAGGTCATTGATGTTGGCAAAGATGGGGTGAGCATATCTTGGTGGTGGTGCCACCTGCTGGCAGCTGTGGCAATGATGGAGGTGGTGCTCAATGAGCACACATGGCAAAAATTAATTGGAATTGACAAAATATCTAATGAGACCAAGGCCACATGGGACTGTTAATGGAATTCTACATACTTCACCCACATTACTGAAACTGTAAGCAAAGACAAGAGTAGATTAATGAGCATGTGTAAAGTTGGGGCATTGCTAGTTTGTTTATGCTGTCACTTGTGTAGCCCCGTGCAGGCTCCGGGGCCTTAAGTAAGTAGGTAATTTTAATGTACCTGCGATTCACTTGTTGATTTCGGCACTGTATATGTGTGCATGTGGCTTATTCATATTATTTGATTTTGCTTACCTTTCCTATTTGTATTTTTCTTTCTTCCTTTTTTATGCGTCTTACCTTTTCTTCTATCTCTTACCTTCCAGAATATGGACCTGCTCCGTTTTCAGGCTGGAGGTCGTAGGAGGTGACCGAAACTGGGTTTAGTTTGTTTTGTGTTGATGTTCGCTGTATTTTTAGTTGTCTCCCCTGTTGTAGGCGCTAAGCGTAATAATTTAAATGAGCCTCTCGATCCCTTTCCCTTTTTTGGGTGGCTGCTGAATAAAAAGGCGGCCAGGGTTGAGGTTAATATATCGCTAGCCCTCCTTCACTGGGTACAGATAACTTTCCATCCCTGACCTTTCGTCTCTGATATAGCCATAGTTATGCTGAAAAGGGACGTTAAACTCCATCTGACTAACTTGTCACTTGTGTAGAAATCTAAGGTGTAAAATTTGCAAAATTTAAATTAAGCCAGTCAATAGTGAAGTTTGGGAAGTGGCAGTCTACATTGGAACATGTCATAGCAGGTCCAGATCAAACATATGCATCCAATAAGAGGTAATGCTCTGAGAATGGGCCTCCTAGTGGGGTGGGGAGCTATTGTTTGGCAAGCTAATTAAACCAGTCACCTGTGAATTATGGCGAGTGATTTCAACAATCCTTGAATGCATGCAGTGCTTGTGCATGACATGCTGACTTATGCAGTCACTACATCAGCAGCTGATATACACGTGCCAGATGTCATTCACCAGATTCTTCGTTACAAAATAAGCATATGCTTGCGCCTTAGAACTGCCAATTACACTGGTAAAAACTGGTTTTGGATGTGGATAATTTCAGAAACTAACCTCACTGTTGGTTACCGTAACAACATTAGTAATGCACGATCTTTCTGACGAAGCTTTGTTAGCAGTGCTTTATTTCATGAGTTCTGAATATGTTGGCGACCAGTCATGTTTACATATTCTAGGTACTTCAGCACTTGTTTGATCCTGTTGCACAGCAGTGGCAAAGATGGATGTAGCTAGTAGATGTTGCTGGTCATGTTAGGTTCATCATTAAAGACCAGGAGACATTTTTCACGCCAGCACAACGCAGCATGATAGCACATGAAGTTTTGATGAGGACATGTTTCGATGATGACTGTTCCACCAAGTTTGGTTGGTGATTGCCAGTTGTGTTCTGCTAATAGTTGTATTAATATATGGAGAGAAAGAACCTAATGATCAGTGGCAGAGCTGATCACTAAATTAGTAGCATATGGATGCCTAATGCCATCACCTACTAGTAATCATAGTCAACACTTGCTGTAACTTTGACATATGTGGTTAATTTCAGTTAGGAGTAACAGCATGTTAGTGTATATTTGCTCTGGCTTTTGTTTCATAAATGGTTTAATTTATAAAGTCTAAAATATCTTTGAAAAAACCTTAGTAAGCATCTTTGTTTGCAGATCTGTGCCATTACTTTGCAATGAACATGACAATGTATTAATAAGAAATGAATGTTTTTGATAAAACAGTGTTTTTGGAGCTGTAGTACTTGGTTTAGTATATTATTTGTATATACATACATACATACATTTATAAGGTCCACAACAGTGAAGCACAAAGACTTGAATTTAAAGTATGGGCAGTCGCTAGGTGACAAAGGATCACTACATGTTAGTGCTAACTAAACAGGTAGGTTTTTAGGTTTGATTTGATTTGAAGGGATCGAAAGTTTGAAGATATGTGATGGATAGTGATAATTCATTCCATACTAAAGGTGCAGAATATCTGAAGGCGCATCTGCCAAACTCAGATGTTGTTGAAGATGGAGATAGCAGATTCTGGTCATGGCATTGCTGGAGTAACAAGTGCAGCTCGGTGGCTTGTGCAAGAGACAGTAATTTGTAGGTGATGCGTGTAAGTTAATATGTTTGTGCCAGCTGTTATTTCTTAGCATGTGGCATAAAATAGTGCTAATGCTGATAAATATGTAAATACTTGTAACCTGGCTTTGATGCTGCTGAGTTCTGATTTCGGACTTGTTCATAACACAGGGAGATGTTATATGTGTGTTGTATTATATTTATTTTAATCAGCTTACGCCATAGTTTAACAGCAACAACTGATTTTGAACAGCAGTGATGCATTTTCTGTTATTTGTGTGACATTTGTGTATTTCATGTGACATTGACATTCACTTGCAAAATAAGGCATCCACAAAAGAAGCCATGGCTTGTTTTAATTTGGTGAATGCTGTGGATTTTTTGCAGGTGTTGATAAGTTGATAAGACACGATGTCTATGAATGTGCTTATCCTCTGCATGAAGTAAACTTTGTTTCATTTGTATTGTACTGTGTGCCACTGTGCCTTAACTTGTTGATAGTAATATATACACACTGAACCATAAAAAACGTGACATTTTATTTTTGAGTATAACTTTGGCGAATCTTAACCGATCTTTATAGTTTTTATATCATTTTAATCGTGAAGAAATTCTACGTGCGACTGTAGTAAAATTTATCACATCACCTTAAGTGTGTGCGCACCATACCTGGAAAAATTAAAACCTACATTTTCGCCGTGATTCATAGAACGTAGCAGTGTACATTTGACTGCAACTCTGTCAAATCTTAACCGATTTCAATAA
>Ga0209459_10000451_pt1 | contig 10415 bp, 10 predicted proteins | sample WorMetG1aBELIZE1_FD_187419 | JGI IMG/M metagenome (GOLD analysis project Ga0209459, IMG submission 187419) | Marine gutless worms symbiont microbial communities from Max Planck institute for Marine Microbiology, Germany - Inanidrilus... ...
GCTTTGTGGCTAATCCAAAGAACCTACCGGCGATATTTTTATGCCACATGAAAGGGCAATCCTTCTAGTCAAATGTGATTTTTCGTACAGTTGTGCAGCGGCTGACAAGATTTCAACTGACTTAAGGCGTCACGCGGTCCCTCTGCGATAGCTGAGCTACTTGTTCTACTTGTTCAGTTTATCAGTGTCCTCTTATTCCTGGTTGTAGTCAGTAACTAATCTTTCACAAGTTTTCAGAGCTCATGAAAATTCACCATTCTGTGTGAATTGCATTTTGTCATTGATAAATGACTGTCAGACAGGTGACAGAGAGAGAGCATCATTGCCTTCTATCGGGAGTGATTTAGTGAATGAAGGAAGAATGATATCCTATGAGTGAGTCCCATGTTTGGCTGCAGGAAGGTGCACAGATTTTACACCAATCACCTCTCAGATCAAGTGACAACTGGCTTACTACTCTGGTTCACGTGGAAAGTGGCCAATAAATCAGTGAGAGAGAAATAAGACTTTTATGTCGAAATATCTGTATATACTAATACTGCTACATCCGTTTAACGGCCTTTTTTAGGTCGACTCCTCCAAGGGGGTCTGAAATGTCCATCAGTAGGTACGTACGTCCGTACATCCATCCACAAAAAGTTTATATGATTTCAGTGAAATTTGGTGTGTAGATAGAGATCGATGACTGATGCACAACGGTATGCCGTATGACCCGATCCAAGGTCAAGGTCACGGGGCTTCTGAAGTTCCGATAATTGCACTTTTGTAGGTCTATCTCCTCCGCCATTTACAACAGCAGCTGGTAAATGACCACTGATTCTTAAACTACAGCACAATATCTCAATTTGTTGCAGTCGGATTTTTGCTATTTGTCCTAGATTTGTGTCGCCGTCACGTGACCTTGAACTTGGAGGGGTCCCTGCGCATAGTCCTTTCACAAAAAAAGTTTTTCCGATTTCAATGAAATTTGATATGTAGATAGAGCTGACTGATTGATGCATGATGGTATGCCATATGACCTGATCTAAGGTCAAGGTCACGAGTGCTTGAAAGCCACTCAAGAGGAGTCGACCGTTAGTCCCGCACGGTACTAATTTTTCAGGACAACCTGGGTAAGCCGGCACCAGAAATGTAAACCATTCTGGATTTTAGTAGAACGAGAGATGATGAGGTGGCAGTGGCATCAGCTGGACCATATGCAAATTATTTTCATCTCTCACCAGACAGATAACTACGCCAGTATCTCACCACTCCAGTTTTTTTACAGGCGGGATGCCCTTCCTGCCGCCCAACCAACAGCGTCAAAGCAGTGAAGGCAAATATGTTGAAATATGTGTATGTGTGTTAAAATGTATATTCATATGAAGTTCATGTTGTAATGTGTTGACTTCGATGACTGTTCTACAGGTTTCTTGATGACGTTGCACTACATCATTTAATTGATGCGCTGTGCAAATTGTCCTCTGAAGCAATGGATGTTGCTTATGCAAACAAGGTATATTTCATATTGTGTTATGTTGTTTGCGTTGGCTTCCTTTGATTATATTTAACTCATTGTTGGAAACACTGTTCTTGAGTAACTCTATGCACAAGATTCCACAAATGGGTCCATGAGCAACGAGCTTGGTGACGTAAAGTTTGTATAAGGCAAGCCCATGATTTGTCTGTAAGTGCCATAACAAGAACCAAGCCACGGGGGTATGCAATCCAGCATATTCCTGTGCCTGTCCCAAGCCAGGATAAATTGGGAGGGTTGCGGCAGGAAGCGCATCCGGCATAAAAATGGGGGATTGATGGAGGTGGATTGCTGATTAGTTCGGATGGAGTGGCACCCACCCGGATTGTCAGTGTGTCTGCCTTGTTATCGTATCCTCCCTAGCACCATACAGTCCAGAAGATTTCTTCTAGCACCAGCTCACCCGGTTGGTACCGGAAAAATGGTTGTGGTAAAATGGTTTGTGTGCCATACAACAGGAATACTGTTTACAGGTGATGCTGAGCTAGATGTTGGTAATGAGTTTTTGTTTAAAAACATTGTTATCTAGACACATGTTGGAAGCAAGCAGAGAATGTGATTTGGCAGTGACAGCAAAGAGTGCATGAAAAAGTTTTCTGACTACTGTCTATATTAACTTGAATAAGATTCTGGTTAAAACTTGAGGGCAGAATACATACATTGTGTGTGAGCAGTCTGATTTATGACAGCAAGACCTGGATGATGACAGTGAAACATGAGGTAATGTGGATAGAACTGACATGACTATGATCAGGTGGATGCTTATGATGCTTTGAGAGAAAGCTTACAGAATTGTTGGGATTTGAACAAGTGAGTGTGGTGATTAGGAAGGGTAGATTGAGATGGTTTTTACCTGCACGATGCTAGCTAACACGGGTATTAGTTGTCATCGTGTGTCTGTCTGTCCGTCTGTCCATCCGTCCGTCCGTCTGTCTGTCACAATTCGGTCATCTACTAAAACGGCTAAACATAGGATCATGCAAACAATGCCACATGAAAATTTCGGCAAAACTCAGCCTGGATCACCCCCGTTGGAGTCGCCAAATGCAGTTGGTGTAGGATAAGTGCATGTGCAGTGGCTGCAGATTGGTGACTTTCAATGTGAAGCATTGTCAACTTAGCTTGGTTGCAAGTTTATCACAATGAGCATCCACGTTACCATTACTTGTTTGCAGCATGTTCGCCATGATGCAGCGTGTCACGTGGGTTTTGTCAGCGACAGCTGATCCTTGTTGACATTTGGAACAGAGACGATGCTCATTGGATGAGAAGTTGTACAGTGGTGAAGACTGATAGAGCTATATGGTGGGAACTATAGTATTGAGGATATGAAAGTTTTGGGTCTGTCTTAAGAGGATGCACAGTTCAAAACAATTGGAGTATGAAAATGAAGGGCAACTGGCTAAGGTTCATCTGGATAATAGCCGTATTATGTGTATGTGATCATGCATTCTGTAAATGATGTGGTTAAGTATGAAATAGTTGCTGTAATAAATATTTCTGGTAATAAAAACTTGTTGTTCGGTAAGTTTGTGGAATTAAGTGATCCCTAAACTTGTGTTTCAAATTCATTTGAAGTGAGACTACATACTTGCACTGCATGCTGCAGGAACCTTCGCTGTTTGCTGTGTCCAAGCTTCTAGAGACCGGCTTGGTGAACAGGTTTCGAGTTGATGTTTTCTGGCGTCCAGTTACTGGCCATCTAATTGAGGTGTGTAATGGCTAGTTACGCTTCGTATACATGCATGTCATTTGCAATGCATGTACACCGTTGATAGTGCTGCCTTCATGTCTGGAAGTCTGTGAAAGTTCACCTGATAGACTTTAACTCAGGGTATGGCTGTCAGCTCATGTAGCAAACTTGGGTTTCAAGCCAGCATGTCAGTTTCTACTTTCTAACGTCCTGTTGTTATCATTGCTGCTTATTAACCAGTTTGTAGATTGATTTTCTTACCAAAGGTTCCACACACATATACACATCAGTTTAACAGCCATCTTCCAAGTGAAGTCTGCGTCCACTCATTGTCTCATTGGTTCTGAGAGGCAAATGGTGCAGAATTGTTGTTACCAAAGGAAGCAGTCACTTTGCTTCATTATTTCTTCATCCACTAACTGACTCTGAGAGGAGGAACATCGCTCACTTTCTCAATTTTTAAGCCTTTGAAGGTACAGTAGGATATTGAATAGGGTAATTAGCATAGAAGGTCCCCAGTGTAGGCCATTTACCACATGAAATATGCTTAGTTGTCTGTTCTCTGATTTGGTCTCTTGTTTGATGCATACATGCCCTATGCCATTACTACATCTACTTGTGTATCTGTATCTGCATGAATTGGTGTAATTTGCAGATGACGTTGCTTTTATTTTGCCTATTGTTCTACTTCATCTATATTTTATTGTGAATCCAGTGTTGTGTAATCTGAATGCCCAAGAAATGTCAGTGTAATGTTGGTTTGCTGCTTCAGGTTTATGTTAAAATATATGAGTCATGTTGATAGTTAAATTATATGAATCGTGCTGACCTCAACTCCAGAGGCGCTACAAAAATTAAGTATATTGTAGTATATTTTAGATAGTTTTGCATAATTTGCTTTGCATTTTACGTTATAATTTAGCTTTGCAGGAATTAAATATACTTTAGCATATTTTTAAGTATATTTAAAATAGTGATGTTAAGTGTGCAATAATGTTGATGGTCTGTACAGGTGTGTCAACATCCACACGGTGCTCTTCGTACAGGTGCTGCAGATGCACTTACGTCACTAGTCAAGTCTACCTTGTCATTTGAGCACGATCCACCTGTGCACTCACAGCCTGTGAGTTTGATTGTTGTTAAATTCTCTCATCGTATCTGCACACATGCACGCACACAGTTTTTATCCGACCATAGTAACGGTTTGTCTGGTCCTGTGGTTTGTGTGTGCGTGTGTCTCTATGTGACGTTAGTGTACGAGGGGCGTTCAAAAAGTTTGTGGACTGATATAGATAGACATTATAAATTTTACTGATATTGTGTCACTGGTTAGTACCATCTGTCACTACAATATTGCACAACTTATTATTAAGACGCATCTCACTACTATGTAGATGCAGCCTGTTGTTACAGACTGAGTAGTGTGGTCGGTCAGTTGGTCGTTCTGTCACAATCTTCAGCTGTGAATGGCTGAACCGATTGAGATGCTGTTTGGGGTGTGGACTCAGTTGGGCCCATGGAACCATGTGTTAGATGGGGCTCCAGATCCCCCATGCAAAGGGGCAATTTTGAGGGGGAAAAGTTATCTGCACTGTAAACAGCTGGCTGAAAGAGCAAGATCAACAATTCTTCTACTGTAGGATCGAGTAATCGATACTAAGTTACGGAACTTGCCCAGCACCAACAGTACAGCAGTAATGCCAACGCCATATGTGACGTAATTGTTTTTGCTTAATGACGTGCCAAGAGCCGAGTTGGGCCATGCCGGGCTGGACTCTGGTTGGTTTCAGGCCTGGCCGGGCTGGCGTTTTTTGGCCCATGCAAAGGCAGCAAAGGCTTTGCTGCCTTTGTGCAGAGTCTGTGATGCTCCGATACCAGTACCCTTGGTTGACACGCAGCTTTAAACAGGACTATGATGAAATAGTAATGGTCCTGTAATTTTCTGTTGCTGTAGCAGGTGGTGTTGGCTGTTGCTGTAGTTGTTGCAGGTACAGCTGCTGTCGCCGCTGCAGCAGCTCTGTGCAATTACTCACGTTGACGTACGCCAGCGACAGCTTGAGTGCGTCCTGCAGATACTTCAGAACAACGCTGAGCAGCTGAATGACGGCTGGCCGCTGGTACTTGGCGTCATCGGCGACGTTGCAAATGGTCAAGGGTCGGTCTTCGGCATATTGATGTTCACTGTCATATTTTGGCTAACCGAGTAGTTTATTTGTATTGTTGTTTGTTACTGAGCAGTGGCATATGGTACGGAGACGGCATAGGTAATACCACTGAGGAGAACTATCGCATCTTCTCCCTAAGCCAGATTCTCTGGTTGCCATCAGCAAAGGCATGTGGGGAGTAAAACTTTGCTGTTGCAGCAAAATTCTCCACTTCTTAACTGAGGTGTCAGCTAACGTACTGAGCTGCATAATGGCCGTAAAATGGTTGTGGTGGCTGATTGGTCAGCAGCATCGCTGATAATGTCTGGTTTAACTGTGTGCTTATCGGTAACAGCGATACACACCATTTTAATTTTCCAGGAGAGCCTGGGTCAGCTAGTTTCTCTCTTGAGTTTGATAGCATTGGACCAGTGATGATGTGTGCCGGTGTGGTCGTTGCAGTGAAGGACTCGTCCGCACTGCATTCCAGAGTCTCCAGCTCATTGTTACCGACTTCCTGCCAACGATGCCTTGCATGTGTCTCACCATCTGCGTCGACGTCACGGCCAAGTTTGGACTTCAGTGTCAGGACTTGAACATCAGCTTGACTGCCATCGGACTTCTTGTACGTAGCCGTGTCTTCTCTTGACTGCAGTTGCACTGCGTGGTCCATTAAGAATAGTTGTCACAGTCACAAGAAGTGTTGTTCTGGTTGAGTTTGTGTTCGTGTTATTAATGTGTTTGCTTGTATTAAGTTTTCTAGATCTGTTAGTATGTTCGGGGCAAGTATAGTTATTGATATTGGGGTCAGTACTTTAAGTGCTGGTTACATTTCGTGTGAGGCATAGCCAAGGTGAAATGTGCATTGATCACAACCGTCTATCTGTTTAATATGTCTGTCTGTCCCTCGCCGCATTCCCACACTATTGCACAGACCCGCATTTAACTGGGGAATGGTAGTTGTGCACTAGTGGGAGGATTTGAAGTCGGTGCACGGGTTTTGTTGCTATGACAACATAGCGCCGAATGCAAAATGTCAGCGAGTGCTTGCACTCGCTCTATGCCTGGTTGCATTTTGTAATTGACATTATGGTGAATATTGAAATAAGTTCATACCCTTCATTGTCATCATCGTCATTTTGGATGTAAATAGGTGATTACACTTAATGCAACATGCAGACATGGTGACATCTTTGATCAGCACAACATTGATATAAGCCACATCCCTGACATCTGACAACCTGATGTTTGCTAGTTGGCATCTTGATTTGTAGTTATTTAGCCGCACGTCGGCACAGAACCTGCACAGACTACAATAAACATGGTACACATATTGTGAGACAGTTATGGATGCATGGTGAGTCGTCAGTTTATGACTATGCATTGAGCCTGTGTCTGTGTGTACAGTGGAATATTTCCGACTACTTTTCTCAGAACCGGTCGCGCATATGTACCGATCTGCCGGCTGTTGGTGGTCAAGACGGTGACCGGGTATCAAAAGCCGGCACTGCTGGTGGCCCGTCCAGTGGTGATTGCATGCCTGCATTTGATGCATTGTGGATGGACCTGTATGGTCGTCTGAGTGACCTCTGTGTCGACCAGAGACCAGCTGTACGCAAGAGTGCCGGTCAGACACTCTTCTCTATGATTGCCGCACATGGGGCACTGCTGAAGAAGTCCTCTTGGCAGACAATGCTCTGGAAGGTACAGCAGTTGATATGAAAATATAAAAAATATAAAATATCGCCGATGGGTTCTTTGGATTAGTCACAAAGCACGCATCTGACAGACGGATGGACAGACTGATGGACAGACAGACAGAATTACGACTCGCAAGACTACGCTAGCATAGCTGCATCACGCGGTAAAAATTGGTGTCACTTAATGTGACTCATGCATGATTTAGGTGTTGTTCCCACTGCTGGATCGAGTGAAGCGGCTGTCGAGTCAAGCGTCAGATCGTCGTGAGGACAGTGGCAGTAGTCGCAGTGGTGCGTCAGGCGGTGGCAACATACTGATGCACCATTCACGGGACACAGCCGAGAAACAGTGGGCGGAGACCAGATTTCTCACACTGGCCGGAGTTGCACGAGTCTTCAACGCCAAACGACGTACTCTGCAGCAGCTTGGTAAGCCAGTCACTGGAACTGACAGTTGTATAGAAACATCTTGTTAGTTACTTTACGGCTGTAATTGTAAAACATTTTTCACTTATTGTTGCATTTTGTGTATTACTTATTCATGTGTGTGTGTATGCAACTTAGTTTGAGTATTCCCTTCAATGCTTTGACATTGTTGGTTGGGTGACAGGAAGGACATCTGGCCCATTAAAAACCTGTGCCACTTATCCCAAGAGATTCTGTACCAGATGGTGGAAGAAAAGCCACATGGGAATTGGGAACTGGCTAACCCTGGTTAACCTGGAAAACGGCCGTAGAAGATAATGGAAAAGGTCGCATTCTTATATAGCAGTACTTACATGGTAAACCAGAACAATGCGCTTTACAATCTCGGAAGTGGCAGTTGATTGGCAAGAGCCAATGGTGCTGCAGCGCAATGCGGCCATCCATTGCATGCGTAACAGACAATTGGACCCACGACTGCTGCTAGTAAGCACTCCACCACTTCAATCAACCATACCAGGCCTTCACCCCATAAGCATTCACCAGATGGCGCTACCCCAAGTGGGGTAGAAGATCCGGAGATGGTGGTGGTGGTGGTGGTGCTTAGTTTGAATGAGTGTTGATGTCGCACCATGTGTTGCTGTGTCCATGTTTTCAGGGGATTTGTTTTCGACGTACACATTATATGTGCATATTTGCCCCCTAGTGAATGCTGTTTAGTTATTGTTGTTGGTAATACTAATGGAAAAGGTTCTAAAGACTTACTGTACAAATTTTTGCTATGTATTTGCATGGTGTCTACAATCTGTGTTTTAAGGCGACTTTCTTCGAGCGTGGGCGTTACTGTTGGAGTACATAGAGTCTGCGGCACTGTGCCCAAATGCCGAAGTGTCGCTTGCTGCGCTGAAAAGTTTCCACGAGATCCTGAACATTCCAGCCACCGACAGTCCCAGTCTGTCCGGCAGTGAGGCGGCGAGGTCGTCTGACGAGCTCAAGACTCTGTTTGGCCGTCGTGACATCGCGATCGCGGAAGAGCCGGAACTGGCGGCGGGATCGAAGGACGAAGGAGGCGGGTTCGTTGACGAGGTGGCGCTGTGGTCGCACGCGTGGCGCGTGTGGAGAAGCATCGGAACTTCGGTGACGAACCAGTCGGAATCGTCGGCATCCTCGCACCAGAGCTACGTTCCGTCGCAGGCTTTCCTCACGGCGCTCGTGCTGACGTTTCCGGCGCTGTTCGCGCACATTCGCTCGCAGTTTGTTGCCGCGGAACTCCAGCGGCTGTTTGTCGTGTTACAGCGCGCTCTCTACGTCCCGGTGGCGGCTTCATCGGTGCCGTTCTTTGTTGTGCCTGTCAACAGTGGCAGTGACACGGCAACCATGACACCGCTGCACGATGCCGTCCTTGGAGCTGTCAAAGTCATTGTGAAGGTCTGTAATAGCTATTAGCACGAATTTATCATTACTGGCCGCATTATTCTTTGGTGAAATTTTAGAGATTGGATTTTCCCATCCCATGATTATGTACATGGATGAGTTTTACTCGTCGAAATGTTGAATGTTTATTGATGCATCTTGCATTATTTTTACTTTTTCTGAGTAGCACTAAGAATTTTATGGCAAATTACTGTTAGAACTTGGAAAGAAACTATTTGTTGGTGCTAAAATACTGAAGTTTGTAATTAATTGCATCACAGATTTTTGTGAACAGAATAACTCAAAAGTTATGAATGAATTTTCATGAAATTTGGGGAATAGTTAGATTATTGAGTGAGTTAATTAAATTTTAGAAGTGATCTGGAACATATTCTAGATCTTGAGTTAAATAGTCAAATGTGCTTTGTCAAACAAACTCAGTGGACGTAAATGAAAACAAGGTCGTGACATCGCATTGACCTACTTCGTACTAATTGATTACGGACACCATGAACTGTGCTGGTACTGACACTGTGCTGGTAATGATGACACTGTGCTGGTGATGACACAGTGCTGTGCCAATCCTGACATTTGCACTTTAGCGCATGCTGTTGCTCTTGTTCTGCAGAGCTTCAATGAATTCTCTGTTGCTGTATGTCGGCAGGAGATGCAGTCTGGAGCTGATAACATGCCAGCGATGTGCCCGGATTTGTTTGAGCGTCTCGTGGTAATGTCTGATCTTGCAGTGCATCCGCCAAAGCTGAACAAGACAGAGTCAAGAACTTCAGCATCTGGCCGTGCAGCTCAGGTGAAGTACTAGTATTGCTCTTGTACTATCAAGTGGCATCGGAGAGCATAATTACTGGCAGAAGAGAGCTGGAATGAAGGGAACAATGCCTCTTCCATTGGTAATCTGGTGGTGGATGAAGAGAGGATGACACTCAGAGGCTACTAGTGTAGCACAAATGGCAAAATATGTGTGTGCAAGTGTTCCAAGTGCGCAAAATCTTGCTTCAAAATGATTTATAGTATGAGAGTTTTAAGACTGTTTTGTTGTCGCAAATAGTTGACTATTTTAAATTAATGGAGTAATTTAATGGTGGACTTGTAGTTGAATAGTCAGTGGTGGCACTAGTAGTGACAGCATGGTGAGAAAAGATGCAGGACGATGACTAAATATGAGTAGTGACACATTGATATCAGTAACAAGTAGTCTGTCTCTCATGTACTGTATTGGTTTTGTTGATTTTATAGGCTGATTGGATGGTGATAAATTATGTGCCATTTGCCGAGGCTGTGATTGAAATTGTCGTGGAGTTGTATCGTTCGACAGCGAAGTTTCCATCAGTTATTCATGGTCATGTTCTTCAACGCATTATAAATGTACGTCCATTACAAACATATTACATTTTCTATTTTTTAGTAAGGTCTGTTTTTGTTGTTTTGCTAAGATGGATACTACAGTGTGTCCATGAAAAACGGCCCCCCTAAGTATAATGGTGTAGTATTCGAAATACTTGGCAGAC
>Ga0209459_10000453_pt1 | contig 10399 bp, 3 predicted proteins | sample WorMetG1aBELIZE1_FD_187419 | JGI IMG/M metagenome (GOLD analysis project Ga0209459, IMG submission 187419) | Marine gutless worms symbiont microbial communities from Max Planck institute for Marine Microbiology, Germany - Inanidrilus... ...
AAGTAATCATCCTAAGGATCAGGCTTCAATCCCACTAGGTCCACCTCACCATGTTACAATACTACACATGCATGCAATATACAGTCAGACACAAAATAATACACACACAAAAATGAAATCTAAGCATAGTGAAATGGGCCCAGTGAAACAAAATCCAATCCAGAGAACTGTTAGTTCTGTTTTGTATGTGTGTGCAGTTCACTGTGTACAATTGTTGCACACAATACTGCACAGAACAGACTTGATAATTTTCCCTCTTGCCCTCCAGACAATCACCATTGCTCCGATGATGTCTATTTGAGGGAAAGGAGGTGTTACACGTATTTGAAAAGACCTTCAAGCTCGGCGCTTTTGGGGGGCATGGTACAGGAGAAAGGAAGTCGAGAGCGCTGCAGCAGTTGGACTGTGTTGCACGCACAAAGCACCAGTGCGCTGTCTTCTGGATTTCCTCTTTCGCAAGGTAATGCTGAAGCACTACAGGTGAGGTTGGAAAACAAAGCAGTAACACTTGTGCCAAAAAATTATCGCAATCAGAACGTGTATGTCAAGATTATAGTAAGTCAAAGGTAGGACGTTTTTTTGGAGACACAGTGCACTTAGAGTGTATGCTGCCGTGAATTTTGGAAGTTAGAGCGAAACACTCGTGGTACCTGGTCCAGACAGCATGGCCTTGATTGTTCCCGATGTCAGAGCGTGCTCTCGTTTGATGATGAACTCATGTCCGTCAGACGAGACAAGTTTAACGTACATGGCATCCGGGCCTTCGCAGCTGCCGAACTTGTCTTCCTCGACTTCTGCCATCTCTTCACTGCACAATGACACACAATCACGCCACTATATCTCTGGACTCTATACGTGCTATAGAAATATTCTATTATTATTATACTCAGCAAGACACAACTGAAGAGAAGTGGCTGATACATTACTCAGTTTAATAGAAAAAAACACCACGGCAGATGTTCCATCCCAATCAACAGTATCAAAGCAGTAAAGGGATCTCACAGCAATAGCTACAACCAGGAAAAATCACCCACTGGATCTCTTTCTTTCTTCAGGGATGGGACGACAAACCCTTTATGTGAGCTATATGAGCCATAATACACAGTCCGAGGTAAGCTTCTACATCCCACTCCACACAAAATAGGCCATTTCGGGGACGTTCTTGCCAGCCAATTTGCTGGCTAGAACTGAAGAAATTAAACCTCACACAACAAAAGCAAACATTCATACGAACACAAAAGTACTACAAAACAAAATAAACACAAAAAAATTAAAGCTAGGTTTGGTCACCTCATATGACCACTGGCCTGGAAATGCAGCAGGCCTATTCCGCAGCTCGCGGGGACCACACGGGGTGCCAGTACCCGGTACTGGCATCGTAATAATAACGAAATAATGACGATAATAATAATAAACACATTTATACACTGTGTCTCAAAAAAAGTCCCACCTTCGACTTGCTATAATCTTGAAATACACGATCCGAATACGATAATTTTTGGCAGAAGTGTTACTGAGAAAGCAGGAAATCAGACGATGCTTTGTTTTCCCACCTCACCTGTCTAGTGCTTCTGCATTACCTTGCGAAATAAGAAACGCAGAAGACAGCGCACTGGTGCATTGTGCGTGCAACACAGTCCAACTGCTGCAGTGCTATCAACTTCCTCTCTCCTGAACCATGCCCCCAATACTCCCAATAGGCGAACGCATTGATTGCAAGACTTAGGGAGTCATACAGCAGCGTGAGTATGAGTCGTGAGTCAAAAAGATTGAAGAAATCAAGCAGCTGGTTGAATTCAGGCAATGCAATAATACAGCATTGAGGGAAAAATGCAGTTTTCGCGTTTCTCCCTTTTACCAGGTAGTGCAGACGCACAAGTTAATTGATGTGGCATAATAAAGTGTCTTTTGATTGCTTACTTTATCGGTAATATTTCTGCCAAAAAATATCTAAAACCATTCACATATGTCAGAGTTATAGCAAGCCAAAGGTTGACGTTTTTCTGAGACACAGCATATTACAGAGATGCAGACGCTCAACCCCCGTATCTGTACTGCCTACCTACTTCCACTTTAGCAGCCATTTTACAGGTAAAACTGGGTTAGCGGTTCCCAATCACTTTTCTTCCTCCACCCCTTCCAGAAGAGAACGGTTGGGGATAAATGGCAAAGATTGCTCAAATTGGCCGAATGTCCTTCCTATCACGCAACTAGAGCATCAAAGCACTATCATCAATCATTACATATACAGCAATGGTGGCGACAACCAAAAAAAAACATATGTCGGCAGAAATGCCAGTTGGCTAAACATCCAACAACTGAACAAAACATTAAGTCGCAATGAAAAAATATGTCCACTGACAGCACTGATCACAACCGATAATACAAAACTGCAGGTAACAAGACGTATGTGGCACACAATCCAGTCAGACATTGTGCTGTCACAAAACAGTGGTGGCCAGACGGAAAAGATTTTCAACTCAAGCTACTCAACGAGGTAATAAGATGTCTGCAGTTTTTCTGTACGTCCGTCAGCAGCACCAACTTAAAAACTAGCGACGGATGAAATTTGGGAACAGCGTCACTCTGGTGCAGAATTCATCGAAAACAACGGTAGCGATAGACAGAGGAAACAGACATGAACAACGAATGACAAACAACAAGCAGTACAGTAACTGGACAATAACACTGCAGATAAGCTTAATTACTGAATTGCTACAAGACCGTAATTTCAACAATTTTTTGGCCTGTGCTTTATGACACAGGCAGTATGTATCTCATTGGTATACTTGTAAATGCTGTCTAACAACTGAAACTTAACTTTGTATATTTTACACATGGCACTGTTGAGGCTTGAGGGTACCTATATCTAAGACTAGACAGCTCAGACTCAGTTGAATTAATAAGATCAGCACCATATAGCAGATACGGTTTACAATACACGTTCAAAAGGTGCTGTAGAACAGGTTCACTGAAATTACTGCTTTTGGCATACAGCAAGTTAAAACACTGGAAAAAGCGAACTCGCATATGGTGCAAACTAATACGAAACACATTTGCTGACAAAATATACCATCCTAAGTACTTCAGCTCATCAACATAGCCTACAGACTTATCACCAATAACAATGTCATTTACCACTTTGCTATGGGACCTCCCAATTCAAACTACCTATCTAACTAATTATCGAGCTGTTTTTTGAAAAGGGATTAATGTCAGCTGCAAACACATGTTAGAAGGGGAACTTAGCCTGAAAAATACAGGTACCAGTACTTCCACACTACCTTATCCAAACTTGGCAGTCTTGCAATTTTTCAGTTTTTCTGTCTATAAAGTGAACGAACCACACAAGTGGCCAAAGCAATTTGACAAAGGCCACATCGCCGCCGTATATGGATGGTTCAATCGTACTGGCCAGGTGGCGCCAATGTGCATCCCATCTAGTACACCCCAATCAGCATCTGTACCATATCAGTGCTGTCCCTGCTGAGTCTCTAAGTACGTCAACCCCCGGACACGTCCAGGCATGTCCTGGGTCAGCCACTTTTCCTCCCTCAAACTGCCATTTCACGTGTGGGGATCTACACCCCATGGTTCCTTTGGCCAACCGAGTCCACACCCAAATGGCATTTCAATCGGTTCAGCCATTTGTGCATGGGCTAAGGATCATGAGACTGACAGACAGACGACTTTACTCCATCTCTAACAATAGGCCACAGCTATGCAGTACTGCAATGCAGCCTAATAATAGATTGATAGACAGCAGTTGACAAAACTACATCAGTGCATACACATACACACATTCATCTTCAACTGGCCCTTTTTTCTGGAGTTATTCAAGATCTGCCAAAACAGTTCCGGAATAAATGGAGTAGTTTATGTCATGGAGCAAGTTTTTACAGGCCAGGTGGCACTTCTATCGACCAACAAACAGTGGGAAAGGACTGAATGAAAATCAAAGCAATCATGCCAACCATCGACCACTTTTGAGGGAAGTAACACCGTACACTTCATAGCGTCTCTCTGAAGCCAGGACCCAAGCCACATCAACAACAACTTAAATGACTTCATTAGAAAAATATATGTGCTAAACTGATTAATAAATAAACAAACTGTACTTTTATACCTTCTAAGTACGGTAATGACAGTTACTCATATCAAATTGAAATGCAATAATTAACTAGAATGTGCGAAAATCCCCAACATGATGGCCACGGATCTCAGCTGCTAGTGGGCCAAAGTTCACCATATTGTAACGACACATGGTGGAAATATTCCTTTTTAACACATTTTTTCAGATTGTCGACATGTACCTTAGTGGCGAAGATGTAGCCCGACAAAGTTGGGCAATGGTGCGCAGATGGCGAATTTTTGGCGATTTTTTGCATCCTGTATTTTCAGCGAGCCGCGTGCAGCACGTTTCAGACATGCATCCTAAATTCTTACTGAAGCCACACAAGGTGTGGAAGTATGGTAGACATCCAATCTACAACAGCTGAGATTAGGCGAGGAAAAAAAGAAGAAAGAAGAAACGAAGTAAACCACAGGATGAAAATATGATGTCCGCATCTAATATGCAGGGCAGCCATAATAAACTGTTAGCATCAAACTGTTGCAATAAAAACATTGTAAAACTAGAAATGTGGGCCAATGCCCAACGTGATGGCCGCCCTGCCAAATACAGGTGGCGCCCTCTACTGAAGTACTGTGCAGAAAAGGTGCCAAGATGCGAAACCCGTAGAAATTTGCAGAGGTGCCCCAAGCTACCAGACCGATCTCAGCCGCTAGTGGGCCGACGTTCACCATAGTGTGGGGAAATGTAGAGGAGATATTGCTGCTTAACAAGTTGTTTCCGATTCTCGATACTCTCGATACATGCCTTATTTGCGAAGACATAGCCTGACAAAATTGTGTGATGGCGCCCAGATGGCGACTTTTTGGCAATTTTTTGGGCCCCGCAAGGCCTGCATTTCCAGCGAGCCGCGTGCAGCACGTTTCAGACCTGCACTCTAAATTCGCACTAGGGTCACACCATGTGTCGAAGTACGGTAGACATCCAATCTGCGGCCGCTGATATTAGGCGAGGAAAAAAAATAGAAAGAAAGCAGAGGGCAAAATATAATGTCTGCATCTGCTACACAGGGCGGCCATAATAACACTTACCATGGTAGTGGTTAATAACTTAACTAATATTTCAACAATGGTAACTACTAACTATACAAAAATTATACAAAAAAATAACTTTGGTTAACATTGACAACAGTTCATCAGTGATGGCAAACAACAGAATTTTGCCAAATATGGCAAATCTAACCAAGAAACTATTCTCCACATCAGCAGCCTACAAGAACATCAAGTGAATGTCTACTATTAGTCTATGATAATGTACTGACACAGTTGTAGTCTTGTAAAGCCAGTTTTTCTCATGCACAGTATGAAGCCATAAAAACGACTCTGACTGAAAGACTGGAAGACTTGAACACACTGACTGTGATGAACTGCAATGTTTATGTGGAAGTGGAACCGGACGAATTTCAAATTTTCAATGGCAAATTATCTTTAAATCTGTGCGTTTCATCATTATCACCACCAAAAAAACCTAATAAGGTATGCAGCATTGGAACTTTGGAAGCAACATAGACTGTAATGTTAATAACATTAACATGTGACATCCTAATTAGCAGATGAGTCTATACAGATATATCTTCAGCTGATTTTGGAAACTGACACAACTGTGTCTGCGTAATGCCCATTTATAGGGCATTCCACACATGGCCAAGCGACTAATAAGGCTATGTCCACCAAGCACAGCCAGCTTTTTAACAGACCATGAAGTTGCCTTGTGCACCTGATGTGATAAAAGTTGTCAAACTTTTAAAGATCAAAATTTACCTAGAACTGAAATGAATTTAACTCAACATGGCAAACATAAGAATTGAATCCGAGCCAATCCAAACTTTTGGTGTTTGCAAAGAGCCCAGAATAATATTATTCCTAACCTATAGTTTCGAAAGTTACACAAAATTATGCTGCGTCGTAGTTCCTGTGACGTTCAACTGTGCCACATACAGGTATAATTATGTTAGAGAAAACACAACGTAAACGAATGCCATGTAAGATGAATTCAAACTGATTAGATAGAACCACAGATGAAATCCAACGGCAAAATCTGCCAACTCCGAACGATCTCACCATACATCTCCTCTTCCTCTTCTTCCGTTCCTTTTTCTTCTTCCTCATTATCACCATTCTCTTCATCATCCTTATTTACTATTTCTTGTTCAGCAACTGGACCAACTGCCACACCTTCATCTGCCATCTTAACTCTCTGCACCATATCGAGAATAACAGAAAAAAACAGCATGCTGGTTATTATAAACTGACTGGACAGGAGCAAAATCTTTCAGTTTTTACAATTAGCTATAATAGCTAACGTAATTCATTGGCATCGCTAGCTATGGAGCACTATGCCCACACGCCCCCTCGACTTCCAACAATTTATTTTTTAAAGTTAACATCAGAGCTGCACAAAGTCTGACAGTGACTTTGTGTGGTTGCCTTTCCAGTCTCCAGACACATTTGTATTCTGTGACAGCAGCTGCGGTAGTTCAGTCGCGACTACAGGAACCCTGTTCAGTGTATTATTTCACGTCATTTTATATGCGACATTTTATGCATGCCTTCACTGCTATGCCTTCAGTGCTTTTGACACTGTTGGTTGGGCGGCAGGAAGGGCATCTGGCCTGTAATCAACTGAGTGGTGGGATACTGGCGTGGTTATCTGTATGAAGCGAGATGCAAATGATTTGCATATGATCCAGCTGATGCCACTACCACACCATCATCTCTTGCTCCAGTAAAATTCAGAATGGTTTACCATTCTGGTGCCACCAGCTTACCCAGGTTGTCCTGGAAAAAAGGCCGTTAAGCGGATGTAGTAGTAGTAGTGGTAGTAGTAGTAGTTATGTGCGACAAAAAATGTAGTTTTGTTCTCCCCCTCATGCCAAATCTTGGTGACACTGACACCAGTGGTGTAATTTGATCAAAATTCAAAATGAACTACACTTCCCTTGTAATCTGTTTTGTCTGTATGCTAATATGTATTTCGATATTCTACATTAAATTCCCTGATCACCTCAGTGTTAACAGGCACACACACGTACAAAAACTACAGGAAACAACTTAAAATCGTATAATTTTAGTTTGGTCACTGTAGTCGAAACTGACAAAATAGCACTTTATGAGTCAGTTTATTTTAGCTGAGCTTTCTTCTGGCCTCCCAGAGTAACATTATTTGATCAATGCTATTTAAACTGTGATTTATTGTGCATTTTCAACACAGCACTAACTATCGGCAGGCCACAGTGTTGCGGCAGTACTTAAGTATAGTCAATGATAGGAGATCGCCGATCTACCTGGATGTGCATCAAATAGTAGTGCTGTGACGATTCTCGCTTTTCAATTAATGATCAATTCCCCCCCAAAATCACTAGATTAATTCAATTTCGATTTTTGTAGACAGACATACATATGCAAAATCCGACCTTCACTCGTATGTGTACCTGCCTATATAACATAATCGCTTACTGTCGTTACATGCTTGGTATATAGTGGTTGTCTATCTAACCAACCAGAAAATGCTAAACACAAGAGTACCAAATAATTATAATGAAAAACTCTGCAAAACATATTACAACTTTACAAGTCACAATTCCACATCACACTGGATAGCCAATAGGGCGAGTACAGGCCTACTTTAGTGTTTACGTAATGGCGGCAAAATGCAAAGAAAAACAACACCGTTGCATTTCCGTATGGACGTAGGCAACAGCCACAGCCTGCTTTGAGTTTGACTCCATCTCCAAGGATCGCGTAAGGTTGCAATTCTGTCGCTTACAGCCTCGGCGTAACGTGTGTAGCGGGGAAACAACTGCTGCAACACGAGTAAACAACAATAGCTAAAATGCATTGCTTTGAAGTCGGCCGAGTCAGTAGGCCGACGGCGTCAGTTGCGGTGGCGCGTGTGGGAACTGTGACTGTGAGCGACTCAAATACTCAGCGCGGTTGACACAGACCTGCTTATTGCGCGATCTACTTTGCCACTATCTGCACTCACTAGCTGAGTAGTTGTGGACAGGAACATCAAAGCAATCAAAGCCACTGAGCTGCGTATGTAGAACAGACCATGGATTTCAGTTCATCTCGGTCAACGGCACTGACTACTTTGAAGTTTGTCTCAGCTAGCTTGCTAACACCTGCAGAGTCCTATGCTGTGTTACATACTTACTGATTTCAAGTCATATCCACTTTGCTTTCCACTTCTGGTTCCACGTTTACACAGTGACGATGGGACGTAAGGTTTGCAATAGCCGGCATGCAATGTAATTTCCTGACATCCATCATTAAACGAACTTTTTAACTTTTATGAATATCATAACTTTGACTACCATAGGCGAAATCAAGGATTTGATTTTTTTATTTTGGTCCAAAATCGCGATTTCAATATCGTTCGAAAAATCGTCACAGCACTATCAAATAGTGACAACAATTTAGGCACTGTACTTTCTGCAGCATTTCTGGTCCTATATTTGGAAGCCAAAATGCAGGGCAGCAGCACAACGTAAATAAGATTCAGATAAACATCACTGGCTATGGTACTGTGCAAAGTTGATACTGAACATGACTAACCGTTAGTTATTTTGTAATCTTATTCAACTGTTACATTTAGCACAACTCTGTTGGTGACAGTGTGGAAATGCTGTGGAACTAACCTGAAAATGACAACCTTAGAGGAACTGGAAGTTACACCTATAACTTGCCTAGATAATGACATTATATGATTACATTAAGGATAATGAAGATATACTATGGTTATTGCACAGTACATCTTTGCAGTGCACAGGAAGTTATATGTCATCTAGGCCCAATATCTGTCTACGAGTTGACTGTCCTCGGGTTGGTTCGTCCGCGAAATGTCCAGTAATAAACCTAATACCAATCTACCACTAATCATTTTCAGTACATATTAAGGCAGACATCTAACAAATCAAGACAATTATCATTTAATTATGCAAAACCACTCATTTTTATATTCGCTTAAGTAAACAACCACAGCAGTATAAGACTGCTTCAACCAAGAGCTGTTTGCAGCCAACATTAATCCTATCCCTATTACCCTAACCTCTCACCAACTAACCGTATGATTATCAGTTACTGTCGTAAATAATGTAGCCAGCTATTGTGCCGTTTTGCCGCAACCTTGTCTAATATGGGCAGTTACGGGTCTCCCTAAAACCTGACCACACGACTGCACACAGACCGCACAATATATATATATGGCGTGCTGATGCCGTGGATAGACCGCACAGTGCATAGACTGCACACAGTGGAATGATGTCAACGATAAGCTGACAGGCACTGACTGAAGTTCAGTGATGATAAAATGCAAGGATGAATGCAGTGCACGCTAGGAATAGGCATTCAAGAATTTTCAACACGAAGTCCAAGTTGGAAATATGCCGATAACTGGAAGGGGCTTGCACGTTTATCAAGGGAAGGTTTCTTGAGGAGAGGAACAACTGAGGCATGTCTGAAACAGAAAGCAACAGTGCGTTCATGGAGCGCGTGGTTAGTCAGCTTAGCTAACAGCGTGGAGAATACTGAACGAGTAAGGTTTTACGTCCCACTCGACACAAAATAGGTCATTTCGGATACGTTTTTCCCCGCCAATCTCTCGGCACAATACTGAAGAAACTAAACCAAATGTGGTCGCCAGTCTGTGCACTGTGTGTTCTGTCCACGGCATTACCATGCCATCTATGCTGTGTGGCCCGCGTGCAGTTGTGCGGTTGGGTTTTAGGGAGACCGGCAGTTACCACGCCGATCGTGTAATGATTTCCATCATATGTATAACTTCATGATTTTGATAAGTACAGAAACTAGTTATTAAGGTGCAATAACTAAGGGCTGGTGTTATTTTCCGTCCATACGGACGGAAATTTATATGCATATATATGCTATTTTCCATCCGTATGGATGGAAATTTACGGTTAAATTTCGCTATTTTCTATCCGAACGGACGGAAAATAGGGAATTATTACAGTTGATTTCCGTCCGCACTGACGGAAATCAAGTGCAATAATTCGCTATTTTCCATCCATACGGACGGAAAACAGCGAAATTCAACGATCCTACGGACGGAAATCAAGCACTGAATTTCCCTATTTTCCGTCCGTACGAACACTGATTCAGCAGATGGCGCTACATTATTGTCCAAAATACCAGCACAAACCAATTAAACTAAACTGACCCTAATGCTAACCCTAACCCTAACCCTACTAAACCCTACTAACCCTAATATTTGTGCGCACATTGTTGACATCCAGAACAGACGGAAAAT
>Ga0209459_10000454_pt1 | contig 10393 bp, 7 predicted proteins | sample WorMetG1aBELIZE1_FD_187419 | JGI IMG/M metagenome (GOLD analysis project Ga0209459, IMG submission 187419) | Marine gutless worms symbiont microbial communities from Max Planck institute for Marine Microbiology, Germany - Inanidrilus... ...
CGCGCTCGACGTGCAGGACCTCCGTCGCCGTCCGCACGGTTCCGCCCGCGGCGCGAAAACCCTTGAGGTAGCCCTGGTGCAGGGCGTCGACGTCGATGTCCTTGGCATGGGGCTCGTACACAGCGGACGCGATGTGGCCTGGGCGCAGGACCGGGATCAAGGCCTCGACCATCGGGCCTTCGATCAGTGCCAGGTCCCGGCACAGGTCGCGGCACTCGGCGAACACGGTTTCGGCCGCCGCCGACTGATCCTGGCGGGCGAGGAGGACAACGCCGCGATCCGTCAGGATTGGATGGTCGCTGAATCCGGTGGGAGGCCGATCAAGGAATGGCCGACTGGCGCGGGCCAAGGCGCTGATGACCGAGCGGGTTTCGGGGCCTCCATAGGTTTCCGTGTACAGCGCCGCCGAGCGTCCGGTGGCGTGGTAGCCGGGGTGGTCCTCGCGTTCGACGAGGACGACGTTTTCGCCGCCGGCCGCGCGGGCGAGTTCAAACGCCGCCGAGGCTCCGGCGATGCCGGCGCCGACAACGAGGAATCGGGTGTCCATGGACATGCTGGCCCGCCGGCTACTCGGCGGGATGGCCTTTGGGCGTCGCGGCGCGGGCCGGGCCCACTTCGACGACACGTCCGATCAGCGTCAGCAGCGGCGGAATGATCGCCAGGGTCAGCACTGCCGACAACGCCAGTCCGCCGACCACCACCGAACCAAGCCCCCGGTAGAGCTCGGACCCGGCGCCGGGGAACAGCACCAAGGGCAACATTCCGCAGACGCTGGTCAGCGTCGACATGAAGATCGGGCGGATGCGGTTGCGGGTCGCGGCGACGATGGAGTCCTCGATGTTCATGCCATCGTGGCGGGCGTGATAGAGGGTCTGGTGGACCAGCAGGATGGCGTTGTTGACGACGATGCCGATGAGGATGACGAAGCCCAGGAGCGTCAGCATGTCGAGGGCCTGATAGGTGTAGGTGTTCAGGAGCGCCAGACCGCCGATGCCCCCCGCCGTCGCCAGCGGCACCGAGAGGATGATGATCAGCGGGAAGATGAAGCTCTCGAACAGCACCGCCATCACCAGATAGACGATGGCGATGGCGATGATCAGTTGTACGACCATCGCGTCCCAGGTCTGGGTCAGCTTGTCGGCGGTGCCGGCGAGGCGCATCTTCACCCCCGGCGGCACGCCTTCGGCGGCCAGCTTGTCGAGGACATCGGCCTGCAAGGTCTCCATCGCCGCCTCTAGCGGCAGCTGCGGTGCAGGGCGGACACCGAGGGTTACGGTGCGTTCGCGCTCCAGATGGCGGATCTGGGTGGGACCGGAGGTCACCTCGACGTCGGCGAGGGAACTGACCGGCAAGATCTCGCCCTCTCTCGTGACGATCGGCAGATTGGCTATGCCCTGGGTCTCGGCGATTCGTTGCTGGGGACCGGCGAGTGTCAGGTCGATACGCTTGCCGCCGACGGTGATCTCGGCCACCCGCAGACCGTCGTTGAAAGCGTCGACGGTGTCACCGAAATCGCGGGCGGTAATGCCGTTGTCGGCGAGGCGTAGCGGATCGGGATAGACGCGCACCTCAGGCGCGCCCAGTTCGAGGCCTGGCTTGGGCCGCATCTGGTGGCCGTCTTCGCGGGGCAGCGCACGGGAGACGAGGCCGGCGCCGCGCAGCGCCACCTCAAGAACGTCCTCGAGGTCAGGTCCCGAGATGTTGACGTCGACAGCGCGGCCGCCGCCGATGGAACGGCCGAACAGGGAGGGTTGGGTGATGAACCCGAAGGTGCCCGGCTCCCTGAACGCCGGTCCGTCGAGTACCGGGATCAGCTCGGCGACCCGCTGTGGCTCGACCGCTGCAGCGCCGAGGAAGGTGTTGGCGCTGCGGGCGACGAAGAAGAAGTTCTTGATCTTCGGCGGCTGGCCGGGCTCGGACTCGGGCCCCGTCTCCGACGCCCACAGCGGGCGGATGGCGCCCTCGACTTCGCGGGCGATGCCGGTGGTGGTTTCCAGGTTGTAGCCGGGCGGCGGCTGCATGATCCCGAACACAAGGTTGCGGTTGCCCTCGGGCAGGTACTCGAGCTTCGGCAGGAAAAGCCACGTCGCCATTCCGGCGCCGCCGCAGATGGCCGCGACGACGGTGAGCGCCAGCAGCTTGTGGCCGACGACCCGGTGGGTCCAGCCGACCGCGGCGGCGACGAAGCCGCGGGCGAAATGGTCTAGCCCCGGGATGCGCCGGCGCTGGGCGATATCGGCTACCGGCTTTTTCATCAGCCGGTTGGCGAGCGCCGGGATCACCGTCACCGCGACGATCAGCGACAGCAGAACGGCGACGGAAATAGCCACGGCGATGTCGCGAAAGAGTTGGCCGATCTCCAGCTTCATGGTCAGGATCGGGATAAACACCATCACCGTGGTCAGCGCCGAGACCAGCACCGCGCCCCAGACCTGCTGGGCGCCGCGAAAAGCGGCTTCGGCAGTGGGTCTGCCTTCCTGGCGCAGGCGGTAGATGTTCTCCAGGACAACGATAGCGGCATCGACGACCATGCCGACGGCGAACGCTATACCGGCCAGCGAGATGACGTTGATCGACCGGCCGAGCGCCGCCATGGCGACGAACGATCCGACCACCGAGACCGGGATGGCGATGGAGATAATCAGGGGCGCCGAACCGGAACGCAGGAAGATCAGCAGCACCATCGCCGCCAGCGTGCCGCCGACCCAGATGTTCTGGCGCACAAGGTCGATGGCCGAGTTGATGTAGGTGGTCTCGTCGTAGACCTGGACCAGATTCAGCCGGTCCCGAGGAAGGTTGTCGCGATTGAGCTCCTCGACCGCCTCGTGCAGGCCGGCCATGGTCTCGATGACGTTGGCGCCGGTTTCGCGGACGGCGTTCATCGCCAGCGCCGGCTCGCCCAGGTGGCGGATGGAGGCCGTCGGCTCCTTGTAGTCGAACCGCACGTCGGCGATGTCCCCGACGGTGACCCGGGCGATCCGCCCGGTGGCCGGGTCCTCGATGGAGCGCAGCAGCACGGCCTTGACCTGCTCGGGGCTGGTGAACTCGCCCTCGCTGCGGACAACGTAGCGGCGCTTGCCCTCGTCGACATCGCCGGCGGAGACGGACGCATTGGCGGCGCGCAACGCCCGCACCACCTCGGGTACGGTTAGACCGTAGCGAGCCATGCGCTCGGCATCGACAATGACCCGGAGCTCGCCCTCGGCGCCTCCATAGACGTTTGCGCGGGTGACGCCGGCAACGCGTTCGATGCGGTCCTGGATGACGTCCTCGATGTAGTCGCGGTAGGTGTGGATGGGCCGTTCGTTGCCTTCGTCGCGCTTGAGCACGAACCAGGCGATGGGCGTGTCCTCGGTGCCGGCCGTATCCAGGGTCGGCTCGTCCACCTCGTCGGGGTAGCCCGACACCCGGTCGAGCCGGTTGGCGACCAGCAAGAGCGCCTTGTCCATGTTCTGGTTGATGTTGAACTCGAGGGTGACGGTGGCGCGGTCGTCCTCGGAAGTGGACGACATCTCCTCGAGGCCTTCGAGGCCACGAAGCACTTCTTCCTGACGGTTGACGATCTCGCGCTCGACCTCGGCCGGCGCGGCGCCGGGCCACAGCGTGCGGATGCTGATCACCGGCCGATTGACGTCGGGGGTGAGCTGGATGGGGATGGTCTCAAGCGCGACCAGTCCGAACATCACCACCATCAGCACCGCCGCGATCACGGCGATCGGCCGGTCGATACCGACGCGGATGATGTTCATCCCCGCGTGCCTTCGCGTGTGGCGACCTTCTGGCCCGGCCGCAGGCGTTCGTTTCCGCGGACCACGGCGATGTCGCCGGGCTTGAGGCCACCGAGCACCTCGAACCGTCCGCCCACGGCCTCGCCGAGGCTCACTGGGCGGATCTGGGCGGCGCCATCGATAACCAGGAACACCAGGGTCTTCCCCCGGCGGTTGATCACCGCGTCTTTGTGCACCGAGACCACCGTGCGGGGCGTGCCCGCAGGTAGGTGCACGGTAGCACTCTGATTGGCTGCGAGTCCGCCGTCGCTGTCGAACTCAGGAACGAATCGCACCGTGCGGGTTCTCGTCTTCGGGTTCTCGTCGGGGACGACGGCGCGGACGGTGGCGGTCAGCGCCTTGCCGACCTCGTCCGCTTCGACGCCCGGGATATCGACGATGACGCGGGTTCCAGGGACGAGGCCGCCGACCCGTTCGGCCGGGACATCCGCCTCGATCTCCAGATGGCGGTCGTCGACCAGGGTGATCACGGGGTCGCCGATGTCGACCCAGGAACCGACTTCGACGTGGCGCTGGGAAACGACGCCGGCATAGGGTGCGCGGACCTCGGCATAGGCAAGGTCGATTTCGGCCAGCCGCAACTGGGCCCGAGCGCGGCCGAGTGCCGCCTCCGCCTCGCCGAGTTCGCCCTCGGCCATGTTGACCTCCTGACGGGCGTCGTCGTAGCGGCCCTGGCTGAAGGCCGCCGAAGCGCGCAGTCCTTCGATCCGTGTCAGTTCCTGTTTCTTCAGTTTGATCTCGGCCCGCGCCGTGACCACGGCGGCAGCGGCCTCGGACACGGCTGCCGCCCGCAGATCACGCTCGGCCGACAGCCGGTTGATGTCAAGTACGGCGATGGTCTGCTCCCGCTCGACCCGGTCGCCGACCTCGACCTGGAACACCCCGACGGGACCGCGGACGCGGGCGGCAACGACACCCGACTGGCGTGCCACCAGCCGGCCAATCACCGGCACCGTCTGGCGCAGGGGTTCGCTGCGCACGGCATCGACGCCGACGACCATCGTCTCCTGTGCCGGCACGGGCGACACACCGAGGGCGCAGAGCGCGGCGACAGCAAGGGCGGCGGTGCGAAGGCGCAGCATGGTCCGTTTCCGGTCAGAGCGTTTTGTGCTCAATGGCGTACCGGCGATCCTAAAGCGAAATCCGGCCCGAGCGGGAGACTCCGAGCCGGCTAGACTGGACCGTCCAGTCCAATGTAGAGTAAACCTTCCGTTCGATCAATCGCCGGAACGCATATGGGACCGCAGACCGCGACGGCAAGGGGCAGGCGCGAAGACGTGACCGAGGAGCGGAACGCGCCCAGCAAGCGCGACGTCATCCTCGACGCCGCCCGGCGGGTGTTCCTCGACGTGGGCTACGGCGCCGCTAGCATGGATGCCATCGCCCGCGAGGCCGGCGTCTCGAAGCAGACCATCTACGCCCATTTCGGTGCCAAGGACGCCCTGTTCGGCGCCATCATGGTGGCCCGCGCCGATCACTTCCTGGAGCCGCTGCCCGAAGTCGTCGGTGACACGCCGGACGTCGCTGCGGCGCTGGAGGGTTTGGCCCGGCGTTACCTGGAAGTCCTGCTGGCGCCCGAGGCGGTGGCGCGGTTCCGCGTTGTCCTGGCGGAAAGCGGACGCTTCCCGGAACTAGCCGAAGTCTTTTACCGCTCCGGCCCGCGCCGTGCGGCGGATCGCTTGTCGGCATACCTTGCGGCGCTCGACGCCGGCGGTGTGCTATGCGTCCCAGACCCGGAAACGGCGGCCAGTCAATTCCTTGGGGCGCTTCGAGGCGATGTCTTTATCCGCTACATGCTCGGCCTCGGCGAAGCACCCAGCGGCGCCGAAATCGATCGGAACGTCGCCCACGCCGTCGGCGCGTTCCTCGCCGCCCACGACCGCCGCTGATCTGCCAAAAAAGTCCCGTTCCGCGCCGCCGCCATTTCAACTGGCAACCACCGGCACGATCGCCGACAATGCCGGCAAATTAAAAGAACCGATCCGAAAAATGAGGGAACGTCCAAGCCCCATGCCCACCGCCATATACACCCATCCCATTTGCCAGGAGCACAAAATGGGCTCGTGGCATCCCGAGTGCCCGGCCCGTCTGAAGGCGATCCTTCAGGTGCTAGACGCCGAGCCCTTCGCCAACCTGCAGCGCCGCGAAGCGCCGGTGGGTGCGGTCGCCGAGATCGAGCGGGTGCACCAGACGTACTACGTCGAATCGATTTTCGATCAGGTGCCGAACAGCGGCCACGTCCATCTCGATCCCGACACGGCGATGAACCACGCTTCCGGTGACGCGGCGTTGCGTGCCGTGGGCGGTATCTGCGACGCCGTCGATGCCGTGCTCAATGGCGAGGTGCGCAATGCTTTTTGCGCCGTCCGCCCGCCGGGGCACCACGCCGAGACGTCTGCGGCCATGGGTTTTTGCCTGTTCAACAACGTCGCCATCGCCGCCGAGCACGCCCGCGCCAAGCACGGGCTGGAACGGGTGGCGGTCGTCGACTTCGACGTTCACCACGGCAACGGAACACAGAACCATTTCTTCCGCTACCGCGACCTGTTCTACGCCTCCAGTCACCAGTGGCCGTGCTATCCCGGCACCGGCATGGAGCATGAAACCGGCGTCTATCACAACATCTGCAATGTCCAACTTCGCCCGGGCACCGGATCGGAAGAGTTCCGCGCCGGCTATGTCGAACGTATCCTGCCGGCGCTTCGTTCCTTCGCGCCCGACATGATCCTGATCTCGGCCGGTTTCGACGCCCATGCCCGTGATCCGCTGGCACAGCTCCGGCTCACCACGGAGGACTACGCCTGGGTCACCCGCGAGCTGCTGGAGATCGCCGAGAAGGATTGCGGTGGCCGCGTCGTGTCGACACTGGAGGGTGGCTACGACCTCGAGGCACTGGCGGTCAGTGTCGGTGTCCACGTCAAGGCGATGATGAGAAGCTGACTAGGCCGACGGGCCGGCGGGGTTGCGCGGCAAACGTCTATCTCTTGCCCCGAATTCCACCGACGCCTATTGTTCGCGCCTTTCCAAGGGGGTTTTCCATGACCAGCGAGCCCGGGGCGACGGGCGTCGCCGATCTGAGCTTTGAAGACGCGCTCGCCGAGCTGGAGAGCATCGTGCGCAGGCTCGAGGAAGGGTCGGGCAAGCTGGACGACGCGATCGCCGCCTACGAACGGGGCGCGGCACTAAAGCGACACTGCGAGGCGAAGTTGCAGGAAGCACAGTCCCGGGTTGAAAAGATTGTTCTCGGCGCTGACGGCAGTGTCGGCACCGAACCGGCGAATCTGGACTGAGGGCCCGCGGTGTTCGACATCAATGCCGCCTTGGCGGAGAACGCCCGCGCGGTCAACGGGGTGCTGGACCGCCTGTTGCCGGTGCATGACGATCCCGAAGCGCGGCTGATGGAGGCGGTGCGCTACTCCTCCCTTGCCGGCGGCAAGCGCATCCGGCCGTTCCTGGTCACCGCCAGCGCCGCTCTGTTCGGAGTCAGCGAGGACTACGCTCTACGCACGGCCTCGGCGGTCGAGATGGTCCATTGCTACTCGCTGATTCATGACGACCTGCCGGCGATGGACGACGACGCCCTGCGCCGCGGCGTGCCGACCTGCCATGTCAAATTCGATGAAGCGACAGCGATCCTCGCCGGGGATGCACTGCTGACCCGCGCCTTCGAAGTGCTGGCCGATCCGGCCACCCACACGGATCCGCGGGTGCGCAGCGACCTGGTCATCGAACTCGCCCGTGCGGCCGGTGCCGACGGCATGGTCGGTGGCCAGATGCTCGACCTGATCGCCGAGAACAATCACCTGCGGATGCCCGAGATCACCCGCCTGCAGCGGTTGAAGACCGGGGCGCTGATCGCGTTTTCGTGTGAAGCCGGGGCGATCCTCGGCAAGGCCCCGGATTCGGCCCGTCAGGCGCTTAAGGCTTACGCCCACGACCTCGGTCTGGCGTTCCAGATCGCCGACGATCTCCTCGATGTCGAAGGTACCGAAGAGGAGGTGGGCAAGAAGACCGGCAAGGATGCGGCGGCTGGAAAGGCCACGTTTGTCTCCCTTCTGGGGCCGGAACGGGCGCGGGCGCAATCGGACATGCTGGCCGATCAAGCCGTCGAACACCTTGACATCTTCAACGAGAAAGCCGACTCGTTGCGTGCGATGGCGAAGTTTGTGGTCAACCGGCGCAATTGAAACGCTGCCGGCGGCCCCGCCCCGTGGCTGTCGAGAGGAGAACCGAAATGAATGAGCTACAGACCAGCTCTCTGCTGGATCGTGTCCGTGAGCCCGCCGACCTGCGCCAGCTGCCCAAGGAGCAGCTGCCCCAGCTCGCCGACGAGCTGCGCAAGGAGACGGTACGGATCGTCTCGATCACCGGCGGCCATCTCGGCGCCAGCCTCGGCGTCATCGAATTGACGACGGCGTTGCACTACGTCTTCGACACGCCCCGCGACCGGCTGATCTGGGACGTCGGCCATCAGGCCTATCCCCATAAAATTCTCACCGGGCGGCGCGACCGCATGCATACCCTGCGTCAGGGCGGCGGCCTTTCGGGTTTCACCAAGCGCACCGAGAGCGAATACGACCCCTTCGGCGCCGCGCACAGCTCGACCTCCATCTCCGCCGGCCTCGGCATGGCGGTGGCCCGTGACCTCGAAAGCCGCGACAATCACGTCATCGCGGTGATCGGCGACGGCTCGATGAGCGCCGGCATAGCCTACGAGGCGATGAACAACGCCGGTGCCATGGCCTCCCGGCTGATCGTCATCCTTAACGACAACGACATGTCGATTGCACCGCCGGTCGGCGCGATGAGCGCCTATCTGTCGCGGCTGATCTCTTCGAAGCAGTTCCGCTCGATTCGCCATTTTGCCGCCGAGGTGGCGAAAAAGTTCCCCCGCAGCCTCGGCGAGGCGGCGCGCAAGGCCGAGGAATATGCCCGCGGCATGGTCACCGGCGGCACGCTGTTCGAGGAGATGGGCTTTTATTACATCGGGCCCATCGACGGCCATAACCTCGAATACCTCCTGCCGGTCCTCAAGAACCTGCGCGACGACCGCGAGCCGGGGCCGGTGCTGCTGCACGTGGTCACCCACAAGGGGCACGGTTACGAGCCTGCGGAGAAATCGCCAGACAAGTACCACGGCGTCGGCAAGTTCGACGTGGTCACCGGCGAGCAGGTCAAGACGGCGACCAACGCGCCGTCGTACACCGGCGTGTTCGCCCAGGCGCTGATCCGCGAGGCCGAGGAGGACCCGCGCATCTGCGCGATTAACGCCGCCATGCCGGCCGGCACCGGCATCGACAAGTTCGCCGAGCGGTTTCCCGACCGCAGCTTCGATGTCGGCATCGCCGAGCAGCACGCGGTGACCTTCGCCGTCGGCCTCGCCGCCGAGGGCTACAAGCCGTTCGCCGCCATCTACTCGACCTTCCTGCAGCGGGCCTACGACCAGGTGGTCCACGACGTCGCCATCCAGAAGCTGCCGGTGCGCTTCGCCATCGACCGCGCCGGGCTGGTCGGCGCCGACGGCGCCACACACGCCGGTACGTTCGACCTCGCCTATCTCTGCTGCCTGCCGGGCATGGTGGTGATGGCCGCCGGCGATGAGGCCGAGCTGGTCCACATGGTTGCCACCGCCGCGGCCATCGACGATGCGCCCAGCGCCTTTCGCTATCCGCGCGGCGAGGGCATGGGCGTCGAGTTGCCGCCTCGGGGCACGCCCTTGGACATCGGCCGTGGCCGCGTGCTCTCTGAAGGCACCAAAGTCGCGGTGCTCAGCCTCGGCGGCCGTCTGGCCGAGGCGACCCAGGCCGCCGACGAGTTGGCCTCGCGAGGGCTGTCGACGACGCTGGCCGATGCGCGCTTCGCCAAGCCGCTGGACACCAACCTGATCCGCCGGCTCGCCGCGGAGCACGAGGTGATGATCACCGTCGAAGAAGGCTCGGCCGGCGGGTTCGCCGCCCACGTCATGCAGTACCTGGCCGCCGAGGGGCTGTTCGACAGCGGACTGCGCTTCCGCCCCATGGTGCTGCCCGACCTGTTCCTCGACCAGGACAAGCCCGAGCTGCAGTACGCCACGGCCGGCCTGAACGCCTGCCACATAGTGGCGACGGCGCTGTCGGCCCTTGGTCTCGAGAAGGAGGCGGCGGAGGCGGCTTTGGCCTGACGTGCCTGAGAAGGGGGCCAAACGCCGCCTCGATCAGTTGCTCGTCGAGCGCGGGCTGGCCGAGAGCCGGGCCCGCGCGCAAGCGCTGGTGCTGGCCGGCGCCGTCTATTCCGACACCCGCCGCCTCGATAAGCCCGGGCACACGCTGTCCGTCGACGCGCCGCTGACCGTCAAGGGCCGGGACCATCCGTGGGTGTCCCGCGGCGGCGTCAAGCTGGCCCACGCGCTCGATCACTTCGGTATCGATCCGCAAGGCTGCGTCTGCCTCGACATCGGAGCATCGACGGGCGGCTTCAGCGACGTGTTGCTGGCCAACGGCGCGGCGCGGGTCTACGCCGTCGACGTCGGCCACGGCCAGTTCGCCTGGAAACTGCGCAACGATCCCCGCGTCGTCGTTCTGGAGCGGACCAACGCCCGCGAGCTCACCCGCGAACACGTCCCGGAC
>Ga0209459_10000457_pt1 | contig 10288 bp, 9 predicted proteins | sample WorMetG1aBELIZE1_FD_187419 | JGI IMG/M metagenome (GOLD analysis project Ga0209459, IMG submission 187419) | Marine gutless worms symbiont microbial communities from Max Planck institute for Marine Microbiology, Germany - Inanidrilus... ...
CATCCCAACACTAATCGCGAGACCGGCGTAGAGCAACTTTGTTGATCGAGACCAACTCACTACCATTAAGCCAAGCCGCCACCAAGGAACCACGCCTTAGATGTGGCTCCAGATTGCCCCAAGCGAAGGGGCAATTTTGAGGGGAAATGACATGCCCGGGCATGCCCGATGACACACTGCCGTGAGCTGTGCAAAAATGACTGAACGGATCGAGATACCGTTTGTGTTGTGGACTCAGGTGGGTGCAAGGAAGCATTGTTACATGGGGTGCACATTGGCGCTACCTGGCGAATATGAACGATTGAACCGTCCATGTTCGGCGGCCCTGCAAAAACGGCTAAACCGATCGCGATGCCGTTTGGGGTGTGGATTCGGGTGGGCTCATGGAGCCATGTATTAGTTGGGGTCCAGATCGCCCCATGCCAAGGGGCAATTTTGAGGGGAAAGGACATGCCCCAGCATGCCCGACGACACTGCCGTGAGCTGTGCAAAAATGGCTGAACGGATCGAGATGCCGTTTGCGTTGTGGACTCGGGTAGGCCCAAGGAAGCATGTGTATAGGTGGGGTGCAGACTGGCGCAACCTGGCGAATACCATTAAACCGTTCATGTGCAGCGGCGATGCGGCCTTTTTGTCAAATTACTTTGACCACTTGTTATTGTTACTACAGTTCACATTAGCGGTAGTTGCAGGCCTAGGCATAATGTGCTTGTAGGGCCTACTTGAAAACGTTTCTTCAACAAACCAGCACTAAGTAAGGCGTAGTCCTAGGCCTATGAGATTGTCGCTAGACTGAGCGACTGATTTCACTGTCACGCCGTCACTACTAGTGATGCTGATGATTGCAGGTGCGACTGCGACTAACAACGACGACGGATACTCATACTCTCTTGACAACTGTACTTCTTTACCGCATTTCTACGATTACGCCTATTCGAAAGTCTGTATACATCAATACTTTGCACATCAGTTTTAAAGCTGCACAGTTGCACCGTGCACAAGACTCCCATCTAATCATTCTCTTGTCTACAGATGTATTGCCATTTCATTGTCTTCCTTCACTGGTCAAGTTTCATTGGCGTTGTAAGATGTCATCAGCTGTCAGCAATGGGTCAGCTTTCTAAAGCTGTGAACTTACTGCAGTTACTTCTTATCTCGTGTAGGCCTACTAGGGCTACACGCACGTCAGTGTCACACATCATATCCTCTGGATAGGAGAACTAGTCAATTGCTACTTTGAGTTTGTTTAAACGGCCTTCTTTTCCAGAATTAGGGCTACTGCCGACTCCAAACGAGAATCTTTGGGATAGATGGAGCAGGTTTCTGCAGGCCCTATACCCTTCCTGTCACCCAACACTGTCAAAGCACTCATAGCACCGAACTCATTGCTCTTGTCGTTGATCTTTAAAAGACAACATTTGTGTGCTTCTCCTACGATCCTTGTTAACATCTCGCCAGTTGATACTCTGTGCTTGCTTTCGTCAATAAATTCGATCCTTCACGTCAGTGTTTTAACAAGAAACTCATCAGGAGATGAGATAGCGAACGTGAACTTTTTTTACGACATGGTACATGTACAGGCTAGCGCCTACGCCCATTGAACCAACTTCCTAATTTCTACTATACATCTACGCTACCTATGTACCTACCTACCCATCAAACCGAGTTCTAACGTGGACTCGCCCGTCCAACCCGCTGTGCTGTACAAGTACAAGAAACTTATCAGGAGACATGGGCGTAGGCAACTACAGTCTGAAGTGGAGACCACTGCCTCCTCGTTTTGCCAAAATAATCGCTGAATAATCGTGCAGATCGTATTAATATGATCACAGAATATCAAAAGTAGACTCTGATCCCGAGGCAGGCCTAATAATTGTTTTACGACATCGTACACGAAAATTTGGTGAAATAACGCAAAATAAGGGCCATTACGCCGTTCAAGGTCATTCAAGGTCGCCGATTTTGGTACCAATTGAAAGCTCATATACGACTTCCTATTAGTGATTAATACTAACTTACCTCCTATCTTGCACCGTTTCCGAGATATAGCCTTCGATACGTCCAAAATCACTATATTTGGCTACCCCTCTTGCGTTTAATCCCTCCGATGGAGGGGTTCCCTACATCATATCGTAAGTGATATATCGGTAAAAACTAGGGACGATCTCCCTAAAATTTTCTGTGCATGTCAACGGATGGCCAAGGTACCAAATGCCGTAGAAATATTGTGGAAAATTTCAACCGGCTGAGTAGGGTGCCGAGCGTTACAGACGACAGACGGACGGGCGATAGCATATAGCGAACGTTCACTAAAAACTGATACATGATGTAACATACATTTACTAATTTATTTTAGTCTTCGGAAACTATCACTTCAATGTCATTCAAGCTATCAACATTTCCCGAACTGCACAGTAGCACAAAACTTTTCATCGCTGCATGGCATAGTTGAAAGAATGCTATTCACCTTTGCCAGTTCAGCACAAGTCAAGAGGGTGCTTTCTAAGAAGCAGTTTCCTGTTTAGACCCATCATCACTCGCTGCTTGATCGTCTCTGATATAGCCATATTTGTGCTGAAAAGGGACGTTAAACTCCAACCAGTTAGTTACTCGTTGCTTGAAAACTTATTACATTATTTTGTAACAGTGGAACTACTGTGCTGTAAACTAATCACAATCGTATCTGTCTGCAGAACAAATGTTATATGTTTGCTTTTCTGGCAGTTTTTTTGAAACAAAATTTTTGGATTATGTCGCGTGAGTGTTAAAACAACTGTTGGCTTTTGGTCGTCGATGTCCTTGAGAACAACTCCTTGTAGTGAAGTGCGATGTTCTAACTTCCTGAAGTTTTACTGCTGTTAATCTCACGTTGGGAGTTGGTAAAATGCACAGCTTTTGGCCATGTCCAACCAAACCAACACCAAATGTGAACGTCATCCAACAATGCCGGGGACATTACAAGTTTTAAACAGGCTGATAACTGCAGTTAAACAAATAAAAAGCCGATACCAGATGCTAGCTAACACTACAGGTGAGTTACCAAGGAACATATGAAAATGCATAACGGGTAACCAGCTTAATCTACCCTAGACGCTAGATCTACCACAAATAAACAATAAAATTTCTGCTAAAAAGTCGCACGTTTCCTCTCTTAAATTAATACAAATGGAGCAAGCAAGTAAGTGCAAGGTATGCTAACAAAATCTAACACTTCGCTGTATTTAACACTGCATTCATTTGTAGCTGTACAAGTGCACCCAAAATCCTTACTGTCCTCGGCTAGAATAGGTTAGTTATCGCCAACTGGTGCTTCCACGTCGTCGGGATGGGCAACGGCAGCCTGAAGTTGGATGATGCAGACAAGGGGTATACCGGCGTGGCAAAGGAAAGGGAGCGGCTGTGTTAAATCACAAACCTACCAAGGTGCTGCGACGAAGTACGAGTAACGCTGTAGCGTCTCGCCAGCCGGACACGCGGAGTCTGCATCAGAAGCTGGCTGCTGGTTAAAGCCAGTGAGGTCAGAGGAAAACCTCTACAGTTAGGCAGGACCTACCATGTACCAGAAGGACACACAAGAAGACGAAAACCGCAGGGAATGCAATGGGAAACCACCTGGCAAATACAGGATACGTGAGACTGTGAGTATGCAGCTGCACCATTCAGCAGTGTAGACATGCCATTACGGTCCCTCATGTGGAGTATCACCCCTAGACATGACATGTTAAAAATGTCATAAACCTGCTGGTAACAGCATAAGACTAGAGAGAGAGCTGTACAAGCAATCAAGAAAGCAGAGAGTAGCTGCTTATGTGACTGAAACAGCAACTTCACAGAATGTGACGAGCAAATTCGCACTGGAATGTCACAATCCAAGCAGCACGTGTATTTCCCTAGGATATCAACAATGGCTGAAATACGGTGCAATATAAACTGATGATAATAAATACAGTACAGACTAGCTAGCTGCAGCTGATGTACAGTGTTAATATGACGATGATTCAACTTCATATCAACAACAGCTGACTTTGGCTGTCACTGCTGCTTGCTGTGTCACATAACATGTACACTCACTATGCGACACTTTGACTGCCAGTCAACTCACCATCCTGCAACATCACACAGTTAACCAGCAAATAACAAAATCCAGTATAATAGACGAAACCAAAATGTAGAACTACTCACAGTTGTGAAATATTTCTGCCGACTGTTAACACGCAGCATGAACGATGCCATCTCAACCTCACTTGCAAGACAACTATACTGGGTGGGCCAAAAAAGTAAGCCCCAACTTTTTAGTCTTACGGTGTTAAATAAGCAGACTGTTTGTACTGTTATAATATAAAATAATAAAATACACAGTAATACTGTGTATTTTTTTTTGGGGGGGGAGGGTATGGAGACAGTGCAGGTAACACCGTTTAGGATAACTCTAGCATCTTCTCTATAATCCGAATGCGCTGTTGCCTTCAGTGCTTTGACGCTGTTGGTTGGGCAGCAGGAAAGGGCATCTGGCCTGTAAAAAATATGGCAGGATGGTGGAGGTGGGCAGTGGTTAGTCCTGTTGGAGTGGCACCCAGCCGGATGGTCGGTGTGTCTGCCTCTGTTAATGTTCCCTTGCACCACAAAGTCCAGAAGTTCTGTTCTGGCACTGGCTCACCCGGGTGGTCCCAGAAATAGGGCCGTAGAACGGTTGTGGTGGTAATACTGTGTAATTTTACATGTCACTGATGACAAAAACCTAACAACAGTCACGTGACACTTGCCTGATTCAGTTTCTTACACTCGACGACGTGCTGAAATACATGTTGTAGAACATGCTTCGCTGATCGTCTGTTGGCGGCCAGTTTGCCGCTGATGCCGAGGATGTCAGCACACTCACGCACGTAGTACTCGAGGTCATCATCACCGCCTTCATCACACATCACCCGCCGCTCATTCACTGCATCCAGACATGACTAGGCAAAATAAAGTTATGCTCTTCTTGTTAACAATGTCAGCAATGTTGTGAATACCCACAAATGTACGACACATAAAGGAGATGATACACTTTAATCAGAAATAGTTTGATCATTTTGATGTTTCACTGTATAAGCTCCATTATTATTCTGAATTATGGTTGTAAAATGATTAATTTTTTAATAGCATTAATCACAGTGATTTTTTAAAAATCGCGCGTTAATCGCGTTTTAATGCACATTGTAAAGTATAGGGACTCTGCCGTGAGCTGTGACAAAATGGCTGAACTGATTGAGATGCAGTTTGGAATGCTGAGTCAGGTGCGTCCAGGAACATGTATTACATGGGATGTAGATGCCTCCACGGGAAGGGCACTTTTGAGGGTGTTTGGCCAATTGAAAAGCATTGTAAAGCTTAGGACTTTGGGAGTGGGGCACTGTAAAGTATAGTAAAAGAGTGAGCTGTGCAAAAAACGGGTGGACCAATATATACATCGTATGACATGCTTTTGTGTAAGGAGTTGCCTTTTGGGGGTTGCAATGACTGTGTCTGCATCAAAATTTTTACTGGTATTAATTTTTTACTCGTGATAATTCCTTAATGCATTAATTTGACAGCATTATTCCAAATGCATCTTTCAAGTCAGACAACCTTGGCAGGGGGAATGACATTCTGACATATGATGAAAAGGATGTATCAGGCAAAAAGGTTATGAACCACTGTGATAGTAGTTCAACAAATAGCTACTTAAGCTGGCTGTAGAGTCAACACAGAAAAGAAGCATCTCAGACTGAAGAAGCAACTTCACAAAAATGTAGCGTATTTACAGCGGAGCAACACAAACCAAGCATCAAGCAGCACACACACATGCACACACACACGCACACACACATGCACACACACATGCACACACACATGCACACACACACGCACACACACATGCACACACATGCACACACACATGCACACACACATGCACACACACACGCACACACACATGCACACACACATGCACGTATTAACAGCAGCAACAACTTACATTTGTTGGTCAACTGTGCAAGTCGGGCTTTCTCAGACGTAAAATGTTCATCAAGATCAAACAGATCCAGTTTCGGTGGCGGGAGCTCACGGAATGATGGCGGAAACACCTACAAGCAGCCACCATTCAGCTGTTCTGCAGTCTTCTAATCCATCATCTCACACTGACACACAGTGAACTACAATAACAGCCACAACATAACAGACAGAACAGACCCAACTAACAAGACTAAGACAGGTAAATTATGGTTTATCTGCTTCACCTGAGCTTTGCAGTGGAACAGACAGCAAATTCCACACACGTATACTAAGCACAAATGCACATTTGCACACGCACACACCACAAACAACCATGACAACAGTGGCTCCAAATGCAACGTATTACACACATGGTGCATTACACACTGCACTACACTTCTCTTCCATAATATACACCGGGTCTGGAAAAAAGGTGCCACTATATTTCTGCATCTAACTTTGCCAAATGCTTACCAATTTTCAAACTTCTTTCACAACATACTTAGCAAAAATTTCTAGCAAAGCTATTGTAAAATATCCCACCACACCTCAAACGCATTGCTACACTACCTTGTGAAATATTGATGTCAGAAAAACAGAATCAACCTGAAGCACATATCGTGATTTACGATATTTTGCAAGGCATTGTAGCAACGAGATTTAGGTGTGGTGGGACATATGACCATCACTTTATTGCAAATTTACTGCTTAGTCTGCTTTGCAAAATTTGTTAAAATTGGTCAACATCTGGCAAAGTTATGGGTAAGAAAGATGATTGCCTAAGCGCAGTCTGCGTCAGGGCACAGTCCTGCTGAAACACGAAGAACTTGCTTGAGATGTGACGCATAAAAAGCAGGAACTGTTTAACAGCGTCACGTTACGATAACAGGCCTCGTTGATCTTGAGTCCATGATCAACAAGTGTCAAACTGGTATACTGTCAATCACTTGTGGCTCGTCGACTGATGCCGTCAGTGACTGAACGTTAATATTGTGTGCAGGTATTTTGTCGCGACGTCTTTGTTCCTGTTTGTTGCAGGTGTGTACTGCTAGATATACTGCCAGACTGTTAGTCATTCTGTGGGTTTCGGTGTGGCCACTGTAAATATCTTTTCATCAGTGAACAGAAATACTGCTAACGTCACTCGATTAATATTTTTCAGCAGATGTTCTGAACGGCTAAGTCTTGCATGGCAGTTCTCTTCACTCAGCTCTGGGTCATTGCGATTTTTGAACACAACAATTTCACAAGGTAGTGGTAGTGATGCGTTTGAAGTGCGGTGGGCTGTTTACTTTAATTACTGCTTTACCAGAAATTTACTGCTTAGTCTGTCGGTGAAAGAATTTTGAAAATCGGTTAGTATTTGGCAAAGTTAGAGTGGCACATTTTTTTTCTGTCACGGTGTATAAAGCAACAATTAAATGAGTAAGCAACTACCAGTATTTTACGGCCATTATACATGACAACTTGCCTTAGCTAGCATCTCCAGGTAAGAACAACTTGCATTAGCTAGCATCTCCAGGTAAGAACAACTTGCATTAGCTAGCATCTCCAGGTAAGAACTGGAGGACTTTGTTGGAGCAAAGTTTTACTGCTCTCATGCCCTTGCTGATTGCTATCAGTAACGTCTTCTCCCTAATCCGAATGCCCTAGTTGGCATTAGGGCATTTCGGATTAGGGAGAAGACGTTAGAATGCTCCTCAATGGTGTTACCTGCACCATCTCTGTACCATCAACTAAATGAATAAGCAAATTAAAACAAAATTCTGTCAAAAACAAGCGCTGTCTGTTCCTAGAACGTGAACTGAACTTGCTTGGCAGTTGCAGCTGTGCACTCATGGAACTCACTACCATCTTATCATACTGTACACACCTTTGAAGGACATCTGAAAACCCCTTTCTTCAGACTTATGAACCTGAAGCCAGCAGCGTCTCTATATCCTCAGACTTTAAGCTGCTATAGAAATAGTGTATTATTATATTATTATCATAATTAAAAATGACAATTACTTGACTGTCTTAGCAACGAGAGTTGTGTTCAACTTGCCCACAGCTAGCTGTACAGTTCACAGTAACTGTGCCAGTTTAAAAAAGACTCAGTAGACTGGATTTTGCGCTGGCAACAATGAACATGGATATGTATTGTACAGAGCAGGTTGAATGCGTTGTTGATAGACTTACAGCTGGCTGCAGCGGTGGCAGCGGCGTCTCAAACTGAGGTGGTATCAGTGTCAGCTGTTCATGTGGAACTCTGAGTTGCTCATACGCTCTGCAGTCAACAAGTTAACTCACCAATCACACATTTTTTGATAAAAGGACACAGTTAGCAAAGTAAACTAACTAAATCAGCAACCAAACTAGACTCATACTAAAATTCTGACAAAGAAGTAATTAAAAACAACAATTACTTGATTGCCTTAGGAACAAGGGTGGTGTCCAACTTGTACAGAGAGCTGTCAAACAGTGTCGTGATGTCTCGTGGCACTTCTTCCGTCTCCTGCAGGCAAGACTTGACTTGCTCGGCCATTGTTGCCGTGTCCGGCAGGTAGTTGTAGTCCGCAATCTAATCACAACACAGCTTCTCAGTCACACCAACACCTCCACAATGCACTCTGTCATGCAAAAAAGCACTCAGTAAACAGAAATAGCAACAACTGTGCAATAACGGATCTGCTGACCTCAGGATCTTCCGCATCAATCTGGTTCAGCTGGATGTCGTCGGTTGTTAGGAAGTTGAACACAACATCCTGTATCAGTCACACATTGTTAATGCAGGACATACGTGCCTCAGTTACACATTCACTCATATACACTAGACTCAGACACACACGCACACACATACACACACACACACACACACACACCAAAACTTTCACCAACAGACAGCGGACAAACTGTGAAGTCTTACCAATATCTTGCCATTATCTTCCTTGTCAACGTACTGATCAGTGAACATATGGCACGAGCCTACGACAGCCAGCTTTCCTTTGCCACCCTGCAACAACACAACACTCAGTTACACATTTTCGGTCAAACACTAACAGATAACAACTGGCAATGAACATCATCAGCAGAGTAAGCTAACCTTCAGTCCATAGAGTGGAATACTGTATTTCCTTGAATACAAGCCAGGCCTCGAATACAGGCCTCGGGTTTGACATAATTGTGTTAATAGAGGCCGGGCCTTGAATACAAGCCGGGCCTTGAATATAAGCCGGGGGTCATGGTTTACATACTGATCGAGACCGGCAGGTATGCACTGTCTGTGCGCCACTAGTGTGTGTCATGGCACGACACGAAGCTAAGTCTATCAGTATTTTGGCTTCCTTATTCAGATCCCCAATCTAAACCTATCAGTAACCTTTTAACAAATGTGTTTATTGTTTCTGTGAAATACACATAATGTTACCATCAGTTCGTCGTAATGTGAATGTGCTAATAGAGGCCGGGCCTCGAATACAGGCCGGGCCTCGAATACAGGCCGGGGGTCTGACATAATTGTGCTAATAGAGGCGGGGGGCTTCTATTCGAGGAAATACGGTAAGCTAACCTTGAATCGATAGAATGGAGTAAGCTAACCTTCAGTCCATAGAATGCACACACAGGCCGATTGAGTGGGTACGACACACTGCCACTTGACAGAACAGCAACTGCAGGCTTCGCAACATTCAGTGTTGCACCAAAAGGATAAACAAATGCGAGCGCTCTACAGCAATGTGCACACATGTAAGTTTTTGTGAACACCACAATCACCATTGTCAAACAATACATCACACTGCACTAGTCCAAACTGGCAAATAGCAACTCTACTTTGCTCCAGTAGACTGTATAAATCAAAAAATGTTGATAATGTACTCTCAAAGTGAAAGTTTTAAAAATTTCTGAGCCAAGAAGCTGATGTTCAGCATTAAACCCGTTTGGCTCTTTCATATTAAATTAGAAGATAGTGCAAGAATCTTGTAACAGACATTGCATGATTGTGTTTTAAATTAAGAAGCAGAAGAAAAATACGAAAATCAGCAGAAGAAAACCTTGTAAAATTATAGAAAATACAGTAAATTTTACCACAGAACTAGACAGCATGCGCTGATTTTCCCACCGGCATAGAAGTGACAGATGACACAACTGCATTACTTATTTACGCGCCCCGAGGACCGCTGCAAAAAAATGCCGCACGAGATCGTGCCTCAGAGGACGATTCCCGAATAAAATGCCACACTTTTTTGTTTTTTTTGTCCCTGGTGTCCTTGGACCTTTGACCTTGACATTCGAACTC
>Ga0209459_10000461_pt1 | contig 10243 bp, 7 predicted proteins | sample WorMetG1aBELIZE1_FD_187419 | JGI IMG/M metagenome (GOLD analysis project Ga0209459, IMG submission 187419) | Marine gutless worms symbiont microbial communities from Max Planck institute for Marine Microbiology, Germany - Inanidrilus... ...
CCATGTGACAGTGGTAATGGTAGTTCAACACCGGTACCCATGTGACAGTGGTGTTGGTAGTTATTACTAGGGTTGTAATCGAGTCCCACGAGTCTCGAGTCCCGAACTATTTTCTCAAACCCAGGAAACGATTTTCTCTAATTCCGAGAATTGACGAGAGGGAAAGTCAGACAATAGACCTACCGAGCGCCGCCGCCGCGGTTAAAAGTCCACCTGTCGCTACACACTTACTATCGATCGATCGCTTATGCGGTCTGTATAGCAGAGTGCATGATGTAGGCGAGCGTGCACCAGTTGGATGGCCTATAGAGCAGAGATGAACTATCACTGTTTACATCGTCTTGCGACCACCCACGACGCCGTGGCAGCCATCATCCCGGTCGTCACCGACGAGTCATAGGAGCTGGAGCCGGATGACAGCAGTCAACGCACCTTCACCGCGAGGCCACTACCACGGCCTGGAATGGACTCGCTGGCTGTCATCAGCACCCGCACCTGTTGCCAATTATGTGTGGACGGTCTACTTGTTTCGATGCTCGGACCCTGGTGGGTTGGTGGGGGAGAGCTCGCGACGGTTCAACGGTTGCTCGTTGCATTGTAAACACAACAGGACAGGCGACGCGATGGCACCTGCCATAATTAGGCTGGTGCGATGCCCGCCTGTCGGCCTAATTACTGACCGTGTTGTCCTGCCGCGGCGTCGTCTGTTCTGTCATCTTTTAGTGTGACCGTGACCGGCGATTCAGCCGCGTCCCCTGCAGCCATCCAGCTGCCCCTCTCCGCGCCGGCGCTGCTGTGGCGTCTGCCGCCGCTGTCTTGGCAGTGGGTGATGGACCCTTGACTACTTGTTGCTGTTGGTAAGCAAGCTTATAACAACGGTCCAAATCAAGACTCAAACGAGTCCTGGGATTTGTGATTTTAGTCCCGTGAATGAGATTTCCCGGGAATTAACATCCATAGTTATTACTCTGTCATTTCATGTGTTACACAGGAGTTGCCTACGACTATCGGAAAACTAAAGATGTTATCCAACTTGAACGTGGATCGCAATCGAATGGCTGTGTTGCCTTACGAGGTATGGTGACTGAATCTGGTTCTTGTTCTTGGTTAATTCGCAAAATCTGATTCATTTGTCACATATCGCACACGTATATAAATTTTGTTGGATAGCGAGTTATTTGTCTAAAGTCACCAATGTTAACCTGCCCCATTTGCAATTGGTGTCTCCGTTTGGGGGTTGCCGAGATCTTTGGCATCAGAAAACTAGAGTCCCTGGGCTATCATGTGGCATTGTTGGCGTGGTAATAAATTTAGCCATTTCAGTGTAATACCGACTTGTGACAGACAGACGGACAGACACACAACTGTGGCATATAGTGAGCTACTAGCATGGCATCGCGCAGTAGAACTTGAGTGATGAGACACTGGTGTGGTTATCTTGCTGGAGCGAAGTGGAAATGATTTGCATATCTCTTGCCTCATTATCTCTTGCCTCATTAAAAGTCCGGATTGATTTAATCTTTCTGGTCCCGACTTACCCAGGTTGTCCTGGAAAAGAGGCTGTTAAACGTCTGTCTCTGTCTGTCTGTCTGTCTGTCTGTCTGTCTGTCTGTCTGTCTCTCTGTCTCTCTGTCTCTCTGTCTGATTGATTGATTGATTGATGATGTCGGCCACAGATCGGCAGATGTACAAAGCTCGGAGTGCTCTCAGTCCGTGATAACCACGTTCACACGCTGCCGACAGACCTGGGCAGTCTGAAGCAGCTTCGCGTTCTCGACGTCTCTGGAAACAGGTCGGCTTTTTCCGTCACAAATACCGAATGTGTGAGAAATGCATCTTTGGCAGTGATTTGGTTTACTTAACAGCACTGGAGCAGCACTATGAGGACACTGTTGCTCCCGTCTTCCTCCAGCAGACAACATTGTGCTATTTGGTCTTACGACCACAAAGTTGAATAAACTCTACTACAACATGTGAGCAGTGATGATTGTCTGGAGGGAAGACTGTAAGAACTGCTCTGTGCTGTGTTGTGTTGTGTATGACATGCTGCCTGTGTCTTGCAATGTCTCGCGTCTCAAGCATTTGAATGACGTCTCAGTCTCGTCTTGTCTCAGCCTTAGCATAAACGTCTTGGCTCGTCTCGTGTCTTGACAAATGTCTCTGTCTCGGTAGAAATGTCTTGACTCCGTCACTGGTGAACTGTCTGTGCAGACTGCGTCATCTGCCTCTGAGCCTCGGCACGTGCAGCCTCAAAGCGATCTGGCTGTCAGAGAACCAGGCGCAGCCGCTGCTCAAGTTCCAGACCGACATTGACGACGAGACGGGAGAGAAAGTCCTCACGTGCTTCCTGCTTCCACAGATTGCTTGTCAGACCGACAGCTTGGGTACGTTGTTTTTCTTCTGAGAATGTAGAGAGCTCGCTAACAAGCCAGTGCCTCCACTGCCTAAGACAGACACCCGTTTAATGGCGTCTTTTCCAGGACAAGGTAAGCTGGCACCAGAGAGGTTAAACCAATCTGGATTTTACTGAAGCAAGAGATGATGGGGTGCCATTAGCATCAGATAACAATGCCAGCACCTCATCACTAACTTTTTGCAGGCCAGATGCTCTTCCTGACAGTCAACCAACAGTGTCATAGCACTGAAGGCAGATGTTGACACTTGTATAATGACCCAAAATCACGGAAGCACCAGAGTGGTGCTGGATGATGTTCATTCGTCGTTGTCTGAAGTGATGTGTTTTTAGTTTCTGTGTGAAAGTGTCGAGTGTCAGACAGTTGTCGTGCAGGACTCGTGTCTTCAGCGCAACGCAGTGAACTCAAAACACCAAAACATCGACCATGCCGAGGGAAAAATCATCCACTGTCTGGAACCACCATCTGACTGCTGGTGACAGCGGACATAGAACTCCAAATACCAGCCTTTTAGCACCAGTTTCAGTTATCTTTGTATGTGTGCACATGTGCCTGGTGTGGGCCCAGGAGCTGTAGAATATGGAGTGCCAGGCTGGAGATCGTATGAGGCAACCAAACCCGGCTTTAGTTTTTTAAGGCCGCCCTGCATAGCAGGATGCAGACATACATATTTTCATCCTGTGGTTTCTACAAATTTAGAATACATGTCTGAAACCTGCTGCACACAGCTCGCTGAAAATACAGGACGCAAAAATGACGCAAAAAATTGCCATCTGGGCACCATCCCACAACTTTGTCGGGCTATATCTTCACAACTAAGGCACGTATCGACAATCGGAAGAAAACTTGTTAAGCAACAATATCTCCTCCACATGTCCTTATAATATGGTAAACATCGGCTTACTAGCAGCTGAGATCGTTTCGTTAGTTTGGGCACTCCTGCAAATTTCAGTGGGTTTCGCGTCTTGACAGCGTTACTGCACGGCACTCAAGTATTGGGCGTCAGCCAAACTTTGCAGTGTTGAACAGCGGGTGCCACCTATATTCGGCAGGGTGCCATCACGTTGGACATTGGCCCACATTTCTAGTTGTGTTTATTTTGTGTTGTAGTATTTTTGTGTTCTGGATGAATGTTTGCTGTTGCTGTATAAGGTTTAGTTTCTTCAGTACTAGCCAAGAGGTTGGCTCAGAAGAACAGCTCCGAAATGACGTGTTTTGTGTTGACTGAGACGTGAAACCTCAGACTCAGAATGTGCGTACATGTGCAGTTGTGTCTTGTAGTGAATCTGTTGCGTACTGGCAACGTGAGCACCGACAGTCGAATGAGTCTCTCAGAGCAGCCGACTCGCATCTCCGCCGTTCAGTTCCAGGAGGATGTCATCGACCACGAAGCCAAACGAGAGGTATATTCTGTGCTGTTCTGATCGGCTTTGTGAAGAGCATCCGGCCTTTAAACATTGAGTGATGAGGTGCTGGCGTGGTAATCTGTCTGGAGCGAGGTGCAGATGATTTGCATATGGTCCCGCTGATGCCACTGTCATCCTATCATCTCTTGTTTCATTAAAATTCAGATTGGTTTATCCTTTCTCACGCTGGCTTACCCAGGTTAAACGAGTGTCTGCCTTCGTTTGGCTTTATTTTACATTTTATTAAACTTTTGAATTCATGCTGTAGTATGTTTCTAGACTACGGCGGTATGGAGAAGGTGCAGGAAACATGGTTGAGGAGAACTCTGTGGTCTTTTCCCTGATCGAAATGTGCTGGTGTCCATCAACAACAGGATACATAAAACTTCGCTCCAACAAAATCCTACAGTTCTTGACCGGGTGTGCCGGCTAACGCAAGTTGTCCAGTAGTAGTAGTAGTAGTAGTAGTAGTAGTAGTAGTAGTAGTAGTAGTTACCTCACTGGACTAGCTAGAGTACCCCTGTGACCTCTGCATTGTTTTTCTTACATTTTTAATAACAATGTGGAGAATAATAATAGGTTGGTTGGTGGAAGTTAATGGCACTTTTAACACAAAGGTGCCGTTAAATCCCAACCAACCAACCAACCTATAATAATACCACAACCGCTTTACCGCCCTTTTTTCGGGACCACCCGGGTGAGCCAGTGCCAGAAGAGAACTTCTGGTCTTTATGGTGCAAGGGAAGATTAACAGGGGCAGACACACTGACCATCCATCTGGGCGCCACTCCATCCGGTCTAACCAGTGCCTACCTCCACCATCCCCCCTATTTTTTACAGGCCAGATGCTCTTCCTACCGCTCAACCAACAGCATCAAAGCACTGAAGGCAACAACCTATAATAATAATAGGATGCTAGAATACTAAGTGGTGTTACCTACATTGTCTCCGTACCTTTGTGTAATATTTATAAATAATAGAACATAGGCAATTATGCGGTGCACAGAGTAAAGCAATTTTGCTGTCGTTATTTTATCAGTTTATTGATTAAATGATATAAACGTCCATGAACAAGTAAGTGGAATGGTTTTTAATGGTGGTAACATTCAACTCACCTGCTCATGTGGTCCAGTGAATAAGTCACTCGGACGCCACGTGCGGTAGAGCGTGACGTGTGCGGCTCCCGTTGTTAGGAGGTTCAATCCTAGCTTCGGTCCGGTAAGGCGCATCCGCCTACTGAAAGATTTATTTCATAATAATTCCTATGCACGTGATGATCAGGGAGGTAATCCTGGGCAGGTAATAGAGGGTTCGACGGTGTCCTCTATAAACTGTGACCGTTGCCGGCATCTCGATTAGTAACGTCAAAGATGTCGGCCAGCGCCGGCGTGGCCCAAGTTGAAAGATGTGACTAGTCTCTGGCTACGCTGCACAAGCGTCTCCCGGAGTCAGCGCGGCACAAGTGCTGGTGGGCTGTCGCTGCATAAGTTCCAGTCTGGCTAGTCAGACAGTAAGCTGTGCCTTGACGGGGTGCGTTAGCAAGTACCTGACAAGTTACTCATGCCTACTTATCCCACCTCTCCTGCACGTCGCGTGCACACTGCACACAGCAACCGATTCCCCTTCTCTTTCCCTGTGGCAAGCGCACTGTGCCTGCTGATGGCCTATGTGCTGTAGTCCAGAGTAGGGTGGGCTCCTGCCCGAAAAGAACGAACGAACGAACATTCAACTCACTAGTTGATTGATAGTTTTGACTTGATTACGAGTGGAGCAGAATACTGACGTTTATATTTTGTATTGCTGTATTGGTTTTTTCAGTGCTTTGACACTTTTGATTGGTCTCAGGAAAAGCATCGGGCCTGTAAAAGAAACCTTTGCCACACATTCCTGCAGATTCTTTGCTAAAACAAGTGGTGTTGGAAACTGTGGGCAACTTGCTAACCCAGGTGTACCTGGAAAACAACTGTTGAGTGGAGATGATGGTACATATTGGTTGAAGATACACAAGTATTATGTTAATGTGAACCTTTTGCAACCGACAGAGGCACAGTTGGGCCATTATGAATCAGGAGGCGAGTATTACAATATTGTTTGCTGTGGTTCGTGTGGTGTGTTTTGTTCTTAATCCACGGCCGCTGGATATGCAGCATACCACACTGCTTTGACTTTTGTTTGTTAAGTTTACTTGCCGTGTTTTGTGTAATGTATGCATGCCTGTTGTGTCTGTCTCTCTTTTTGTCACTGTCTGTACTACGTTGTAAATGACTGCCTTGCTCATCAGCTAGGCGTGAGAGCCGCTATCACTGCTGACTGGATGATGCAATGCTTGTCTTGCAGAAACACAAGTATTCTGTCCATAGAACTGACAATTTTGTTTTTGTAGTCTCGCATTTTTTTGTTTTTAATTTTTGATGTCCAGGAATGCTGTTTGCATTTTTTTTTCATTCATTCATTCCCGTGTGCTGTTGTGAATATTTGAACAAGCATTTTTGGTTTGATAACAGGAATGACGTGTGGACTGTATAAACCTGTTCCATTTATTCACAGACATGTTTTTTGGGTGTCCAAGCAAACATGCTATGGAAAAAAAATCCGTTAAACTGAGACTGACAGTGCTAGTGTGAGTATGTTACTGTTCGTGTGGAACTTCAGTTACTTGTGACTTTACTGTTGTTAATTTTGCATCTCCAGTTGTTGGTACTGTTGACTGGGTGATGGGGGAACGTATCTTGCCTTTAAAAATATACACTTTGTGCCGTCTGGGATAATTGGCTAATCTTCATCCGCTTACATGATGGTGTGAAACTGGACCGTTGGCCACTCGTCTTTTGCCCATAACTTCGCCAGATGCTGACCAATTTTCAAAATTCTTTTGCCGTGCTACTACTATTACTACTAGGGGATGGTGGAGGTGGGCACTGGTTAGTCCAGATGGAGTGGCGTACAGCCGGATGGTCAATGTATCTGCCTCTGTTAATCTTCCTTTGCGCCATAAAGTCCAGAAGTTCTCTTCTGGCACCGGCTCACCCGGGTGGTCCCGGAAAAAGGGCCGTGAAATGGTTGTGGTGTGGTGGTGGTACTACTATTACTAGAGTTTTATGGCCAGTATACAGGACAACCTGCATTAGCTGGCATCTCCAGTTACTGGAGGACTTTGTTGAAGCAAAGTTTTACTGCCCGCATGACCTTGCTGATGGCAATTAGCGTGTTTGGATTGGGGAGAAGATGCTAGAGTTCTCAGTGGTGTTACCTGCACTGTCTCTGTACCATCTTTCACCATGCAGCTTAGCAGTACAGTCAGTACAGATCCCAGCACAGACACGTCGCTACTTTACCTTGTGAAATACTGGCACCTTTTCTGACTTACAGTGGTCAACGGCCTGGTTTTTTGGTGCCACTGTGTAGACAATGAGGAGTAACTGTTGCTGACAAAACCGCACGATGCACTGCATCACGGCAAACATGCTGCAAACAGATAACGTATTCGCTTAGTGTGATAAACTTGCAACTGAGCTAAGTTAACATTGCTTCACATCGAAAGCTGCCAGTTTTCAGCTACCAGACCTGTATTTGGCCTACCCCACTTGCATTTGGCGCCTCCATTGGCGGTGACCCCAGTCGAGTTTTGCGGAGATTTTAGCATCAGAAAACTACCCCTGGGTTATCATGTGGCATTGTTTGCCTAGCCATTTCAGTAGAACACCAACTTGTGATAGACGGACAGACACACACGACGATAGCTAAAACACGCACTAGCTAGCATCATGCAGGTACAAATGATAAATTAAAATGGTTGTGTGGGTGTGAGTTTCGTCATCTTGTTGAGTTGCATAGATATCTGTGAGAAAACTATTTACTGTGACATTTTAAAATGTGTCTGGTTTGTAGGGATCGTTTGTCCGGCAGAATACTCCGTTCCCGAAAGATCTGAGAATGAGGCATACAAAAGTGCCGCCGAAGTCTATTGATGGACACATTGTGGCACACAATCCACATAAACTGGTGCACATTGCTTTTTAGGTTGCATCGCAGTACTATGTACGTAGATGCGGCCTATTGTTACAGACCGAGTAGCGTGGTCTGTCTGTCTGTCACAGTCGTGAGCCTTGCAAGTGGCTGAACTGATCAAGATGCCCTTTGCATTGTGGCCCATTGTAAAGTATAGTGAATATTTATTTTATTTTATTTGAACATCAGCGGCAAAGGGCACAAGCCACTTACATGCCGTAAAATCAGTTACAATGAACATATACCGTCCGTGTGCGGCGGTGATGCGGCCTTTTGTCAAATTAGCTTGACGACTTGTTAATTTCTGATCATTGGCAACCAGTTTAGTGGTCCAGGCAGAGCAGATGGTTGTGCCGAGACAGTACTTATGAACGAAATGACTTACATATTTGACACGGTCGTTCACCTTGACACTGTTTGAAGTCAAGGTCGTGGGTCACAGTCCATGGTCACCAGAAGAAATTGTTGCTAAAATGGTCAGTGCGATCTCAAGCGAGGTCGATCTAGTTTTTACTGCAGTCAGTCAGGCATTCACAGCGTGTATCTGAAGTTACTGTGTTACTGAGGCCTTTTCAGCATAAGTCTGAAAAACTGCTTTCAGCTAATCAACTTGGGCTATACCCTCCTGCTGTCCACTATTGTTTAAACTTGATATTTCTTAGGTTACTGTGTCCCTTCAGTGCTGTGACACTGTTGGTTTGGCATCAGGAAGAGCATCCGGCCTGTAAAAAATTGAGTGGTGAGGTGCTGGCATGGTTATCTGTCTGGAGTGAGGTGCAAGTGATTTGCATATGGTCCAGCTGATGCCACTGGCACCCCCATCATCTCTTGCTGCATTAAAATCCAGATTGATTTAACCTTTCTGGTGCTGGCTTACCGAGGTTGTCTGCACAAGAGGCTGTTAAGTGGGTGTACATCCTAGGTTACTCTGCAGCATTGATTGGTTAATGATTGCTTAGTCGTTTTATTATATTACTAGTATGCAACAGGTGGACAGACAGATTGAATTATTATATCTGTATTGGGCTGTATATGATAAACAAGAAACTCATCAGGAGATGAGATAGCGAACGTGAACTTTTTTACGATAACATCTTCAGCCACTTTTACACAGTGCACCCCTGAAGCTACCGAATTAGGTGAAATAATGCAAAATAAGGGCCATTACGCCGTTCAAGGTCATTCAAGGTCACCGATTTTGGTACCAATCAAAAGCGCATATATGACTTTCTATTAGTGATTAATACTAACCTACCTCCTGTGTTGCACCGTTTCCGAGGATTGTCAGCTATCATCTGACGCAACTTGTCACCTGCATCCTGGGACGATCTCCGTAAAATTTTATGTGGATGTCAGCAGATGGCCAAGGCACCAAGTGGCACAGAAACATTGCCGAAAATTTCATCCGGCTGAGTAACGCGCACAAATGTTACAGACGACTGACAGACGGGCTAAAGCATATAGTGAACGTGAATGTGAGTTCATGTTTACTAAAAACTATTTAGAAAAACACAGTTGTTTAAATGTATAGTGTAATGGTGTGTTAGCCTAGTGACTGTTGCCTTTATTGTGCCGACTATAAATGTTCTTACTTACTTATTGCAGACGACGTTTATGCCACAGCGTAACTCAGACGTTCCAGCACCGTACAATCAGAATGTCATACCTTCGAATGGTGAGTCCACTGAAGCATACCTCTCAACCAGTCGTTTTTCATAGCCTTTGATTTAACCCTTTTTTGAATGCGTCCACAGTTTGACAGTTGGTACACTTGCGTTTGGTAAGAGCAAAGAAGGGTCTAGGTGGGTGTGGGAAGCTGGCCAACTTTGCTGACAGATCAAATTACCAACATGAGAAGTTAACTCACCAATGAGTTGACAAGTTGCCCCCCCCCATTATTTTTTTCTCTTGTTGTTCTAGATCTATGCATCTTCTTGGGACAGACCAAAACTTTTTACATGCTCTCGAACACCATCCACTCACACACACACACAACCGTTTTACGGCCCTTTTTCCCTGACTGTCCGGGTAGGCTGGTGCCAGAAGAAGTCTTCCTCTGGACTTTATGGTGCAAGGGAGGATAGCAGAGGCAGACACACTGACCATCCGGCTGGGCGCCACTCCATCCAGACTAATTAGTGCCCACGTCCATCATCCCCCCATTTTTTACAGGTCAGAAGCCCTTGCTGCCACCCATCCAACAGTATCAAAGCACGGAAGGTACATTGGCTAGAGTGTAGTTTACTGGTCGGCATGGGAAATACATTGTAACAATTTAAGGTTAGTGTTAGGGTTAGTTAGGGTCAGCAGTAGTGTTATGGTTAGGGTTAACATTAGAACAAGCTGGGTGGTGAACTTCGCCCTATTTCGCTGTTACCGGCCAGTAATCTACACTCGTCCCGGTACATCTAACAC
>Ga0209459_10000466_pt1 | contig 10155 bp, 7 predicted proteins | sample WorMetG1aBELIZE1_FD_187419 | JGI IMG/M metagenome (GOLD analysis project Ga0209459, IMG submission 187419) | Marine gutless worms symbiont microbial communities from Max Planck institute for Marine Microbiology, Germany - Inanidrilus... ...
ACTTCGCCTGCTGTTCCAGATCCTGCGGCGTGCGGTGTATATCCATTAATCATTTTGATTGTTTACGTAATCGTGACAGGCGGCATCCTTTGAAGTCGTACCAGACCTATTTCACCTACTGCTCGCGTGTATATCAATTAATTTCTCATTTTTGCCTGAGCTTAGTCACGTGACATTTTTTTGATATGGCCGATGCCGGCGATTGCTATATATGTTTGTACTTACTGCTAGCGATAGCTTAGCCGTGCGCGCTGCGAAGTTAACCTATATAAACACTTGCTGTTACTATGTTTAGGGAGAGACAGAAAGTAGAGAGAGACGTACAGTTAGCTATAATGGTACCAGCAAGCAAAGAAACAGTTATGCCAAGCGAGTGTTCCGTTTATAGCAGTTGGATCAGAGCTGACATTCGCTGTTACAAGTTGGTGGAGAAACGGCTTTCCTAGTTCACCTATTCTAGTGAAGAGGGTCTGTATGGACTCCTCGAAAGATTCACTGCCGTCGGCGAGAACACAGCGCTATGAAAACCGCAATATGAATAAAGATCGTTTGGACTCGAACACTTTAGATGAAACGGACAAGAAATTTTCTTTTGCATCAGGTACGTCGACAGTTGATGAGAAACCTACAATGTCACATACACCACGTACAGTTCCAGACAGTTTTGCACCTCCAGCGTTCAGTGGTGTCAATGCCGACGCAGATACTTGGCTAGCCCACTTTCAACGTTATATCGAGTACAGACAGTTACCCGCAGACGACGTCATCGCCATTTTCCCGTTATTCCTCAAGGAGACGGCCATTGACTGGTACGAAACTCTGTCACGGGACGTGAAGTCGAATCTGGATGTTCTGTTAGAGAACTTTAAAGCGTACTTTGGGAAATCACCATTGGACTATGTTTTTGAAGACGAGTCAGTCTTCACGCGTGCCCAACGACCAAAAGAGAAGGCACGCGACTACATTGCACAAATGCAGAGACTGGCGAAGCGCATTCCAGCTCTAGATGAAGGCCTTCTGCTGTGGGTCATCATGAAAGGACTACGCCCACAGATCAAGGCGAGCGTGATCCAACATAAAGGAGACATTAAGAGCGTCGCCGATATCCTTGAACTCGCAAAACTTGCAGAGTCAGTCGGTTTGGGCAACGACGACGATGTGGTTGGTGGTTCCCGAATGAATCAGCTGATGGACGAAGTCCGCGCTGGTCGAGAAGAAGTGCAGAAGCTGACGGCTCGAGTGGCAAGAATGTCGACGTCATCAGTCCAATCTCGTTCACCAACTCCAGACCGTCGACGTCCGCGAGTGTCGTTCCAAGATCCGAATGTCAGTTCGGGCACACAACGCAACAATGGTCCTCCAGCCTACTACCGAGGTGGTCGCGGCGCTAGAGCTCAATCACGTTTCTATAACACCAACGACCGTCGCTTCACTCAGCCAGATCCTGGTATGCAGAAATCACATTGTGATCGTTGTGGTCGTTTGCATGGTAGATATTCGTGTCCAGCAGATAATGTGGCTTGTTTCAACTGTGGCCGAATCGGCCATTTGCGTGCGAAATGTCGTAGCGCCAGAAGGGGTGCTATGAACATTTCGGGATAGCAATTTGAGCCCGCCCACAACAAGATGGACGGGCTCAATGAGCTCAAAACGGCTTTGGATACGGACAGTTATATTACAGTTAAACTTGGGCGACGGAATGTCAAAGCTTTGATAGATACAGGAGCACATAACTCCTGTGTTTCAAAACAGTTAGTTAATCTGTTGAATCTCCAAAATCGAATAGTCCCATCGCGTCGACGTTTATTTTCGGCAAGCGGTCGACCGATGTTAGTTGTCGGTATTTTACAATTAACATTAGATATTCATAATTTAATGATACCGGTGACATTTTGTGTGGTTAATTATTTAATGCACGATATGATTCTTGGCATGGATTTTTTGTCTCAAACGAACGCAAAGATTGACATTCCGTCCCGCGTGTTGACATTGTGTGACGATTTGGTTGGTGTAAATTTAACAAGATCGTCAGATACCATATTAAGAACTACTGACGCAGTTTTAATACCACCGCGTTCAGAAGCATTCATTCCAGTATCTGTCCCTTCTTATCATGGCTCGGTTTTGTCTATAATAGAGCCATCGATTTCACTTAGTAGCAAACATTTAGCGTTAGCAAGAGCGCTGGTTATTCCGAAAGGAAACCGAACGGTTTGCAAAATTTTGAACCCTACGGACGCCTCCATATTTTTGCGATGCCGGACTACTATTGGAGTCATTGACAAAATTTCAGTTGACAGTATTAATGTCATAAACGATCCAAAGCCAACCGACAAGGATATTGCCACGGAGCCTAAATCCAATTGTACTATAGAAGAACAATTGGAGGCGATCAAACTAAAAGGAATTACACTGGAACAGAATGAACTGTCAATTGCACAATACAAATCACTGGTGGACCTTATTTACCTAAATCTTGATTTGTTTGCTACTGGGATGCACGATTTGGTTGGGACAGATGTAGTTAAAATGGACATTGATACCGGAAATGCAAAGCCGATTCGTAAAAGAGCATACCGTCAAAGTCCCGAAATGTAACGTGAAATGGATAAACTAGTACAGGAGATGGTATCTGCCGGTATTGTTGAACCAAGCGAATCTCCTTGGTCGAGTCCATGTTTGCTAATTAAGAAAAGCGGCACGAATGAATATCGTTTTGTCAATGATTTGCGAGGAGTGAATGACCTGACAAAACCGATCTACTGGCCTATGCCTACAATGGAAGATATATTTGACACAGTCGCAGACAGATCACCGTCGATTTTTTCGAATATAGATTTAAAACACGCTTATTTTCAAGTTAAATTGACGGACGAAAGTAAACCCAAAACCGCATTTGCGGTAGGCGGAAAAAATTATCAATACTGCAGAATGGTTATGGGGCTCAATAACTCGGCACAATGTTGGCAGAGGTTACTGACCAAAGTTTTGTCTGAAATGTTGTTTACGTCTGCTATTGTATACTTAGATGACATTCTCATCTTATCACGTGACTTTAATGAACATGTGACTCATTTGAAGATGGTGTTTGACAAATTCAGAGAAGCAAAATTGCGCATGAATGGTAAAAAATGCAAATTTGCGGTGACACAAGTGAAATACTTGGGTCATATTTTATCTGGGGCCGGAATTTCAGTTGACCCTGCAAAGACGGATGTTATTACAAAATGGCCAAAACCAAAGACCCCCAAACAAGTGAAATCATTTTTAGGGGTGGCTAATTATTACAGGAGGTTCATTGAGGGATATTCTCAACGGTCCGCAGCTTTGAGAGAGCTGATTGCCAAAAACAAACCATTTCTGTGGGGTGCAGACCAAGACAAAGCTTTTGAGGACTTAAAGTCTGCTTTGACCAGTCCTCCAGTTTTGCAATACCCCGACTCGACTCGTGATTTTTTTATCGAAACGGACGCTTCCATACACGGTTTATCATATGTTTTAGGTCAAAAAGATCAACAAGGCCGTAAATATGTCATCAGTTATGGGGGTAGAGGGTTACGCCCCTGTGAGAAAAAAATGGTCGGTAATGGAACTGGAATGCTTGGCATTGTTAACCGGCATTCGCGAATACCATGTGTATCTGGCTGGCCGTCCTTTTTCAGTCTATACCGATCATTTAAGTTTAAAATACTTACAGACGTTGAAAGTGAGTGCAAACAACCGTCTAGCCCGCTGGGCTTTGGCTTTACAACCATACAAGTTTGAGATTAATTACAAAGAAGGGAAGAAATTAACGGCCGCAGATGGTATTAGTAGGCGTCCTTTTCCCGAACCGGTTGTTGAAGAGGAAGATGAAGAGATAGCAGAGGATTCTTACATCGCACAGATTGACACAGATATCTTCGATTCAGTGACAGACAACACGATGGAATCGAACAATGCAAAAAAGAAATGGACAGTTATTACGTTCGACCATAAAAAGAATGTTTGTCAAGAACCAGATGTATCTACAGAGGATGAGTTGTTAAATATTAACGAACCTGTTGACATCACAAGTGGCTATAATATTCAGGAGCTACAGAGAAAATGCCCAGATTTCATACCGATTTTTGATTACATTGAAAATGGGATTCTGCCAGATGATGATAAGTCTGCACGAAAGTTGATACTTGAATCAGAACAATTTCTTATTGATGACGGTATTTTGTACCACATTTTTCACCCACGTACCAAACGTTTGAATGTAATAAAGCCCACGGTTCAACAACTTTGCGTTCCGGGTGTTCTCCGCGAGGAATTGCTAACAGCTTATCACGACAATAATGCTCATGTGGGCAGAGAACGTTTATATAATACACTGAAATTTAAATACTACTTCCCACGTATGTACACTTCCGTGATAGAATACGTATCATCTTGCGACGTCTGTCAGAGAACAAAGACATCCCCTCACACAAAAAAGGCACCGCTTAAGCCTTTAGAAGTGGTGGAACCATTTGGTCGCCTTCATTTAGATTTTGTGGGCCCACTGCCGAAGACTCCCGAAGGATTTCGGCACATTCTGGTCATAGTGGACAGCGCTAGTTTATGGTGTGAAGCTTTTCCCACAAAGACGACTAATGCCGAAGAGGTTGCTCACATTTTGTACAAGGAAATTATATCACGATATGGTGTAATGCGCCAACTTCTGACGGATAATGGATCATCGTTTCGTAACAAGCTGATCGCTGAATTATGCAGACTGTTGAAGATTAAACACACGTTTAGTAGTCCCCACCATCCGCAGGGAGACGGAAAATGTGAACGAATGAACCAGACGATAATCAAATCACTTAAGTTGATGTGCAAAGATCAAACCGACTGGGCCGAAAACATTACCCCAGTTTTGATGTCCTATCGCGGCACCGCAACGCTTCCAACGGGTATAAGTCCACATTATGTATTGTTTGGCAGAGAGATGAATCTCGGCATTGATATTACTTTGATGAATGAATTTCATAAGGCACCGGATATACAATCGTATACGGCCGAATTGTTGCCAAGACTAAAATTAACACATGATATTATCAAGCAGAACTTACAGGATAGTCAAGTAAAAATGAAGAAATATTATGACGTCAAATCTGAGGAGCCCAAATTTGAGATAGGCTCCAAGGTTCTTCTCCACGACCCCACTACGAAACAGGGAGAATCTCCCAAATTTAAAAGAAGGTGGATGGGTCCGTACATGATCATTCACAAGTCGGATGACGGACTTCTGTACAAGCTAAGACACTGTGACACTGGCAGAGAACAAAGATCAATGATACATGGTAATAGATTGAAAGCGTACAATGACGACAGAGATTTGTTTTATAATAGGCATAATATAGTGAAGCCTATTCATAAGCAGAATTCGGACCTTTGTCAGCCCAATGCAGATAGCGGCGAGTGGTTCGAAATTAAGAAGGTAACTAGCAGAAAGTTTCTTAACGGTAAAGAAACATTCTTAGTATGGTGGCAGGATGGCTCGAAAAGTCGAGTAGATGCTACTGACGTATCAGAATATGCAAAGGAAATGTATTTTATCAATCTGAAGAAGAAGAATCGCCGTAAACGTTGAGAAGAGGACGATCGTGAGCTCACAAGAAGTGACAACCACTTTATTTTTAGGGTCTCTAAACTGTCAAAATTGGATCCACCTATTTCGGACGTTTATTTTCTTATTAAAAGTGGTTGCCGTGGCGGGGACTTGGAACTGTATTGCCTTTATATTGGCATTATTACTTGTATGTTCCAAGTTCCATAAAATTGATGCCACAGTTTACAGTTACGACTGAGGACCGACGGCGATTTCATATCTTCGAGGCATGCCTTAAAAGAGAACAGACTGTGAATGCTAAGTCCAGAGAAATGGACTATGTAAGAAATATTATATTAAGATGATACGGTGAATTGTTTGAGAATATAAGATTGAGTGTCACAATTAGCTTTGATGTCAACCATTGTACGTGAGTTTGCTGCAGATATAATTCACAACAGTCTACTGAAAGATTTTCAGTATTCGGCATTGATTTGAGAGAGTAAGTTTATACCTACCGAGTCCGTTTTGAGTATTATGGTCGGCAGACCTTGTAAATATTTTACCGATGCGTGAAGTAGTTTTTGTGTATTTATTCGCATGTTATTCGTATAAAGATATGATGTGATAGTTGTCTTCTTCGTCACAAAAGCGATGACCAAGCATTATTAAACACACCGCACGTGAACAGTAAACGGTTAAATTTGGGCTTATAGCATATTCCACAATCCTATAAGTCGACGAAATTACATATGATATAAGTGCACTTATGCGACGAGATTTCTTTTATAATCCGGGTAACCTTTTTAGGATATCGTCTATTAAATAGGCCACTTAAAGTGGACATTTCCTTTTTGTACAGGCTACTTCGGAAAGTTCTTGCCAAGCGGTGTGCTAACTCCTCTGTTAGTCATCTTACTGATCGCACCGTACGTCGTTCAGGACATTGCTGCCTCAGTATCTTCACGCCAACTTACCCGTCTGAACTACGGAGTGGTGTTTTCTCCAATACGTAAAGTGAAGTTGGTTTCTGATATTTGGTCGCATATTTTTGATTTACACTTGCCAGACCTATCTCCGGGTAATTTGCATTTGCAACTACCACACTGTGATAATGCAACTTCGAATGTCCAGCAAGAACGTACAAAGAGAATATGTGAACACAACAGAGCCCTGATCTTAACATTACACCAACAGCATGTTGAGATGGTAGAGGAAATTTTGCAAACTTTGCAACATATCTATCATTTGCTTCCAGCAGATAAGAACATATCCAAACCTATGGTTAACAAGAGATCACTCTTACCTATAGGTGGTTATATTTTGAGTGGTTTATTTGGTACTACTTCCGAAGCTGATTTACAACCCATTAAGCAACATATGAAACACATTGGACAAGGCATGTCGGCATTGGATCGTGGTTTACAAGTACAGCAAAATCGCTTAGAAAGTTTCATTGAAATGTCTACTGAGAGATTGGACTCATTCAGAAACTTATCTACAATGCAGCAGCATGCTATTAGTGGTCTTTATGATGAACTGAGACTTGTGTACAATACTGAAACTGAAGACCAGGAACGTATAATTGTGACAATTAAGAGAATGCAACGTTACATTACCCATTTACGTCATATCGATCAGTTGAGACAAGGTATTCAGCTATTACTTCATGGATTTTTGACTCCAGAATTGGTCCCGAAATCCGCATTACGTTCAAATTTATTATCCATTCAGTCACACTTAGAACGTTACTTTCCAAATTTTGACCTTGTTTTCGACAGGGCCAGCCATTTTTACGCCTTGCATGACTTCTTATTTGCACGCCACGGCAAGCGCCTTCTAATTCAGGTTCAAATACCTATCACAACTTTTCAGCATGAATTTACAGTTTACAAGGTCACCAGTTTTCATGTTCCTGTGACAGGCCGTATCTCCCACAGTACATCACTATCAGATTTACCTTCTTTCTTCGTTACCAGTCGACACAACCATTATTATTTTTTTATGGACCATGATGATGACACTCGCCATCCCAATCTACTATATCTTTTGGATAACGACATTGTTTTCAGATCTTTTCAAACAGGAGCGACGTGTACAAGTGCTATATTTAGAAACAACATATCCCAGATCCGACAATTATGTTCGTTCTCAATACATGAAAGAACACTCGAACCATCTATCCATTTTTTGTCAAATAGTAGAATTTTGCTTACAAACATTTCACAGGTAACGCTGGATTGTGGCGGGGAGATAAGAATTGTAGACGGCTGTGTGCAATGTGTCCGCGAGATTTCTTGTAACTGCAGAGTAGGAATTTTTTGGGAAAATTCCACACAGCTTACTCGTTTCTGGTCGCCAAAATTGGCTCGATGTCGCTCTTCTGTCAACATTACAAAAGTTCGCTATGTTGTTAATATGGCGAGCCTTCAATCCTTTTTCTCCGACACGTCCCTTGGCGCACTCACGGGTAGTTCATATTTAGATCAACCTTTACCTGTTGAATTACCCGTCTTCCGCCACTATAAACACAAGTTTCACCAGTTCATTTCAAAGGATGTAAAACGCAGCCACGACCTTCGTAAATTTTCGAACAGAGTGAAAAATGACAGCATAGTTTTTCACGAAGTTTCCGACATAGTACTCAACCACATGTCCCAAATCATTGGCTCATACGACGAGGATACATTACTGACCCCCCGTGTCTCTGAAGTTAGTTGGTGGTTATTTTGGTCCAGTATTTTCTGCTCATATATTTCATTTTTTCTAATCCTTTATTTATGCTTCAAATTCCGTATTTTTGGCTCTGCCTTCGCATTTTTGAGGTCAGGCACGACGGCTGCACCTACACATTTTCCATCATACTTGTCTTACGACACTGGTTTCAATGCACGCACATACATTTCAAATTCATCTCACCATACACTGGATTCTTCATCCGACGGAACTACCATTGTTGACTTGACTACCGTTCTTCTATTGGCCACGCTGATTATCCTTTTTCTTTTACTCTGGGTTTACCTTAAATATGTCAGGAACAGCGGTCTTTTTCTTGTCCTTGAAATCGGTAATGCGACAACTAGCGTTCATATTCGTTGTCTGAGTTTGCATTCGGCGATATATGCTTATCAGTTCTACGCTGAATCATACATACAGACTTTAGCGGTTAAATACTGTTGCCCAGCGTTACTTGTTAACTGGCCTACATTCAAAATTTCCCATATTATTGACAATGTTTCTTTCAAGTTTCCCGCTACTGTCATCATTACTCCTTGGGATGCTTTGAAAATCAAGCGCATTTTGAATGACAAAGCATTCTACTGCTTGTGTCTATTGGAATTTAACACCAATTTTCGTTTGGTAGATTTTGAATCTACAGACCCGCCATCTTCACACGCTGTACTACTGGCCGAAAATGATACCAGTGATGATCAGAATCCTACACGGGAGGTGGTAGCAACGGTCTCACCTCCACTTCGTTTATATCCATCTTTTGTACAATTGCCCACAACTGATCAGTAATTTTACGGCTTACCTTCGAACTTATTGAGAATACACGTATATTCTGCGCTTTACATGTTATTGTTTTGATATCCGCACATACGTTATTACATCTGTTTATCTGTCCACCACCGTAGACGTGGACAGTGCGAGTGACTATATAAATGCAATTTGCTTGACTTTCGTTATTTGTAACTTACGTTATTGGATCAACTTGGCGTTATGTTATGCATTCATTAGCCTACAAATATTATTCATGTTACGTGTATTCGTGTTATATTGTTTAATCATGCATTATCCTTTTATTTTATGTATATGTATTCATTATTGTTATATGATTTATTTTAATCATTACTTTAGAACTGACATTTGTATATTACTAACCTTTTGACGGCGAAGTCCTTGTTACGGCAGAGACGGCGGTTATGTACAGTCGTCGATTATGCAGCAACTTTGGCGTTACATAGGCATATTGATCCACAGGCGTGACAGTCCTAACACTAATAGTTTTATACTTCGCAACCGTTAATGTTCGGCCTCCTATCTCATGTCCGTACATCCACCGCGATTTCTTTTACCGGCCTTGCCCACCTTCGTTATCGCTGATGATGTAACGCGGCGTGGCTGACGCGTTGTTTGGGGACGCCGGAGGATTCTGGAAGTACTCGGGAGAAGACGGAGGCGTCTCACTTGGTGATGCGTCCGGCGTCTCCTCCTCTTCATCCTCCTCCTCCGAGTCGGTTCTTGGCCCCTCGGACGCTTCTGAGGCCCCGTCTTCTACCGCTGGCTGGGGCGGCGACACAGCCGGCAACCTTGCGGATACCTCGGGTGGCCGATTCCCCAGAGCGCCGGAGTTTAAAATGTTGATAATTGCATCGGCTCCGGCGGCCATGATTTCTGCCGCGCTAGAGTCGGACAAATTTGCCGCACGGAATGTCACTTCACGCTGTTCCGTGTTTAAACTTACGCGCATCAGCATATAGGGCCGATTGGTTCTGTCCTCCTCTGGTCGTTCCGCCATTTTCAATACGACAGTTCAAATCCGTTACTCCACGTCTTATATACGATAAACCTATCGTTACGTACTTTTTATC
>Ga0209459_10000470_pt1 | contig 10113 bp, 4 predicted proteins | sample WorMetG1aBELIZE1_FD_187419 | JGI IMG/M metagenome (GOLD analysis project Ga0209459, IMG submission 187419) | Marine gutless worms symbiont microbial communities from Max Planck institute for Marine Microbiology, Germany - Inanidrilus... ...
ACTGTTATCTTCCTAGATGACAGCACAGCCTCTGCCCCTTGCCCAGTACTTGTTTCCATCTCACTGAGGGTAGGAGGCTGAGTTGACCTGAGTGGCTGCTCTTAGGCTGGATGGCAGCGCTAGCTAGATGCAGCCTATTGTTACAGATGGAGTAGTGTGGTCCGTCGGTCGGTCGGTCAGTCTGTTGGCCACGTCTGTGAGCCCGCAAAAGTGGCTGAACCGTTCGTGATGTTGTTCGGGATGTTGACTCATTTGGGCCGAAGGAATGATAGATAGATAGATAGATAGATACAGTTATTTGTATAGCGCCTATAAGTCGAAAGAGTCACTAGGCGCTGACGATGTATTAGATGGGGTCCATATCTGCCCGTGCGAATGGCAATTTCGAGGGGGAAAAGTGGCAGCCCATTGTATAGTATAGGGACTGTCTGCCGTGAGCTGCAGGCTTGTTAATATCGAACGAGCGATTGTCGTCCTTTGCTAGAAATGTGAATCGGCACCACTGTTGTGCAGGAACCATGCCTGGTGCACTGGCAGGAGCAACGAAGTTAGCCGGTATTGAAGAGGTAGAGATTGATTCCACAGGCCGATTCAAGTACATCCTGTGCAAGGTCTATGAGCAGGGTGGAAATCCAGCCACCGGTGCCGTCAAGCATGTTGTACGTGGGACTTCGCGAGCTGAATTTCACTGTGAGTTGATAATTGGTATAGGATTATTTGGTACTGCATTAGGGTTATTTGGCAGTATTTGGGCTTTACAGTAGTAGAGTGATGTAAAAATCCAGACCACTGGCTGCTATACTCTTGCCTGTAACTTTGCCAAATGCTAACCAATTCTTTCACCTTCAACTCAACAGTAAATTTGTAAAAAAAGTCACCGTTAGAAATCCCACCACACTTGAAATATGTAACTTCACTGCATTCTGAAATATCTGGCATCTTTTCTAAATATGGGGGATGGTGGAGGTGGGCACTGGTTAGTCCGGATGGAGTGGCACCCAGCCGGATGTTCGGTGTGTCTGGAAGTGTGTATCCGTAATAAGGTGGTCACTTTGAACACTTGCTGTGACGTTGCTTGCCTCACATTCAAGTTGCCACACAACACAACCGGCTGTTTTCAGAGGCGCCAACATTTAGAGGGAAATAATGTACCTTTCATCAGATGAATGAGTTCTGTATTTCACAAGGTAATGTGGTGGTAATTTTGAGGTGTGATGAGCAAGTTCACAATCATGGTTACAGTTAGTTTTATTCTGAGATAACGTAAATAATGAGAAGTACACATGAATGATATTGTTGAAAAATGTCACTTTGGATTTCCCAAGGTAAAGTGGCTACAGCATACAGGTGAGGTGGGCAGATCTATAAGATATACTTAGATGTAAAATTTTCTCAGAATTTCACGTACCAAAAATCATTAAAATCGGTTACGGTAATTTTTGACAGAGTTATTTGAAAAATTAAAAGGGTGCTCTTTTGAGACACACTGTAGTATTAATCCGTACTGTGTTCCACTGTAGCGGGAATTTACGATGAGTTGGATGCGCATCTGGAGTCGCTAGGGCTGACGTGCGAGTGTCTTGGTGGCGGCAAGATTGAGCACAATCCGCAGGAGAAATCTATTACAATTTTCGGCACTTCACAGGTGGTTTCAATTGCTGTTGTTCTTCTGACATTTAGGATAGCTGTACAAGCTAACTTTTGAGTTAGTTATATTGATTTTTATGTCATTATGTTGATCGCTTGAAATATCATTACTTCGGCCAAGGAGGATATGTAATCATTATTGTTTTGTTTGTTTGGTTGTTTGTCTGTTAGCAACTTTGCGCAAAAACTTCCAAATGGAGTTGCATGAAATTTTTAGGAAACATTGGCAATGGGCCAATGAAAAAATGGTCAAATTTTGGTGGCGATCCAGATCACCATCTGGATACAGGGATTGTTTTCCGGATTTGTCACTATAGGGAGATATGGAAAGCGCTTAACTGGCATGAATCTGCTGCTCATGCTGATTTGCCAGATGGTGGCACTGGTAAGACATGCCTTGGCGGCGGTATGCACTGTCCCAGTGCTTCCAGTAATTTGTGGTTCAGAATGCAAATATGATGTTGCAGCTTATATTTTGCTAAAAGTTCGCACAAAAGACACTTTGTTTGTTTATGAGAGAACATTCAGTTGGAGGGAGACATAAGGAAATGAAGTGATATTTTAAAATATACAGTTTTTTCAGTAAAGTGAAAGTTAAAGCAATAGCGGTAATCTTACAAAGGTTGTAAACTCGTAAGTGGGGCACTAAATTAGCGGTAGGGCTGCATAGTTTGAATTAGTTAAGTGACACTGTACTTTAAAATATCACTGCTCAAATTTTGTTGCCATTAATAATGCCAGTTACTTGTAATGTTGTATTTTTATCGTCTTCCAACTCAGTATATTAAATAGAGAAGTTCGATGAAGAACAACCAGCCAGCCTGACAGTGGTATACAATGAATGATGAGGTGAATTGGGTAGCCACTAAGTGTGGTTGTGCTGGAAAGTGCAACAAGACAAGTTTGTTTATTTTTGTCTGTCAATCTGATTTTGTGGGCTTACTGAAAATGCCGGACTGAACCCAGGGTTCCCACGGGTCCTGAAATTGTTCTGCAAAGTCCTGAAAAATGAAGAAAGAAAAATCAGGCCCTGAAAAGTCCTGAAATTGGGCATTGGTCCTGAAAAAGTCCGGAAAAGTGCTGATATTTGATCACAGTGGTGCTGAAAAATCAATTAGGCCAGCACGTCAGTTGGGCTGCTGTAATTAGTAACAGAACTGTTACATTCTTGTTTGTTGTCATTCATGTCCAATAAGGTTATTGCAATAGATGTTGCTATGGACAAAGTGAGTGAGTAGTTTCTTAACGGCACATCAGCACATTATAGGCCATTCAGTGCCAGCTATGGACAAAGAAGTATTGCATTGACAATTGCATTTTTAATTTCACAGTGTCTTGTTTTGTTATCAAATTCATAGGTCAAGGTCCGAAATGGTACAAAAATAGGTGCTGATTTTTTGGTAATTCAGGTCCTGAAAAAGTCCTGAATTTTTATTCTAAGATTTGAGTTGGAACCCTGAATAATGGGTGGGTTTTTCGCGAAAGTGTCATATATCGTTAATCTTAGCAAAGAAACACATTTCCATTTTTATATTATCTCTGCAGTCCTGCTTGAATGATGAGGTGCTGGCATTGTTATCTGTCTGGAGTAAGATGCAAATGATTTGCATATGGTCCAGCTGATGCCACTGCCACCCTGTTGTCTCTTGCTTTATTAAAATCCAGACTGAATTAACGTTTCTGGTACCAGGTGGCCTTGGAAAAGAGGCTTTTTACATTTTTCTTTGTATATTAGTTGTAATTTGTACTTTGTTACTGAATGTGTGATTTACCATTTTACTAAATTTTCAGGGCTTCAAAATCTATAAATAGTAAAACATGCTGATGTGCCATTAAAACAAGAGCTCAGCAGTAGCTGATGTGAGCGACCATTTGGCCACAGTAGATATCGGCCAAAAAGTGGGGGCTGCTCTGCCCATTTACATAGGGGAGCTGTGTCCCCATCTAGCACAATGTCGCCTGGGCTGACACCTACCGCGTACCATATGGTATCTTGATCCATTGAGCCATTTGGCCACAACAGACATGGGCCAAAAATTGGGGGCTGTGCCTCTTTTGGGGTGGGGAGCTGGGTCCTGATCTAACACAATGTGGCCCGGGCCAAGGCCTGCCTCCAAACCAAGTGGCATCTTGATCCATCCGCTTGGCCACAATACACCAACGTTACAGACAGACAGACATACAATACAGGACAGAGAGACAACAGTCCGATAGCATAGGGTGAACTGTTTGACATACGGTTGCCCAAAAATTACTAATCAGATCATGCCCATTATTCGTCTTCGACTGCTAAAGTTTTTGTAAGTTGTTGCTGTGTAAATAAATACAAAATACAAAGTAAATAAAAGCAACAAAGAATGACTGTCTTTGCCAGAGACACAAAAGAGACAAAACTGACACTTCCAGTGCTCTGCAAAATTATGGCACCCTTTGTCTTTTACTCTTTAGGTAGCTTATGCACACATAAAAGTATTCTGTCTGTCACTTGGTTTTATAATATTAAACTTTTGGTATAGCGTTGTAATCTGCCTGGAAGCCTTTCACAATAGTCGGCCTATACAAAGGCTCAACTGTCTTTAGAGGCACTCAGGACACTCTGTCAGTTGAAATCTTGTTAACTGCTGCAAAACTACCAGAAATTAAATTTCACTTGACGAAGCTCAACCTGGGTTCATGGCTTATGTTGCTTAACCCAGCAAAACGCGTCAGTTATTGTCCAGTTGGTCATTGTCTGGTATTTTATTGTCCAGTCTGCCATTGCTCAGTCCTGCAGTATCCGTGCCCTGCATATTTGTCCATGATTGTCCCATACTTCGGTCGAGCCGACCATGCTGTCACTGTAGAGTGTAGACTTGCTGTGAAAAAAGTACAGCGGAGTATGTGAGCATGCGACACAGGTTAAGATGATATGGGTATATTCTAGGAGAGGACGAGAATGATTGGGTGAAAATGCATGGATTTTGAAGTGGAAGGTGTAAGACATAGCGGTGAGTCAAAGAAAACTTGGAGTGAGGTTATAAGAAATATTGACAGACCCGACATATATGCAAGGAAGATGCTATGGATGGTAGGAAATGGAAAAAGTTAATTAAAGGTGTTGTATAATAGCCACAAAGACAGAGTGTGAGTGAGTGAATGTTTATTTTGATAGCGGCTCACCCAGATCGTCCTGGATAAAGGGCTGTTAAGCAGGTTGTTGTTGTTGTTGTCCCGTCCTGCTTGATCCGTCCTGCATTGTCAATGTCAGTCGCGATTTTTAGCATGGCTCAAATTAGTGAAGCTATTACAGAGTCCATGAAAGCACTCTCTTTTTCATGCAGTCTAGTTTTGAGTGCGTGTGAATGTCGCCATTGTGCTGAATGTTTCCAGGGCTTCGGTCGGGCCGATCATGCCGTCACTGCGGACTTGCTGCGAAAAAAGTACAGCGATTATGCGAGCATTGTCTGGAAAGACGACTGACTTGGCATGTTTGTACACTGAACAGTTTTGTATTCCTCTCCACCTTTACTGAACTGCTCACCTTCGCAAATGTTTACCAGCAGCGCTAAAGGCTGTTTGACGATCGTTTCGTTGCCTCTTTGAGAGATATTAACACTGTTTGTGTATTTTCTTGATTTGCAGTACGGTAATTCACCGATGCGGTTGCATATAGGTGGTATTAGAAATTTTCTAGTCATTTGACAACGTTTTTGAAAATACGTTAGTGACTTCTGTTTTTTAATGTTTTGCCTTAATTTTGTTAACTACATTGCATTCAAAAACAGTTTAGTTCTTAAATTTTCTGTTCAGTGTAGCTTGGCAGCACTGAATTGACTGCTGAGAACGCATCTTTTTGGAACACCCTTTGTTTGAGGTCGGACTTGTTGTTAAGACGTTACCAGATAACTTCACAGACTAAGACCAGGACGTTGACACTGAGTGACAAGATCATTCAGTGACGTTATTTTTAAGCTTGTCGGAAGAATAACTGAACAACAAATATTGTTAAAATATATTTTTTAAATTTCGGAAAAATGTTGTTTATTTTGCGCGCCACCAGCCATTAGACTGCCCGTATGATATGTTAAACTGTGTTGTTTAGGTTTTGCATGAATTCTGTTGCTTGGTCTCAGAACCTTCCTTAGTTATGTAGTTGCTTACTTAAATTGGATGATTGAAGAAAACAGTAGTTAAAACATGCACTGTTTAATGGAGTGGTTTGACTAAGGCTCGGTTGCACTGAGCACAACTTTAACTGTATGTTTAGTGTTTACATAACGGCGTCGTCATGACAACAGCAGGTCACGTGATACAGTGATAATATTAACAACTAGTCAAAGTAATTTGACGTAAGGCCACATCGCCGCTGCACACGGACAGTTCAGTCGTATTTGCCCGGTGGCGCCAGTGTTCACCCCCTCTAGTGTACCCCAGTCGGCATCTGCACCATATTGGACCGGTCTGCCCCAGCTGAGTCGCTTAGAATGTATCGACCACCGGGCATGTTGTGGGCCAGCCGCTTTTTGCCCTCAAAATTTCCGATTAACGTGTGGGGATCTGGACTCCATCTAATACATGGTTCTTCGGGCCAACCCGAGTCCACCTCGCCATGCAAAGGGGCAATTTTGAGGGGGGAAGGGGTGGCCCATTGTAAAGCACAGGGACTCTCTGCAGTGAGGTATGCAAAAAAGGGCTGAACCGATTGAGATGTCGTTTTGGATGTGGACTTGGGTGGGTCCAAGGAAGCACGTACTGATTTACACTATTACATAGGGGTGCACACTGGCGCAACCTAGCGAATACGATTGAACCGTTCAGCGCCTCTGTATCCTTTACAGGACTTTTAAGGCACTATATAAATGCTGTATTATTATTATTATTATTATTATGTGCAGCGACGATGCGGCTTTTTGTCAAATTACTTTGACCACTTGTTGTGAAATAGATTTCATATGGTAGTTCATGTATGACTCTATGTGGCGATGGGAAATTATAATTGAATTTCTATCAGCACTGCATCTGTCGTAGCGTGTCATCAGTTATTAACAAAGTTGTTGAAGTTTAAACAAAGGGGGCTCACTTTTTTAGACATAGGCTGAATGCCAGCACAGTGTAGTGGATGATGCAATTGATAGTAGCAAAGAAGACTAGAATAGTATGTCATCGCAGAAGATTTAACAGTTCTTGTGATGTTGCTTATCTGAAATTCATTTATTTTGATACAGCGTAACCACCGGTTGTTTTCTAAACCATCCATTTTTTTTGGGGGGGGGCGGTGTAACTTCGATCAGAGGTTTTTATATCACAAGGTAAATTTGGTGACATTTTTAAGGTGTGATGTACAAATTCATTGTCACATTTGTCAAATTTCTTCAGGATTCTTTGTATTCGAAGAATAAAATGGTCTCACTTTTCTGAATCATGGTGTACGTGTCATATTATATCCCAGTGGTCTGTTTAGTCAACATCGCATGTGTAATGCTGTTGCCGATTTCATCACATCCTTCTAAATATGCCGCATGTTGCGCTAGTGGTATTTATTGGCTGTTCATTTCCACTGCATTCGAGAGAAGTAGATGGACTTTTACACGTTTATAATTAGACATGCGATGCAAGTTTTGACAAACTAATTTTGTCAGTGTCTTGATTTCATTTTGTGCGTTTTTTGTGGCACCAATAACGACTGAACTGGCGTTCTGATGACTGGCCTATCTGAGCACTCAGATATGGCAACGGGTATTGTAGTGTATGTGGATGCTTTTTTGAGCTGTTTTGGCCTGAAGCCATTGCTGATGCTGCCAATTAGTGATTTGTAGCCGATAATGCATTACCCGGTTCCAAATCGTTTTTTGCCGTATGAAATAAACACCATTTTGGCCTGTATCTGCATCTGTTCATCAGTCTTAGCCAGTAGCCTACTGTAGCGCACTTTTGATTTGACAAGTTATCGCTTTATTTCTCATAGCAATGCTGGCGTTATTGTTTTGAAGTCAGCTTATTATAAAAGTGCGTGGCATACGTATACCTAAACCGTTTTGGCGCCGTTTACTTTTCATTGCATTTTCGTTTTACTTGCTTTCTTTTTAAAATGGAATTTAAAACCGGGTCCTGGTACCCGGGTAATTGCAGTCGGGTACCCGGTTCCTAAAACGGGTAATGTTGCAAATCACTAGTGCCAGTGACCTACAGTGTATGTGGCTGTTCCCGGTCAATGAACCCAGCTATATCGCCTTAGGGGCATGACACACGACACCGTTTCCGGTACTAGTTTGCCGTTAACGGAAAGCTGATCACTGAAAATGCATTATCCGGTTCTAATTAGCTGTTTTTTACGTTGTTCCCAGTAAGCTACTGTAAAATCGGTGATGTGTAATTCACGTTCGAACTTTTTGTTTGTATGCCTTTTTAGCCGCTTTGTTGTTACGAAAGATCGCCGATGTTAGCAGTTTTGTTGTGTTTTTATTGGTCAGTCGGAACCATCGCTGTCGTGAGTTACTAAAATACCGCCAAACATTGTGCCACACAACGACCGGTGTGGAGTTACAGTAGATTTATGGAAGCAGTTTTCGTAGAATTGGAATGAAGCCAAAGATTCAGTGAAAGTGTGTAGGCCCTAATTGGTTAGTCGTCATCGATACTGAAATAGTAAACATAGGACATTTGTATAGCGATGCTGATCTCTAAAGCGCTCTGGTGGGCACTAGTTAACGAGGGATTTCACAGTTTTATCTGCCACCCAGACGTTTATCCACAGACGGAATGAGCCATCATGCCTTTACTCCCCAGCTTCAGAGCATCGGTGCACTTTGACCGATACTCATTTCTGGGTAAGGTCGGACGCTGAGTTGGCCTGTAGTTTAGCCAAAACGCGGCTAAACGTAGGATCACGCAAACAACGTCACAGGAACTCTAGTTTTCTGATGCCAAAGATCTCGGCAAAACTCAAACGGCGTCTCCCCCAACGGAGGCTCCATATATGCAGGTGGGATAGGTTACAAGAGCTCAGCAGTTGCTGAGACGGGCGACCGTTTTGCCACAATAGACATGGCCCGAAAAGTGGGGGACTGCTGTGCCCTTGGTGTGTGTGGGGGGGGCGGCTGGGTTCCCACCTAACAATGTCGCCTGGGCTGAGGCCTACCTTCATACCAAGTGGCATCCTGATCCATCCAACCGTTTGGCCACAATATACCAACATGCCAAACAGAAAAAAATGGTCCCGTGCCGTAGGGCGGACCATTACTTGTAACGGTCGCCCAAAAACTGCGATAAACGCACAACTAGTGCCTACGCCCAAACCGGAAGTAGAAGTATGGCGGAAACCACATAAACGAACTTGCAGTATCCAACTTCCTATTCGACTTTAATACATTATATGGTCCTATCTGCCACCGTTTGGCCGTTAAAAACTACTTCCGGTTTCACCAGAACCAGAAGAAGCGTACGGTAGTTTAATGTCAAACGCGACCGTAACGGTCGAGAGACACGATATAAGATACTTATTGCAACAAGATGTCAGTAGCTGAGATGGGCGACCGTTTGGCCACACTAGACATGGACCAAAAAGTGGGGGTGATGTGCCCCTTTCCGTGGGGGAGCTGGGCACCCCATCTAACACAATGTGGCCTGGGCCGAGGCATTTGCTCCGTACCAAGTGGCATGTTGATCCAACCGTTTTTCGCCACTGTTCCGATAGGATAGGGCGAACCGTTTGACAAACGTGTCGACAAAAGTTGGGGACTTTCGCTAGTAACTATGACTTAGTTCGGGCTAAGTTTATCAAGTCGGATTTAGTGTCCACCTTTGTTTGCAGAACGTTTGCCGTGATGCAGCACGTTGTGCGGGTTCGTCGCTACGATTAGGCATGATCGTCAAATACGCCATTGTGCCGATCACGAGCACACTGAGAACTGAATGTCTCGCAATTAGACCAGTAGATTGTGAGTCCGTGATTTCTTTCAGATTGATGTAAATGCAGATTTTGATGTTGACATTGACATGGGTGCCCCGCGTGAGCTTGCGAGCTGCTCCGTGTCGAAGCTGGAGGTCGCACGAGGCAACCAAACCTTGCTTTAGTTTTTAGCGAACGTGAACTTACGTTCACGTTCGCTATAGGCCTATGCTATCGCCCGTCCGTCTGTCTGTCTGTCATCTGTCTGCATCGCTCGTGCACCCTACTCAGACGGTTGTAGCCTAATTTTCGGCAATTTTTCTACGGCATTTGGTACCTTGGCCATCCGTTGACATCCACTGAAAATTTCACGAAGATCGTCCCAGGGGAACCCATCCGCCGCGGGAGGTAAAAACAAGAGGGGTAGTAAAATTAGCGATTTTGGACCTATCGACGGCTATATTTCGGAAAAAGTGCAAGATAGGAGGTAAGTTAGTATTAATCACTGATAGGAAGTCTGAGATTAGGCGAGGAAAAAAAGAAAGAAGAAGAAAGAAAGAAAGATAGAAATCACAGTGCAAAAATATAATGGTCTGCCG
>Ga0209459_10000471_pt1 | contig 10105 bp, 11 predicted proteins | sample WorMetG1aBELIZE1_FD_187419 | JGI IMG/M metagenome (GOLD analysis project Ga0209459, IMG submission 187419) | Marine gutless worms symbiont microbial communities from Max Planck institute for Marine Microbiology, Germany - Inanidrilus... ...
GACGTCTGTGACAACCGAACAGGCGTAATATTCCGCAAGTGAACGGACGCGATTTTATCAGCAATACAAGCCAACGCGCACCTGCTCCAAGCCGATATTCGTCAGCTTGCTGTTACGTCAGCGCCACATTCGAACAGGCGTGACACAGCCATTATCACGTTACAGACAAACTTTCAGATCCGACGTTTGTACGTAACTTATTTTATCAAACTGACCAATCGTTGTCTTTATTGTCATTATTCACTTGCATCATCAACATTGTTCCTATACCATGCACGACCTGAATTAGCCTAATGTTATACATAGAGTGACAGTGACGTAATTTTTGGGCGACCGTTTGTAAAACGGTTCGCTCTATGCTATCGGACCGTTGTCCTGTCTGTCTGTCTGTCTGTCTGTCTGTCTGTCTGTAACGTTGGTGTATTGTGACCAAACGGTTGGATGGATCAAAATGAAACTTGGCATGGAGGTAGGCCTCGGCCCAGGCAACATTGTCTTAGATGGGGACCCAGCTCTCCCTAAAAGGGGCACAACCCCTCCAATTTTCGGCCCATGTCCGTTGTGGTGAAACAGATGGATGGATTAAAATGCCACTTGGTATGGAGGTAGGACTAGACCCAGGCGACTTTGTGTTAGATGGTAACCCAGATCCCTCTAAAAGGGGCATAGCCTTCCCCAATTTTTGGCTTACATCTATTGTGGCCAAACAGTCGCCCATCTCAGCTACTGGTGCGCTCTTGTTCCGCCATGATTTTTGGGCAAGCTCTGCGAAATGTTTGTTATTGCGACATCAGTGATAATGCGGACATTTTCTTAAACCAGTTGATTCAATTTTATTCTAATAACGCGACAAATCTTCACCAGTTAACGCTGTGTGCCATGTTGCCCCATAACATAGAGATCACAGATTACTGTGACGTCACTTCACCCTATGTATGCATAGGGTGAAGTGACGTCACATATCTGTGGTCGCAACACGATAAAGTGATGTCAGAATAACAAAAGCTTGCCCTACAAAATGGCGGAAAATCAGCTGGCATAGATATAATATGAAGAAATTACGTCACTGTCACCCTATGTATATATCATTTCAGAGATGCTGTTCTCAGCCAATCTCTTGACTAGTACTGAGTAAACAAAATCAAAACCGCGAGAAACAACCACAAAAATATACAACAAACCTAGGCTAATGCAAATAACTAAATTTACTACAGTGCAAAATAACCATGCATCAGTAACACAAAAATACTGTAACTCAAAATAAAGTGAAAGAACTTAAAAGGCCAGGTTTGGTTGCATCTCATGACCTCTGGCCTTGAAACAGAGTGGGCCTATTCTCAAAATGGGTATTGATGCATATAGTATGGTATAGCTAAATGGAAGTTTAAATTCACTGGTGCCAATTGCCATGCTGGCCACAAATTCACAGCATGAAATCAGAAACCAAATTCAAATTTCTGACAAGCCATACAGAAAAAAACACTTCCTAAATATCAGCAATGTAGCATGCAGCACAGAAAACAGTAACATGAAAATTATACCTCCAGTGCAAATGCAAGTTCCATTTGATAGAGAACAAAAGCAACAAGATCTGCACCAGACATGAGATTGTTCATCACAAGATGGCCGCCGTAGTATAGAGTAGCAACAACCAATGACAATGAAAACAGCTGAACAGCAAAGCACGCAATATTGACATTTACTCGTCAAAGGCACATGTGCCAGTTTTTTCCAACACGACAAAAATGCATTTGCTTTCGGCTTTTAGTTCGATCATTTAAGCAACAAAAGAACTACTACTACTACTACCACATCCATTTAACGGCCTTTTTTCCAGGACAACCCGGGTAAACCGGCACCAAAAAGGTAAACCATTCTGGATTTCACTGGAGCAAGAGATGATGGGGTGGCAGTGGCATCAACTGGACCATAATATGCAAATCATTTGCACCTCGCTCTAGACAGACAACCACACCAGTACCTCAGCACTCAGTTTTTACAGGCCGGATGCCCTTCCTGCCGCCCAACCAACAGCATCAAGGCACTGAAGGCAACATTAAGCAATAAAGAAACTTGTGAGAGAGCTGTTCACAACAGTCAGCAAGGCTGGAAATGCTAGCACATTTACAATGTGCTAATGTAAGGCGATTCATTAGTATAACTGTAAATAATCCTAAGATATTTAGATTTTAGGTGGCAAGCCGAGTTTAGTTTGGTATTGATCATTTTGTTTTTCTTTCGTTTTAAGCACTTCTTAACCCCAGGTACACATCTGTTGGGCATGGGACCAAAACAGGCAGTATGAGACTTATTCAACTGCACAAGTTGACCCTTTAGTGACATTTACTAGACATGGGCGTCAAGCTGTGTTCATCTCAACTGTTAGTATGGTATGTGTCTTGTATATGCGCTATTTGTAATTTTACATTCCCATTGTATAACTGTCATTTCATACAATGGGAATGTAAAGTCTCATTGTTTAAATGTGATTTTTATTGCCTTCAATGCTTTCATCTTGTTGGTTGGACGGCAGGAAGGGCATCCAGCCAGTAAGATCTGAGTGGTGAGGTACTGGCGTACTGGCATGGTTATCTGTCTGCAGTGAGGTGCAAATGATTTGCATATGGTCCAGCTGATGCCACTGCCACCCCATCATCTCTTGCTCCAGTAAAATGCAGAATGGTTTACCTTTGTGGTGCTGGCTTACCCAGGTTATCCTGGAAAAAAGCCATTAAACGGATGTAGTAGTAGTTGTTGTTGTATAATGCTTATTTTATCTCCCTATTGTAGAACTGCTTTATCTTGTTTCATTGTCTAACATGTATATGTTTATTGTAATTGTTTTTACTGGCATGCACTCTTTGCTGCTGATGTTCAAATAAATAAATAAATACACCGTGTTTCATAAAATCGGGACCCCTGTGTATTTTGGCAATAACTTTTTCAAATGTTGATCAATTTGAATGAAAATTACATCAGTGTATTTGTGAGGATATTTGCTTTCAGGGGATGTGGTTTGCAATTGCACATTTTATAAATATTCTTTGTATAGCGAAATATAATTGCAGTTACAAAATGTACGCACATAACACGCATTGTACTCAACAAAATATCCAGTTTTTACTGAACAAAACAGCAGTATTTCAATGAGTTGGGTCAGAAAATTCTGATACAAAATATCATAAATGATAAATGTTCACATTTTGTGTTCAAACTGTCCTCCACCTGCAGCCAAACACGCTCGAAGTCTCTTTCGCAACTGCTTTGTCAATTATGCGTTGGTCCAGCTTGTCCAATTCCTCAGTAATCTGGCATCGTAGCTTGTCGACATCCTTAATGCTTGTCTTGTAAACCTGTTCTTGCAGTAAGCCCCAGATTTTGTACTCGACCGGGTTTAGATCGGGGCTTTTGGGTGGCAACAAATTTTGTGCAATGAAGTCTGGAGTCTCGACTTTCAGAAGTTCGACAGTTTCACGAGCCTGATGCGCTGGGGCCCCATCCTGTTGAAAATGAAATGTGAAGTAATCGGAGTACTGCTTAACATTGGGCAGAAGATCTCTCGTAAGCAAGGTCTCGGTAATTACTGACCATTCACCTTAACGCCGGGATCAACGAAGTGAAGGTTTGTTCGTCCAAGTGCCGACTGCCGACACACCACCTGTTGAACTTCTGAAAGTCGAGATGCCAGACTTCATTATATTACGCTATACAAAGAACATTTATAAAACTGCAACTGCAAACCACATCCCCGGAAAGCAGATTTCCCAACGAATACACTGATGTAATCTTCATTCAAATCGATCAACATTTGAAAAAGTTATTGCCAAAATACAAAGGGGTCCCGATTTTATGAAACACGGTGTAAATAGTTTCATGGACTTCAAGTGTCAAGCTGACTTGGAAGTTGACCTGCAAATTTCCTTCAGTTTCTTGGGGAAATGTTTTCAGGTACTGCTGTCAGACAACCTGCATCAAGGGAGCAATGCCCCTTCTGTTAGGAGTCCTGTGGTGGACAAAGCAAGGACAAGGCCAGGCTACTGACCGACCCATAAAAATCCCCATTCCATTAATCCCAGATGTTCCATCCCGAAACAGGTGAGAGGAAGAACCAAGAAGGAACCAGCTGACCCAGGTTCACCTACAAAAATGGCCATTAAATGGAAGCAGTGGTAGTTCTTGATGAAACGTTGTATTTACTGACATGTGATGTTGTACTAAAGACAGTCATAAAATATCAGTCTACCTGAACAATAAAATAATTAGGCCTACATGTCGTACTGTTAACAATGTGTAACATTTTTGAAGATCAAGTAAGCTTACAGTCAAAAGTCGGTTGTTTCTGAGTGACTGACCTGAAGCCATTTTTACTGACCGAAGTGACTCCAACGAGACACTGTGGGCCATCCACGGGGCTATCCATCACTGGTGGTCCGGTCTTAAGACTAAAAAACCCATCTTAAATTGCAGAAATTCAGCATCACCTGGTTACACCACAAGTAGCCAGCATAAGCCACAGAGTATTTCAGCTTCAGCTTATAGGTTACATTCAGCTTGTCTGCATATCGTGTTACTTCTTCACTTTCATTGGCAAAACTGCGGATGGTACGCATCGATGAAAACACTTCCTCCGCAACTTCATTTGCACGTGCTAATGTATCCTGCATATCCTTTGACAATTTCTGCAACCACAAAAACCAAAAAAACACATTCAGATGCACATTGGACATCTGCTGTGCTCAAGAAAGTAGACAGAAAGGATATAACACAGAACTGCTTGGAAATGACAACGCTATTTACAAATTCTTTTACCAAACATAAATGGCACGCAGGCCACTGAAAGGGCCGGAAATGCAGTTTTTTGTCCCAGGTGACCTTGACCTTTGACCTTTACCTTCAGACTCGTCCGAGCGAGGGACCAAACACGTCTTCCATGTGAATATGGCGCAAATCCGTTCAGTGGTTCCCGAGATACTTCATACACAAACAAGAAAAACACTCTGACAGATGGCGCCAAAAACAGAACCTTCTGCAATTAAGTACCACAAGAAACTTAGTTACTACAAACAGATCATACATCAGCAGCAGAGGTTAAGTGCCTCACAACTGTATAAAAAATCGCACTAAAAAAGGTTTGCAACAGGTGAAACGACACCGAAGGTCATCAGAAGAGGCACTGTTCAACAGGCCATACATCACGAGTGATCTGTAGAAACCACGTCTTTCCACAGCTACTGGCGTTGCAGAGCCGACTACTAATGCTATGACATTAGTTGTGAACGATTCGGTCGCGATTTGAAGACACTTCTATTTGCACCGGCCTATTCGTCAGAGGCGCCTTTGAGAACGTCTGTTTAAAAGGCGCTTTATAAATGGACTTACTTACTTACTTAGTTACTAATGGCATTTGAGAGTCGGTGTAAAGAGAGCAGTGTGTTTTCTCTCAGGAGTCTGGTGGTGGATGAAGAAAGAAGGAGACCAGGCCACAGGACATGGGCCAGTGCCTTGTGTTTCATTCAGTGCTTTGACACTGCAGCCTGGAGATAGGACATCCAGCCCATAAAAAGCATGTGCCACACGTGATGGACGAACTGCTATAATAGTATCGCACTTCGTGTAGCTGTATTACACTGATGTGCCACAAAAACTGAGAGACTGTAAGCAAAAATACTCAAGAGTGATTCGGAATAATCTAACCTCGTAAAATTCGCCGTAGAACTTTAACACGGCCGTGATAACTGGCAGGCCAACCACAGTGATCATGCTAAGACGCCATGACAGCTTGAACATGAATACGCACACACCAACTACAACAATTGCACATGCTACATCAGACGTCGACAGTCCATTGCTACGATACTTTCAGTAACATCCTTTCAAATCACCTATAGTGCAATATAACTGTGTGTAGTGAAAAGAGACTTCTCATTTTTTGTTCATCTTCTGCTCACTGATCTGCACACTGCACAGTCTGCATATCATGTCTAAACCACACAGTGAATAAAATATGGGACCGAAAAACGGCCATATATTTATTAGGTAGTACACAGCATAATGCCTTCGTTGGTCACCCATTCTCAGAGACGTGCCAACAGAGATAGGGAAATCGTTGTCGTAGTAATGGTGCTGAAGATCCAACGCAGAGGCAGCAATGTCCCATCTCTCAGTAGCCAGCTAACGGATGATTCCCAGAAAGCACATCCAGCCATACAGAAATTCTGCCACAATTACAGTCACAGAAGAGACACAGGTACAGAGATGGTGTAAAGCTACGAAGATGGCATTCATAACATCAGTGAGGAGAACTCTGGCATCTTCTGCCTAATTCACATGCTGTCTGCAAGGACACACACATAGTAAAATTTTGCTCCAACAAAATACTCCAGTTCAAACTTGGAATGCCGGTTGATCTGTATAATGGCCGTAAAAATCGTTGTTGTTGTTGTTGTTGTTACAGAATACTTAAATTAGCCCCGCGTGGGACTGACGGTCGACTCCTCTTGAGTGGCTTTCAATTACTCGTGACCTTGGCCTTAACCTTGGATCGGGTCATACGGTATATGGTCATGCATCACTCATCGACCTCTATCTACATACCAAATTTCATTGAAATTGGAAAAACTTTTTTGTGGACGGACTAACCGCAGGGACCGCACCAAGTTCAAGGTCATGTGACACAAAAACTAGGACAAATGTCGAAAATCCGGCCCCATCAAATTTCGATGTTGTGCTGTAGTTTAAGTATTAGTGGTCATTTGCCAGCTGCCATTGTAAATGGCGGACGAGATAGAGTTGGAACAGTGCAATTTTCGGAACTTCACAAACGCCTTGACCTTGACCTTGAATTGGGTCATACGGCTTACTGTCGTGCATCACTCATCGACCTGCATGTTTCTGGACGGACTAACTGCAGTGACCTCTCCAAGTTCAAAGTCACATGACACAAACACTACGACAAATTTAAAAAATCCGGCCGGATCAAATTCAGAAACTGTGCTCTAGTTTAAGAATTAGTGGTCATTTGCCAATTCCCTCTGTAAGTGGCGGAGGAGATAGACTTTGACCTTGACCTTGAATCGGGTCATACGGCATACCGTCATGCATCACTCATCGACCTGTATGTACACACCAAATTTCATTGAATCGGAAAAACTTTTTTTCTGGATGGACTAACCGCAGGGACCCCTCAAAGTTCAAGGTCACGTGACACAAAAACTAGGACAAATTTCAAAAATCAGGCCTGATCAAATTTAGATACAGTGCTCTAGTTTAAGAAATAGTGGTCATTTGCCAGCTCCCTCTGTAAATGGTGGAGATAGACTTTGAAAAGTGCAAGGGTTTTTCGGAACTTCAGAGGCCCCGTGACCTTGACCTTGAATCGGGTCATACGGCATACCGTCATGCATCACTCATCAATCTCTATGTACACACCAAATTTCATTGAAATTGGACAAACTTTTTGTGGATGGACGTACGGACGGACGTACCTACTGACAGATGGACATTTCCCCCTCTAATGTTATTACGTCGACTCGGAGGAATCGACCTAAAAATAGATGTTGTCATGACAAAATGACACACTACTAAATCAATGACAAACTGTATCAGTCCAGATTATCATAATACCTCAAAACAATACAACAACTTAAATGACTTCGGCTTTCACCAACCAGCTTTAATGAAGCTCCGAATGAAAATGTTGAAATTGAGCGATAATGCATCTGACATAGTAGTGGTGTCCGACGTCAAACGTGACGTTATATCACCTGCCAAATATCAGATGCAACAATATGAACAAAGACAAACAAAGCAAAATGTCATACCACTTCAGTGCTTGCATAAGGTCAGTAAACAATTCGAAGGGCATCCAACCTATAAAATCACACTCCAACAATGACAGAGATATACTGTTTAGTGACAAGAAGTAAATGCAGTAAGAGAAAACAGATAAGCTAATCAGAAACTGTAGCAGTATTAGAACGCCTGCTCCTCCTCCACTTTAAGGGCCATTTTCTAGATTCACATGGATTAGCCAGTTACCCTCGGTTTTCTTCCCTCAGTTTCCAGAAGAGAATGTTTGGGGATTAGTAGCACAGGTTTTTTAACTCGCCAGATGACCTTCCTGTCACCAAACCAACACAAAGTTCTGAAGGGAACATCTTCATGCAGGTTACAACTTACATTATCATTAGCATATCACTTTTTGTGCACAGCACTTACAAAAATACATATTACACACTGTCTGCAGCCATTAAACAATACATTTCTGAGTTACTATGGAGTATAAACAAAGACCTGCACCACAATTAACAATCACCTGTAGTCTATCAGTAGGGATGCAAAACAATTATTTTTAATCGTGTTAATTGCAGTGATTAATTTTTTAATCGTGCATTAATCGCATTTTCAATTCATACATTGTTGCACTAAAGGGAGAACTTAAAGCTGAGAACAAAGTTAGAAAAGGTGCATTTTATTGAGCCTCAAATTTTATCATCCACAGCCAAAATGCATCACTGCACTATTTCGATGTTTGCATTATCAGTAGCAGCAGCAGCATCATTGCACATTGTGCTGTTCTGGACGTTTCCTTTATCAGCTTCAAAACAGCTGGCACAAAGAATCTGACAGTGGTACACATAATGCAGAAGAAATGGAATGTTGTGGATCATTAATAGACAAAGATTCCTCAGTGATACACTAACCGGTTTTTGTTACATCGAAGAAGCCAATTTCTTGTTGAGCCAAAGAGGCAAACAAATAGTTGCGAATACGAATGTTGAGTCTTGCATTTGATATCTTAAAGAAACCACCTCGAAGGCCAGCAGCTATAGCACTACAGATATCAGCAGATAAAAGCAAATGCCAGTAGTCACAAATAAATATGTTCATGTTTTTTTTTATTGAATTACATGATCACCATCAGCATAAATGCAGACTGCAGTAATAGCAGTTTCCAGAACAATGCTTACAACAACAAATACACTAATTTTCAATTACCTAACATTGCTAACAACAGACTAGCGAGTGATAGGTTTAAAATAGTACATTTCTTAGTGCTCCATTCTGCTGACTTTTGACACTGAAAATCTGTTACTGGTATGTAATATGGTGAAAGTAAGATTGCAATACCTTGCAGCTGACAAAACACTCATCCAGACAATTGCATTAACAAAAGCAGCCCGAGATTTATCAATCGCAATCCCCTGAATAACACGACTGGTATAAAATGGTATGAATACCTCCACTGGACACACAGAACATGCACACAAACAATGAATTCAAATAACACCGGCTAAAACTTATGTAACAAAAACTACAAACTGTAATTTTTACCAGCTGCATTGCGCGAAGCGCAAAGCACCGGTATTTAAGTTACTAGGCCGATTTTGAGGTTTTTTTGCCCCGCAGGTGCAACACGTTGCACCGATGGGGGTGAAATTTGACAGAAGGTCCCTTCCTACATGCCAAATTTCACCCCCATCGGTGCAACGGTTAGGGTATAGGACCCCAAAACTGAAATTTTTACTGACAGCTCATCAAAATGTGCAATATAAACACCCCGAAGGAGAGTATCGCTTGCACGATTTTCATAAAATTTACAGGGTTTGTACCCCGTTTCAGGACCCGTTAACTGTTAAAATGTCGTTGGATTTGCTCAAGGGGTTATGGAGTTATGGGGGTTTTAAGTTGATGGTATCGGGTTTCTGCCAAATTTTCAGCATCCCATAGCAGCAAAACTATGTGTCCGACCCCAGAAAGTTTTTAGACACGTGCTCGAGGTCCTCTATCAGCATGCCAAGTTTGGTGGGGCTCAGATTTCACCCGCCGCCGGGGCGACCAAAAACGTTGAGTTTTTTACAGCGTGCCGCAATGATCGCATTGCAAGCGCTGTACTAGCTACAGCAATTCCGTCCGTCTCTCCATCCGTCTGTCCGTCCGCCACACGCCGGTAATGCCGAAAAGTCTGCTGCAAAGTTTCATTATATAAAAACTGTCAGCGGCAAAGTTGTAGCGCAATCAATTGCCTTTCAAGTGGTATCAATATATTGGTAGGGGGACGACCCCTTCCCCCTGAAATCTTGCCTCCAAGTGACCTGCCCTCTCC
>Ga0209459_10000473_pt1 | contig 10094 bp, 6 predicted proteins | sample WorMetG1aBELIZE1_FD_187419 | JGI IMG/M metagenome (GOLD analysis project Ga0209459, IMG submission 187419) | Marine gutless worms symbiont microbial communities from Max Planck institute for Marine Microbiology, Germany - Inanidrilus... ...
ATATAGGTGGCGCCCTCTGTTCAACGCCGCAAAGTTTGGCTGACGCCCACTACTAGAGTGCTGTGCAGTAACGCTGTCAAAACACGAAACCCGTTGAAATTTGCACGGATGCCTCAAACTCGCCAACAGATCTCAGCTGCTAGTAGGCCAAGTTAACCATATTGTGAGGACATGTAAGAGAGACATTGCTGTTTAACAAGTTTTTTTCGGATTGTCAATACGAGCCTTAGTTGCAAAGATATAGACCGACAAAGTTGTGCGATGGTGACCAGATGGTGATTTTTTGGGTCCTGCATTTCCAGCGAGCTGCGTGCAGCACATTTCAGACCTGCATTTTAAATTCGCACTAGGGTCACACAACAGAAGTATGGTAGACATTCAATCTGCGACCGCTGAGATTAGGCGAGGAAAAAAAAAGAAAGAAGATGGAAGAAAACACAGGTCAAAAATATACTGCCATAATAAACAGTGAAATAAAACAACACACAACAGTGTTAAAAGTGTATTCCACAGCCTGGTCTTTGTGAAGAAAAAACCCTGATGCTCTAGAAATCACCTTGGATGGGACACATCTTTCTAGAAAATGGCTTGGCTATAGCACTGACTAACCAAAGCTACAACAACAAACGCAGAGATCAAAAAATCCCCAACAACTAAACCTAAAAAGCAAATCAGACCCAGTTAGTTTCTTTTCTTTCTCACGTACCACATCAGGCAAAAAATGGTTAAAGTCTATTGAGACATATGAAGCTCCCTCAGCATCTAAGTCATGGTAGCATAGGAGAAAGAAAGTGGGTAATAATTGCTGACTTCCAAATGACGTAAAAATAAATTATTTTCTTTCGTTTTACTGACATCACGTAAAAGCAGCGATTTGACCAATGCTGTTAATAATCAATGCTTCACATACGGACGCATCACGTCACTCTTAAAAGACGGTTAGTAATCCTTCATTCCTTCAGAATACAGCAGCAGTAAACACAATCATTTACAGTAAAAATGGCAATTACAGGAGCAATCGATATTTACACATTGGCAGCACATCAAATATCCACTGAAATGCAGTTACAATAACAGTTAACGTTAATATGGAAAGTGAACTGTGCAGATATGACTCTTTGCATCAATGGTCAACACTATGACTGCATCAGGAAAGGAAGAGATCCATATTTACTGTCTACTCCAGCCACCCATCATTCACTGTGAATCAGGAGAAAACTCTATCTATGCAGTGTTGAAAGAGTGGTGGCATGACCACCACCACCACAACTGTTTTAAGACACTTTTTCTGGGACCACCCGGGGTGAGCCAGTGCCAATAGAGAACTTCTGGACTTTACGGTACAAGGGAAGATTAACAGAGGCAGACACACTGACCATCCGGCTGGGCGCCATTCCATCCGGACTAACCAGTGCCTACCTCCACATTCCCCCCCATTTTTTACAGACTGGATGCCCTTCCCGCCGCCCAACCAACAGTGTCAAAGCACTGAAGGCAAACTGGTGGCATGAGTAAACACTAAGTTAAAGCTAAAGTGTGATGTAGCAATAGTGTTACTTTTACTCAACGAGACCATTGGTGCAACATTCTACCCACTGTACAGCCACACACTTTAGAGATGAGTTTCTGATGACAAAGTGCTATACAAATCTATGTTTACTTACTTACTTACGTACCTTCAACCTTCAATTAAACTTAGGTTACCATCGTCATATTCTCTTAACCAAGCTCTCTGCTCTCACGACCACACACACAAAAATAATACATACTGCAAACACAGAAAGTTCAGTCCAATAATAATAAAATTATTCAGTGCCACCATACGAATGGTACACATTACGGCGACAATGGTAATACTGATAAAACAAAACAAGCAGGCCTATGAATGGATATGCCAGCCTCATTACAAGCTGTTCCTAAATTCTTCAACTAATAACAATGGGCTGCCTATCTCAGAACACCACGGTATTTCACCGGCTACTATTACGTCAACTGCTGGCATATTAACATTACAGTTTAGCACCACTCGTGATTAAATGCAGTAAAACTTCATTATAACAGACTTTTGGGGACCAATCTAAAAGGTCCGCTATATCCAAAGTCCATTATATCCACACTAGGCTTCGCACGGCTCACCAGATATAGTACACGCAATGTATGACCAAATCTTCTTGCATAGGCTATGTAAGATGTGCAATTCTGCATGAATATCTTTCTTTTATTTATTACACATTAGGCACACACCAATACAGACATTGTCACACTAAAGTTCTGTTGATAGTCTGTAGGCTCGCAGTGTAAATGACTGGAATATTTACAGTCCAGCTTCGCCGGCCGCCAGACAGTTTACACAACCGCCTACACTCACGCCGGCAGTGAACATCTGTTTGCCGAAGGTAGAAGATTGATAGTGACATGAATCACAACCACGTGAAGGCCGACTGCTGTTGGTCGGCAGTCGTAAACTGGTGCCAGGGTCTTTAGTGACAATATCAAAGATCTTGCCAACGACCGCGTCGTCTGGTGTCCAGCGTGGTTATGTAATCACGACACAACAATGGCCATTCTCACGACGCGGCTATCAGCAAGACGGCTGTCACGATTACATAAGTACGCTGGCCGTGGTCGTTATCTCAAATAGTCCATTGTATCCAGTGTGTCTGTAGTGTTGGGACCGGAAGAGTAGTCTGTAATAAATGAAACTCCATACTAACTGAGTCCATTCTAAGCATATTATCACACACTGAAATTAACGGATACTCAGCCGGGACCAGAAAAAAGTCTGTATTAAACGAGTCCATTATAATGAAGTTTTACTGTAACCAGTTACAACAGTTCATTGTACTGCGTCTTCAGAATCGAACAACAACATCAAATAAAAGTCGTTTAACCTGTAATTCATGGCAAACAACAAGAAAGATCTATGTTTCAAATATGGACAGGACGACCACGCAGAGTCGAGTCAAATGTGAGGACAAACAGCTCGAATGACACAACTGGAAATAATGCAGTAATTAACACTGAAAACTACTGGTTCAACGTCAGCCGTTGGATACATGGCCATTAACAGCATACACGTACAGCAAAGCATCAGCCGTTATGATACAATCCACCGAACAGTTTTTTTTCTCAAAGAAGCCAGGTCACAGAATGACTACATCATTCACTGTGGTGGCTTGATAGCACATGGCTCTCGGCAAAGATTTCCACTTCATCTCAACTTCCACATGTGATACTTGTTTGGACAACTGCACTGCCATGGACGTCAGCGATATGTACTTGGCGGATAACTGCTGACTGGCTGGCTATAGCTGGATGGTGGTCGACCAGCGTCTGCTGATGGAACATTGTGAGACCATGGACTGCTCAGGGCCGGTAATGCTGGATCAACGCCATTAGCATCCACTGGATTTCTACCGGTCAAGCGTTCCACTGCTGCAACATGCCAAAAACACAACACAGTTTCACAGCAATTATGATCACAAATCTTTAGACAATGAAACAGCGAACTAACGAAAACTCTGCAAGAGTTGTTCCTTTACAGCATCACAATATCACCAACAGTGACTTGGCATTGGACGGTTTTCAGCAAAGACTTTCACTGCATCTTTACTTCAACATTTACAACACCCAACCGGAACTACTTGTACTGAACTTCTAACTGTAAGTACTGTATTATTAATTCCTTCAACAAAAGCAGCAAATTTATATTCCATGATCAGCACTCAGATACATTCAAAATTATGTAACCCCAGTTCAGCCAGACAGCTATCAATCCACTAAGGCTTTTATTTAAACAAATCGAGAAAATGTCTACTCTTATCAAAAAAAAATACTGTCATAGAAGTTGCAGATACAATGAAACAAAGGCCACTGACTGTATATGACTCTCACACCCACAAGATGATGCACATTATGGCCAAGTTGAGGCCTGCTGATGCGTGGAAGATAAACCACAAAAAATTACACACAACCAACATATTTTCCAGGTTTACTTGGGCTAGCCACTGGCCACAAGAATTCTACAAAAATGCCACTGGATCAGGGTAGAATAAGGGGGAAGGCTACAAGAGGTAGGAAAAGAATGCACCTGCTGAGCCAACTGATGAAAGAAAAGTATGTGGCACTCAAAAGGACAGCTAAAGACAGGAAAGAGTGGCAGAAATTGATAAAAGCTTTAAGTCATAAACCTGCTTCTCAGCAGATTACTTGAAGAAGCATTTATCCATATCCAACTGTCCTGATGCCCAAACAACAGCATCAAAACAATGAAAGCAAAAAGTCAAGAAAAAATCAATGAAAAAGAAAAAAAACATAAAGGATATGAACAACTACCGGAGAAAAGTTTAGAATGTTAACAAAAGCAACGCTGCACCAATGAAAACATCTATACTGTAAATGTCTTTACAACAGCTCATGCAATTCTAACACAAAGCAAACAAATAGAAGAAATATTACGTTGGGGCCAGGCACTTGGTTGTGAGCCAGACTGTCGTACCGTCGGCGTACGCTTGATCAACAGACGTATGCAAGAACTGCCATTCTGAATCAGTTCGATTGCTTCGGTATGCGTCATGTTCTGGGTACTGTGACCATTGATCTCAATAATCTGATCTCCAACCTGTTACACATAATCAGAAATGCAAAGTGTCAGTTTGCAACAAGAAAGATTTCTGGACTGGACCAGATGTTTTGAATGAAAACCGCAATGACAAGCACAAGGAGACAAAACAGTGCTCTACTTCAAGAATACTCATCACGTTTTGTACTTATTGGTTTTAACAAACTTGAAAGAATGACTTTAATCGCTTGCACTTTCAAATGGAGAGCTTGGACAAACCCCAATTGCAGACTGGACTCTTCCTGAAGTACAGGAGCACACGTTAATGACAGACAGGCAGACTCTGCATCTCTAGCATTCACTTGAGCTTGAGTTAAGATATTACATCCCACTCGACATAGAAACACGTCATTTAGAGACAAAAGCAGACCAATAAACCAGACGATACTGCATAAAAAATCAACATAAAAGAGAAAAGCCCGGTTTAATCGCCTTGTGTGACAGTTAGCCCGAAAACGGATCCGGCCCATTTTGCAGCCACAGAGCCTGCAATGTGACTCAACTATTCATTAAACGAGAAGAATAAGTACTTGTGCTGAAGTCCCATTCTTCACTTGCTCACAAAATATATTCACACTGCAACAACGCTGACACATCAGATCAACATATCAAATTCATGCATAATCACAACGTACGCGGAGCCTTCCATCAGTGTGTGCTGATCCACCATCGGCAATTTTCAGAATAAAAAGCGGCATGTTGTTAAATTCCCGGCCTCCGCGGATTGAGAAGCCAAATCCGCGAGCACCACGCTGCAGCTCAATGGTGTACAGCCGCTCGTCAGCAATCTGCTTCACATTTTAACAATGGACATTGAGTCAGAGTTATCAGTCTTCCTCTGCTACTTGTGGCATGAGTAGGCCATGTGTCTGAGGGACAGCGGTGCACGGCAGAGCCCCAGATAAAGCCTCTTCACAAGATATGTGCACTAATGTGGAATAAAATGGTAATGAAAGCAATATTAACAGGACTCCCACCAAAGGGGAGGTGCAATAATACATAAGGTAAAGCTTGTTAAGTCTGACGACTCTGAGGATCCACTGTAATATGATATGATAATACTACATTTTTGTGCACCTAACAACTGATCGGTAGACAGCTTAATCTCTGAAAAAAGAAAGAATAGCGACAGACACCCATTTAATGGCTTCTTTTCCAGGACATCCTGGGTAAGCTGGCACCAGAAGGGTTAAACCAATCTGGACTTCAATGAAGCAAGAGAGTCTATAGTGGGAAAGATCTTAAATATGATGTAAAAGGCCAATCAACATCTTCCCACTTTATCACCCTTGGGCTATGGGGACATTAATGCTTGGGATCCATTCCAGAACATGAGTTATGGGGTATCTGGATGGTCATGCAACTTGTGACCATGTCAGTGGTTGTCACTGGAACCTCTGATTAAAGGATTACTGGTGTTTGTATGACTATTAAGCCCTTTATAGCTATTATGCCAATGAAGAAACATCACTCTCGTAGTAATGACCTTTTGTTCACTTATGTTCTTTTAGATGGCTACCTTGGATTCTCATACCAGGGCTAAATATGGAGCCACAAAGCTGGTTTAAAAGTCGGGGTTTCACCCTAGATAATACTGTCCAAACAGTTAGCAAATGTGGCTGTATGTCTGGAAGTAACGAGGATTCTGAGATGCTGGTGAAGCCTCTGTCATCAGAGTTGGAGGGGACTGCCAACTAAGTTGGCAAAGGGACCTCTGAGAAATGATGACCATTCTCTCTTTGGAGAGGATGCAATGGAGGATAACACTGCACCTTCATGCTTAGCTGAATGGAAACCGGATAGCTGGAATGGCAGTTGGATAAAAGCTGAGATAACAATTTGTATAATTACTGTATTAACAGTTTTGTATCAAGTGCAGTCTGCTGAAGCAACTATTCACACCAAACAACGAATGAGATCTTAAGGACCACCAACCATTCTTTGTTCTGCAGTCAAAAGCACCAAGAAAATTCACTTTTTGAATTTACCTAAACAAATATGACGAATTACGTAAAATAGAACGCAGCACTCTTTCGTGATCTGCAAGAGCCTCTAAGAGGGGTAGGGTCACTGGGCTGAACTACAAATTGGCCTCAGCACCGGCAGCTTACCACCCAATCTAAAGGTAAAGATAATAAATGAGGACATAAATACGTGAGTTTACCATCACTCTAGCACTGCACCACCACCACCACCACACCACAACCGTTTTACAGCCCTTTTTCCGGGACCATCCGGGTGAGCCAGTGCCAGAAGATAACTTCTGGACTTTATCATGCAACAGAGGCAGACACACCGACCATCCAGCTGGGCACCACTCCATCCAGACTAATCAGTGCCTACCTCCAGTACAATTATACGAATTAAACAATCATGAGTAACTTGTTAAGCCTTCAAAGACTACCAATTACATGCAACTGGTATTCCTAAAAATGGGGGACATTATTACTAATGCTCTGCAATCCAAATACTTGGGTGTACATGCACCACTTGGATGATACCCTTGAACTTAGTTCTTAATGTGATGTTTTTGGCAGAACATTAGCAAGGAATATTTTTTAAAAGTACATATGACAGGATGAAGATAAACTTACCACTGGTTCATTGCCAACTGGTGTACTGTATGCTGGAAACTTCCTGCAAAAAATAACAAATTTCATTACAAAACTTCTACACAACAGGATGGTTGTGGCATTGTTTCAAAAAATTTAGCCCCGTGCGGGAGTGATGGTCGACTCCTCTTGAGTGGCTGTCAATTATTCGTGACCTTGACATTGACCTTGGATAGGGTAATACAGCATATGGTCGTGTGTCACTCGTCGACCTGTATCTACATACCAAATTTCACTGAAATCGGAAAAACGTTTTTTCTGGACAGACTAACCGCAGGGACCCCACCAAGTTCAAGGTCACGTGGCACAAAAACTAGGACAAATTTCAAAAATCCGGCCCAATCAAATTTAGACATTGTGCTATAGTTAATTTAGCGGCCATTTGCCATCTCTCTCTGTAAATGCCGGAGGAGATAGACTTTGAAAAGTGCAATTTTCAGAACTTCAGAGGCCCCGTGACCTTGACCTTGAGTTGGGTCACACGGCATACCGTCATGCATGTATTCTTACCTTTAAGGATACTTCGGCACCTGGATCTGGGACTACGAAACTTGCTCCATATATGCGGAATCCAGCATCTAACCCAGGGATATTCACAGGGCTAGTACATTGTGTGGTTGTGTGAAGAAATTCGTTAATCCTTCCTATGACAAAGTATGTTAACAAAAGACGTTATCAGCCATCCAGTTGGCTCAGTCGGGCAAAAATTCGATGTCAGTTACCTGTCATCTGGCAGTGCATGTTGTTGAGTGAAGCCAGCGTGGTAAGGTGAGAACTCCGAGCGACGAGAGATGTCAGTCTCGGACTGTGATGGATACGACGACATCGTGGCACTGTCCGCAGCAGAAGCATCCTAACAGACAGTGTACACATCTGAACCACTGCACTAGCCAAATCACATGCACAACAGCAAATCAAAGAAGCTAGATGACTGTATGAACTGCCAATTCCACAAATGAATCTGAGTTTTAGTCTGAACAAAGAAGAAATTGAGTGAGACTATTTTGGAGGTCTCATATGCTCAAAGCTGTAGACAAGAAAACTGAAACATTTTATTACTACCATTATTATTTATAATATTCTGACACTGTAGCTAATACCACACGGGAGAACTCTAGCATCTTCCCCCTAATCCAAATGTGATAGTTGCCGTCAGCAAATGCATGCATCGTGCAGGCAATAAAAATTTGCTCCAACAAAATCCACCACTTCTTAACTGAGACTACCAGTGTCTTATAAATAGGAATCCTCCTAGAAATCCACCCCCAGAGACTTTATCCCAGGATACTGAAGACTGGGTAACACAGTTTCTATTAACCATAATTCAGACACTATACTGGCTCCAGTGCACGTCTAACACGGGCATGCACTACACTTCGTCATGTTACGTTGCACAGACAAATACAAGGGGAGACTTCGCTCATGGCCGCAGATCGCTTGTGTGCAATATGGATATTGTGATGGTGGGACGATTTTATCCCATGCAACAAATCACACCGCACCCAGCAGATTTACTCACGGAAAACTTTTCATGTGACACCAGCGGACCTACATGGTGGCTGTAAAACGGTTGTGATATTATTATTACTGTTCTTTAGGGCTGTGACAAATATGGGTTTTTCAGTATTCGGCCGAATACCGAATAGTTCACTGCAGTATTCAGTCGCTTATGAATACGAATACAAATAGTCGTTGATGGGCGGTCAGCTGACTACGGTATAGACCAGGGCATGGCACTATTGCTGAGCGCCTCATGTCTCCATGGAAGCCATGCAGTTGACGTCGCGGCCTGCTGCGGACAAGGCATTTCCTGATACCCATCTCATGGCATGCAATCTACACTGCAGTGAGGCTACTGCAGCCTGGTGTGCGATGCTAATCATGTTACATGGAGTGACCAGCGGCCCGCTACATCTCGCGGTTTAGAAATTTGACGCCCCATTTATGGGCCCGGCGCGCAGTGGGGATCGGGGCATACACTACAGTACCGTAGTCAAGACAACAGCAGGGTGTCCACTGACCGTGGGTCGTTAACGCATTCAATGCGCGGTGGAGCTTTTGACAGTGCATTCAAAGCACTCTGCGCCTCATGATTTGCGTCTATGGCTGCGCTACCCAGCGGTGCTAATTATTCGTATTCGGCTAATTTCTGGCTCGACTATTCAGACGAATACGAATGCATTTTGTCCACTATTTGGTGCCGAATAGAATACAAACAGAATACTTGGTACAGTCCTACTATTCTTACAAATCAGCCCATTAGCATAGCTTATAACACATCACACAACATATGACGATTACTGCATCAAGAATAAGTTTAACAAGTAACACAGGAAACCATACTAAACTGACATCAAACAATCTATAGACTGACAAAACTGAAAATAATTTTTTTTAAACGTAATCAAAGTTAAACAACAACAACAATGACGACTTACCATCAGTCCACCAGCGGCAGAGAAAGCCTCATCTGATAAACATACAAAAACCATAACCACACATGATAGAGTACTTTCTGTAACATTCCACCATTGCAGTAGTATCAACAGTATCAATCAAGTCACAAAAATTAATGCTGGCTTTCTTTTTGGACTTGGATACTGGCACAGCAAGATCGTTGTGTCCGTTCCCTCAGGATTCAGTTGTGGAATCAAGACAAGAAGGCCAGCATCCGCTGACAGGACAGCACACGCCGCCAATTTCAGGTGGGACTTAGAGGCGACGTAGGACTTTAATTGATGGCTACTTGGAAAGCCCGTTTCCGACTGCATGTTTGTGGTAATTAAAATGGAGTTATCTGGCAAATCAGTGTATGGCCCTGTGTTAAAGACGACACAGCTCTCTGCGCATGTGCAAAATCA
>Ga0209459_10000474_pt1 | contig 10087 bp, 5 predicted proteins | sample WorMetG1aBELIZE1_FD_187419 | JGI IMG/M metagenome (GOLD analysis project Ga0209459, IMG submission 187419) | Marine gutless worms symbiont microbial communities from Max Planck institute for Marine Microbiology, Germany - Inanidrilus... ...
GCTTAGCAGTAAATTTCCAGCAATGCTGTCATAAAATATCCCACCACACCTCAAACGCGTCGCTACACTACCTTGTGAAATAGTACTGTCAGAAAAACAGAAACAACCTAAGTATACAATGTGATTTATGATATTTCGCAAGGTATTATAGCAACAGAATTTAGGTCTGATGAGACCTCTGACTATGACTTTATTACAAATTTGCTGCTTAGTCTGTTTTGAAAGAATTTTTAAAATCGCTTAGTATTTCGCAAAGTTACAGGAAAGAAAGCTGACTGCCTAAGCGCTGTGTGCGCCCGCGCCGGGGCACTGCCCTGCTGAAAGATGAAGAACTTGCTTTAGATCTGACGTATAGCAAGCAGAAACTGTTGTAACAGCATCATGTTACGATAATAGGCCTCGTTAATCTTGACTCTGTGATCGACAAGTATTAAAATGATGTAATGTCAACCACTTGTTGCGCGCAGACTGATGCCATCAGTGACTGAACGTTAATCATGTGCGCAGGCGTTTTATCGCGATGTCTTTCTTCTTGATTGCTGCAAATGCATTCTGTCAGTCATTCTGTAGGTTTTTCGGTGGGGCCACTGTAAATATCTTTTCGTCAGTGAACAAAAATGATGATAACGTCACTAGGTAAATATTTTTCAGCAGATGTTATGAACGGCTGAGACTGGCATGGCAGTTCTATTCACACAGCTCCGGGTCATTGCGATTTTTGAACGCAACAATTTCACAAGATAGTGTAGCGACCCGCTTGAGGTGTGGTAGGATATTTAATTACGTCGTTACTAGAAAATTACTGCTAAGTCGGTCGGTGAAAGAATTTTCAAAATCAGTTAGCATTTGACAAAGTTAGAGGCAAAAACAGAGTGGTTCAATTTTTTTCCGGACACGGTGTGATTCTATGACTTCGCCAGTTTATCCATGTTTTCCAGACTAGTGGTCACCTTGTTACAAACTGCAACACAAAATTACAAATCACTAAAAATTATCAAAAATCAAACGACTTCAAACCTCTGCGGAGTCTCAAAAAAATTCTGTGAGCCACATAAAATCGACTTTGTGCCGTTTTTAAGCAACACTTGCTGCACATCACTGGCCAACGTGGCACCATCTAACACAAGTAAATAAATGCATTGTACAGACAAACTTTTGTCATGCTTTTTTGTATTTTTATCTGCGTAAGCCCTGACTAACCCGGTTCCAGATCATGCACAGAATCTAACCGAAATTGTTTCGTGTCCCACGGCCTGACAAATGTTATATCAAATACATACAGTTTTCAGTGATCCTGCTGCTGCCTAAATCAGTTAAGGTTTTACATTGCACTCAACACAAAAAAAACAGTGCACATCACATTCTTCACAGTCAATCATTCAGCAGGACAGTCAAAAACCAAACCTAACGCAACGAAACCAGATGTGCACCAATAAATCAAAATATACTATAACACAAAATAAACACGTAAAAAACTAAACCATGCTTGATCGCACTGCATGACATCCAGCGTGTAACAGATGCGGCCCATCTTACAGGCTGCGGCCTGCACAAGGCACAGTTAAAAGGAAGCTTCAAGAAACACATTATAACAAGAACATTAACGCCATATGGAAAAAATAACTCGAAAATATTTGACACTGTAAGAAATTACAACAGTGAACACTGGACCAACACAGGACAGATACGCAGCCCTATCAACGAAGTAAGATCTCTTGTTCACTTTTTGTCTGATCAGCCTTCTTTTAAGAACTTACTTCACATTGGAGCAGTTCCCCTAATAAAGAATCTGTGAATACAACCTCAACAGGTCAGGTTCTTACAGACTGGGTCCTCTTCAACAAACAGTGTCAATCGGAACTTCCCGGGAAATAAAATGATGGGACAAAGAATGTTTCCTACCATCCCACAAAAATCTACAGGAACAAGTATCAGCTGTCGCTGACGAACCTGCGCAATGCACCGCATCATGGCAAACGTGCTGTAAACAAAGGTGGATGCTCAATGTAATACACTTGCGATTGAACTAAGCTGACAACGCTTGCGACGGACTTTTGGAGTTACGGCGAGTTATTTGTCGAAAGTCGCCGATTTTAACCCACCCCACCTGCAGTTGGCATCACCAAGAGGTGACCTCGTTTGAATTTTGCTGAGATCTTTGGCATCAGAAAACTAGAGTCCCTGGGCGTTGTTTGCGTAATCCTACATTTAGCCATTTCAGTAGAACACCAACTTGTGACAGACAGACAGACACACGACTACAGCACATACTGTGCTAACATGGCGTCGCGTGGTAAAAACTAAATTGTAACGTGAAGACTGTGTTATCGAAGGACATGCTGACAAGATACATAAATTTCTTTAGTCGACAGTCCCAGAACTTCCATGCTATTAGATTTATTGATTTATTTATCACAAAACTATGCATACGGTACATATCTCTTTTTTTATAATTTTCACTATACACAAATGATTAATAATCACAGAAAAGTCCTGCAGAGTAATATGTTCGGCATTCATAATACCTCATTTAAGCACTAATAACCCAGGATAAACAGCACACCATCACAACTATCTCAGAACACCTTGTGTTATTATGTAGTGAGTCCCATTGTACCTACAGTGCTCTCACATTGTTAGTTGGACGACACGAAGGCCTACAAAAACATGCTCCATGACACCAAAAAATTTGCTTTTGGGGGACTTTTGGGGACAGACCTGGCTTAATCTAGCGTAACTCTGCTGGAAAACTGGGCAATTTAAAAAACCAAAATTAGTAAAGTCAAGTAAAGTAAACACAGATTTGTATAGCACTTAAGTCATCTCTAAAGCGCTCAGGTATGGCATGTGTTAACGAGGGATCACAGTTTTACCTGCCATCCACACCTTTATCCACACATGGAATGAACCATACCTGCCTTTACTCCTCAGCCGAAGAGTGTCACCATACTTTGGCCAGTACTCATTTATTGTCCCGCTTAGGGTAGAAGGCTGAGTTGGCCTGAGTGGCTGGTTACAAACCGAAGTGGTTTACCCACCTGCGGATGGTCACCCATCCCAATACTAACCGGGCCCGGCGTAGAGTAACTTTGTTTATCAAGACCAACGTGCTACCATTGAGCCAAGCCGCCACCACTATTGTAGCAGTTACATCCCCAATCCTAATACAATCCTCCCCCAATATGTCAGTAGTTGTTATCAGTGGGTGTCCACTGTCCATACCCTCTGAGGTTATGAGACTGTGGGCATGAGATTATGACTTTCACTCTTCTCCAGCAGCTTCAAACTGCGTACATTCTTGGACTGGGTAGGCTGCAACAGAACAGCGTGAAAAACTGTTCACGATATGTAGCAGACATTGCTAGAAATTCTTCATCTACTGTCTTCTGAAAAGCACAGAAATCGAATACAATCTTGACTTTCTATTTTCTGTTGTTCCCAACTGCCCACATAGCTACAGCTACTAACACGTTTTGACAACATACTAGCATTCAACAGGACTAGTAATGACGTCAACATTGAGAAGCTCGTGAAGTACATAGTGAGTCATTGTGGATAATCCACGGAGATGTCTGCACAGGCAAAAAGCGTTAAGCACCAGTGTAATATATCCTCTTCACTGAAATGTCCTCACGTGCCACGCAGACAGTATCACAAAAAAATATTCAACTGGACTACTTCGCGTGACCAGCAAAATTACTGAACACAACTGCTGAATGCTGTTTGACAGCCAGATATCAATGAGGCAGACCATCCATTTGTGATGTCCACACGGGAAAAATACGGCCAATAGTGGATGCATACGGACACAGGGAGGCGCCAAGCGCAAAAATGATGCCTGCAATGGAGATGGTAAAACGTACGACTGCTGCAGTACTTAATATGCCAATATTAAGGGCAGTTCACAGTATGCACAGATCTGTGCATGTCACAAAATTCAGAGTTAAGAAACCCGGGAAAATGACCAGAAAACTCAGTGGGGTTTTTGGGTAAACACACAGGAAAAAAACAGCAAAAACCCATGGCATCCCCTGTTACCAAATAAACTGTAGTAATCACTATTAAAAGTACAATAAATGCAACAAATGCTAATTAGCCAGAATAAGTTAACCATTATATGCCACAAGGCCTGTTTTGGGCACCTTCTGGATAGTCTAAATTAGCCTAACCTAATTAAATGGGTTTAGACTTTGATGCTCATTTTATAACCATAACCGTATCATTTATATAATAGTATCAGCTACCAACAAATAATAATTACATTATAGTAATTAACATTTGAATAAAGGTATTCTTTTCACTAACAGAACTAACATTGTTCTCTTGAGAAAGTTAACACTAAAAATGCAGTGAATTAATTTCCTTTTCATATTACTTTATTTGATATGAACAGTGTCCAGCACTGTTGATTCAAACAAACAACCCACAAAAAATCCCAAAACATGCTGGATTTGGTTTTTAAAATCGTTTTTTGAACCTGGGCAACACTCCAAATGCACAAATCAAACTCACTGTAAACAATGATGACATTCACATTAGATGCATGTCCACACTGCTCCATTCCACGCTCAGTGCAAACAGCCCCTTATGCCACTGAATACACTTACACACTGGCAGGTGGCAGCACTACAGATAATGAACTATGAATGTTATTAACAACCGGTCTTCCACAGTGGTGCATTTTATACAGTTCTCATATTAACCGCATCTTATGTTCTGTGGACGTCCACATTGGGGGAAGTGGTTAAGGATAATGTGGCTAAATGGTCGAGAGAAATGGTCAAAATTTGTCAGAATTATGTGGACATCATAAATGGATGATAACCATAGCTAAGGCACATCAATATGACGAATCAACACGTCTGCATAGAATATACTAATATGCATGCACCATACACACACGTTAACACTGCCCACGATTTTCTGCTGCAGAAGTTAAGATTATTTTCCACACGACTTTCGACCTAGAATTCCATCCACCGTGCAAGCGCCTGTATTTCAGAAAACATAATACCGGTCGAATTTCTAAACTAAATTCTTAATATCAACTTGGATACCATCCCAAATAAATTTTGTTCCAGACTAATAACAGATCAATAAATCGCATTTAAGTGTATACGTGACCACGTAATGGTATTCCCCCAAAAATGCAGCAGAAAACGTAGTTATCTTTTGCGAGAAGAAAAAAATGGAATCAACTAAGCAACTGAATCTCCAACTTTCCAAACTCTACGAACATCGCTGGAACGTAGAACGGTTCTCCGTATCAAAAACGTGAAAGAAAATCAACATAAAACATGTGCACACAAAAAGGTGCTAACAACTCTTTCCTGTCTGGCTGACAAGGTGGTGGCATGCGTGGGTGGAGTTTCACAGGCCGACAAACATAACGGGCAGCCAGCCAGCAAGCCAGTCAGCTTATCCAGGAATAAAAACATACTCCAGCTCATCAGTGCGCGAAGACGCCGAGGCTGGTTTAGGACCGACGGACTCGTGAAACCGGACAGTACCCGGAGATGGATACATCCTCGAGGCAAAACCAGCTTCAACCATCTTTGTCACAATGCTGTCATCCCCGTCATACAACTCAACGTGGATGGAGTTGTCGAAGCCACTGAAATATGTACACACACTCGAGTATTTTAACGACCATTCTAGGTTACCTTGGTAAATTAACTGTTTAAGTTAAGCAATGGCTGGGTTTAGAGTAATGGTTAAGGTTAGTGAGCACATTTCGCCTTCAAGTTATTTCATTTCACGTGAGGCACAGCTGAGGCCAAATGTATATTGGCCACGGCCGTTTGTGTGCCTGTCCCTCGCCGCATTCCCATGTTACTGCACGGACCTGATATCCAAAGCTGTCTGATAACTTACACTGAATGCACACCACAAACAACTGCCACAACACTTGTTAGTATCTGCTCGTCAGGTTAGTAGGACTGATGCTTTTTTGAAGCGTGCACACAAGTGGGGTTTCTGTAAAGACATTGTTACTCTTGATGAGCTTTTAATCAAGTCCAACTCATCACTATTTCAAAAGATGCAGTCACCAGTACATTGTCTTAACTCATTGCTGCCATCAAAAAGACAATAGACTACCAGCTAGAAACAGGCACTGTCAATACGTTTTACCACAATGTAATTTTAATATTTTTAAGCATTCATTTGTCAATTGGTGTCTTTTCACATTGTAATGTTGTAATGTTGGAACTGTCTTGTGTAACTGTCATTGTACTGTCATATTTACGCACATCTGTTGCGTAAGTTTTAATAAAGTATCAGTAACACTTGCACAATCGCCAGTTCACCGCCTCTGCATTAACGGCCGTTTTCCAGATGAACCTGGGTTAGCCAGATCCCTCTCGATGTCCTTCCTCCACCTGTTCTGGAAGAGAATTCTCGTGACAAGTGGCACGGGTTTTCACAGTTCAAATGTCCTTTCTGTCACCCAACCAACAGCTGTTAAAACGTCAAAGTAACCGCAACGAGGGAAAATAACCCACTGGCCTCATCCTCTCTTCATCCATCATCAGACTCCTGAAAAAAGGCTGTTGCTTCCACTGTACTGGCTGTCGAATGCCAGGACCATAACTGTACCAACTGCAGTATACCACAAAAGATGAACACCATGTTTCCTCTAACAGAAGCCCCCGGCATCTATTAGAACATCAGTAGCAAAGCCCCCAGTTTGTATTGGAGACCTAGCGTTTATCAGAGACCCAGCCTCTACTAAAACAGTCCTGGTTGGTGTGATTGGTCCCCGTCCCCCAGCGGCATATTCTACATTCGTTTACCTGCGTGTGCCAATGCCACAGTCATTTTGCCATGTGTATTTGTGTCACTGCTGTTGTAAGCTGGCACTGCTCGCTGTTGGACCACCAGCTTGTATCGGAGACCCGGCGTCCATTAGAGACCCGGCTTCTATTTGAATAACACTGCTAGAACCCCGGACTGTATAAGAGATCCGGTGTGTATTTGAGACCCGGCTTGTATTAGAGGAAATACGGTAATCATCGCGAAGTTACAAGTTAACAGACAGCTAAGCACTGACATTGCGATGACTTTGGCTGTTAGAACTTTGCCAGAAACTGCTGACTTGAAATATGACCTACAAAAATACACATCAACTGACTGAGCAGGGAACAGTGCTGCAGAATCGAAACACTTCTTAAGTGCTGTGTATCAAAATGCGCTAGTTGCCTTCAGCGCTTTGACACTGTTGGTTGGGCGGCAGGAAGGGCATCCGGCCTGTGAAAAATGGGGGATGGTGGAGGTGGGCAGTGGCGTGGAGTGGCGCCTAAGCCAGACAATCTGTGTGTCTGCCTCTGTTAACCTTCCCTTGTACCATGTCCAGAAGTTCTCTTCTGGCACTGGCTCACCCGGGTGATCCCGGAAAAAGGGCCATAAAACGGTTGTGGTGTGGTGGTGTAGTGATGTGTATCAAAATCCAACATTAAAGCCAAAATCTACTGAAAATAACTACTACTACTACTATATCCGTTTAGTGGCCTTTTTCCAGGACAACCTGGGTAAGCCGGCACCAGAAAGGTAAACCAAACGGGATTTTACTGGAGCAAGAGATGATGTTGTGGCAGTGGCATCCGATGGACCATATGCAAATCATTTGCACCTCGCTCCAGTACCTGACTCAGTTTTTACAGACCGGATGCCCTTCCTGCCGCCAACCAACAGAGTCAAAGTACTGAAGGCAATAGGCAATCTATTGAAAATAAATTTTATTTAAAAGAATGGTTAATGTATACCAAGAAAGTAACCAGTTTTTAATGGCATATCAGCAAACAAAAGGCTATTTGGTGCTAATTAAGGTAAAATAGGACAGAAATGAAATGAGCATGATCAGATGAGCATGTGAATTTACTTCAAAAAAACAAAAAAGTGCGGAACTCAGCTGATTGTTAGGACTGAAACCAGTCAGTTTAGTGACTGGTATTGGTACACTAATAAATGAATAAAAAACTGCAAAATGATAGATGGAGACAGAAAAAGACAGTAACAATGCGGAGAAAGACAAAGTATTAAAAAAGATACGAGAAGATTCGTTCCGTCCCAACTTGATGCACAATGTAGACTGAATGACTAAGGTTTTTATGTGCCATTCGATAAAAACATGTCAATTCCGAGACGTTCTTCCCATCCAATCACTTAGCACAGTACTGAAGAAACGAAATCTCACACTGCAAAGGAAGACGTGCACCAATAAACCAAATGACACTATAACACAAACTAAATTTTTAAAAACTACAAAAGCTTTGGTCACGTTTTAGGATGTCGAGCCTGGAAACAGATCTGGCCTCAGTTTTACACCCCCAGAGATGGCACGGGGCATGGACAATGCAGAAGAAAAATCAATGGATAACCATCTGACCCAGGATCATACAGAAAGTGGCCACAAAAATTGCATTCTTTGCACGTGCAATGCATTTGACTAAATACTTCTGCTAGACAAACACATAAAAAATTAAAAAAAACAGTAAGTAAAATTTTAACCAAGAGCACTAGAGCAGCCTTGAGGGGCATTTTCCACGACCAACCAAACTCTGGTCATGGTTGACATATTAACCTATGTTGACATATTTGGACGATAATTATGCAACTGGGTCAACAAGCAGGATTTGCCAACTAGAGTCTGGCATCAGTTCAACGGCGGCTACCACTATGACGGTGGACACTTGCCGGGTGTTGATGCCAGCAGTGTTGATGGTTTTTGTTTCCTTAACCAGAACCCAACTGGTAGGTTTTTAACAACAAGTTGGTTGCACGAAGTTACGGATAACCAATCAAAGTCTGGTTGGTCTGGTCATGAAAAATGTACATTTGAATTGTAAAAAAAGCAGTACTGTAACGACGCACTTAGCTTCGACAGTCCATTCGCCATCAGGAGACGAAGGTCGACAGACAGGCCGACAGTGGACCGCCTGACGTGGCTTGTGAATGAATGACTTGTGAATCGGCCGAATGCGATCGGTCGTCACCCACTCCTTGTTGCCGTAGTCAATATACAGCACCTGTTAACGCAAGATGACAACCATATCAACCAGGCATACAGCGAGTAGAAGCACTCGCTGACATTTCGCATTCGGCGCTATGTTGTCGTAGCAACGAAACCCGTGCACCGATTGCAAATCCGCCAAAGACTGCACAACTAGAGGGCACCCCTACCATTCCCCCAAGTTACATGCAGTAGTGGGGGAATGTGGCGAGGGACGGACGGACGGACGGACGGACGGACGGACGGACGGACGGACGGACGGACGGACGGACACACAGATAGCCGTGGCCAATATGCATTCCGCCTCAGCTAGCCTCACGTGAAATGCAACAACAAACTCATTCAACTGCAATAACAAAAGCAACGCCAGCAATTAGTTAGTTAGCTGGAGTTTAACGTCCCTTTTGCAGCACAAATATGGCTATATCAGAGACGAGCAACGGCAGCAGCAGCAAGAACTAGAAAGCCCACAGTCAAGATCACACCCACCACTTCAGCAATGTTTCAAATGACTGTGGTAACGGTTCAGCTTATCGTATGGGTTTGTGTCTCTATGTCACTTATTTACAGTTCCCAGTTCAGGTCTGCTTTTCAGCCATGTTCAGCCATCGCTCGTTTATGGACATGAACTTTAACCTACGGCCTTGACCCTTCAAATATGAGCTAGGAAGTGTTAAGGTGAACTCGCGTACCAAACATGCAGAGGTCAAAAGGTCAACTAGTTTTAAAGTTATTGTCTACACACACTGACAGCAGACTGATCATTTTACATGGACTATGAAAGAGGTCAGTAATAACAACAAGGCTGTAACTTCAGAGGTGCCGGCAATGGTCGGTGGAGATTAGTGGGAGAAGGTTTCGTTCAGGGAAGGCTTCTGATCCGAGATATTAAAACTGTCCACTAGGGACTTTCAACAACTAACACACGTAACTCCAAAACAAACCAAGTCAGATACTATCAGATTCAATGACAATATCCATCATAAAAGGAAAAAGGAAAGGAAGAGTATTTATATAGCGCCTTTTTGCACCAAGGTACACACAAAGCGCTCAGGCATGGATCACACAGTTTTACCT
>Ga0209459_10000477_pt1 | contig 10037 bp, 9 predicted proteins | sample WorMetG1aBELIZE1_FD_187419 | JGI IMG/M metagenome (GOLD analysis project Ga0209459, IMG submission 187419) | Marine gutless worms symbiont microbial communities from Max Planck institute for Marine Microbiology, Germany - Inanidrilus... ...
TACCACCATGCCAAGTATCAGCTTCATCCATCCAGCCGTTTGGTCACAATAAACATGGGCCGAAAATTTTGGGGGTCCGCCCCCCTTTTGGGGAAGGGCAACGAGATCCCCATCTAACACAAAGTCGCCGAGGTCGAGGACTAGCTCCATACCAAGTGACATCTTGATCCATGCAGCCATTTGGCCGCAACAGATATGGGCCGAAAGTTGGGGGTCTGTGCCCCTTTGGGGGAGGGGGGAGCGGAGTCCCCATCTAACACAAAGTCGCCTTGGCCGAGGCCTAGCTCTATACCAAGTGACGACACTGTGCCGATTTCACTGTAGCGTGGCGTGGCAGAGGCGTGCACTTTACCGAGTGCCGTTTATCACTGCACCGCGGACAGCTAACACCTCGTTTACACGAAATGTCTGGTTGTACAACCGGTTGTGTCTTGTAAACGCAGCTTAAAGAGGTCGCTTTCACTGTGACTGCTGTAATTTGTAGTTCGCCAGATGGCGACACGGACTGAATTTTGTCCTTGTTTTGTAGTCGCGGTCCCGTCTTCGGTCGGCGGTTTCTACGGTTGCTAGGTGCGGCGGCTCTTCTGCCGGACTTTGGGCAAACAGTGAGTGAGAGAATGTTGCTTTTGTTTCCACTTAGGCCTAATTGAGCGGTGTGAAGTTCATTTATGTGTAGTCGATCTTTACATCAACTCTCAATCCTAGTTTTTCAAACATAATTATTGATAAATGGAATAAATTGCCTAATGGTGTAGTAGCTTGAAGATCATAAACACAACTCCGCATCATTTCAGTAAAATAATAATAATCATAATCATAATCATAATCATATTTACATTGTGTCTGGAAAAACTGTCTACGTCTTATAGTTAAATCGTAAAGCCAGTGCCGCATTGTACCTTACTTGCAGTCTCGTTTGCAGTTTTGTTTTAATCTCTGTTGTTTATATTGTCTGCTGTGCTGAACTATATTTGAAATATGCATTTTATATGTGCTATCTCAGTGTTACTTTTGCAAGCAGTATTTTAACTACCAGTTTGTAGAAAACTTTTTTTAAAACTTTCAGCTGCTTATAGGCCTACAGTAAAGAACAATAGAACCACCAGACGTCTGTTAAGCTTGCATGTACATAGGCCCATCTGTAAGTTAGCCAAGATGTTTGATTGATTTATTGCGTTAAGGTTTACATCCCACTCGAGTACCTCGATATAAAAGTAGGTCATTTCATAGACGTTCCTCCCAGACATTAGTTAGCATCGTACTAAAAACCTAACACAACAAAAGCAGTATGAAATAAACATGTGAAACTAAAGTCAACGATACTTTTTACATGCGCTCGAAAGCTTAGTCTATCGCACGGAACCACAGGCTAGACGAAAACAGAAAAATAAGGAAGAGAAACTAAAACCAAAGACAGATATGCCCAGAAGAAACGGTCCGCTCAAGAGTCAGTTGAGTCAGTGCATGCTGATGGAGGAAAAGAGTCTAGTTGGAACGATTTGTGAAACGGGTATGTTTCAAGCCTGGAGTGAAAGAATGAGGGAAAGCCTTGTACGACTTCTGGCCTTGAAACGTATCAATGTACGGAGCCTATTCTTGTATCCCCGGCCCCGGGCCTGGATAGGCTTAGGAAGGCTGTCTGCTCATTGCTCAGTATATAGAGAAAAGAATTGAATGCTGGCTGCTTGTGCGTGTATATTTTAGGCAGACCTTTGCAACAGCACTGACTTCCATATGATTCGACCACGAATAGAATGGTCGATGAAAATGACGTCACATCTGACGATTAGACCACGTGCTCATTTCATTGATGCATGCAGAATGTATGCAATAACGGTATTGATGATGTAACAAAAAGGTTATTATTAAATTATTATTTTAATTATTTATTAATTACTTGCCATTATTTGGAGTCATTATTTCTAATTAATGATTAAATATTAAAAGTTTTAAAACTTGTATATATAAATTGTTCGTTATTACCCTGTTACTTACAATAATTATTATTCTAACGACAGCAGCAGCAACAACAAATTGAAGTTGAGGCCAAAATTCAAACCCCTCTAAGTACAACATAATTTAGCAGAAATATATGCCATTTTAACTGCACAAATCACTGTTCATTTAACGCAAACTACACAAGTTTCAACAAAATCAGTTCGAAAGTCAACTTACCAGTTACAGGAAATCGGTAATGAATCAGTGCATTTTATGATCAGTAAATTTTCAGCTTTTTCATTTATTTGGGGACAGTTGACCCCAAGGTCCTCTAATTGACGCCACTGCCGGCTCGATCAGTAACCAATGGGTGTTCACATTTTTGACAGTGACATTTTTATTTCCACTTTTTAAGCTTTTATATTGCGGAAACTAGGCTGTATGTTTTGTTGCAAACTTGCGCTGTTTTACGATAAATAAACAGTAACTAGTGTGGTTAAAATGATACATGTTTCTGTTAACGTATATTGTAAGTAAGTGAATTTGAATTTTGGCCTTAATTCATTTGGACACGGTGTGCAAAAATGATCACTATAAACTGTATTCAGCCTTAATCTCTTCAGTGCTTTCACGCTGTTGGTTAGGCGACAGCAAAAGCATCCGGCCTGTAGAAACTTGCTTCGCAATTCCAGAGTCCAGATGACAGTCCGATTTTGGGAGCTCCAGCATATTTTGGACTGCCATCCGTCCCGATTTCGCCGGAAACGTCCTGGAATTAGCCTGACGCGATTCACGTCCCGGATTCGTATGAAAAATTAATACGGAATTTAGTGTATTTGTACAGTCCACCAGATTTTGATCGAGTTTTTTTACACTAAACTCAAAGAGCCAACTCTTGCCGCATACACTTGGGGGGCATTGACCCCCTCAAACCGAGGCGCCGAAGACACACAGTGGCGAGCGCCGAAGACGGAATAATCAAGGCGCCGAAGACGCCCAGTGGGATTGGGTGTGGGGCGAGGTGCCCCCACCCAACTATGGGGTCTGGGGGAGCGTCGTGAGCTCCCCCCAGGAGAGTCCGGCAGGAAACGCATTTTGGCGTATTTTGAAGGCCACAGAACGCTCCTCTTTGCACCTATATGCCGAAATATTGGGGGCAAAGCCGAGGTTGGGGGATGGGGCAATTGCCACCCACTTCCCTGACGTAGAACCGCTCCTGGCCGCATGTCATGTGAATGTAATTTCAGCTTTTAGCGGATTGTATTACTCACCATTAGTAACTAGTCGCAAGCTGTACACCTAATCTAACACAGATATGTGAATCAAAAAAGACGAAAATCCGATTTTCGACAAAAGAAATCTGGTTTGCAACGTCTATTTTAGACAATAGCTAGGCCTGCCATGACACCAGATGTCAACTGGGCGCATTTACGACACATCGAACGATTGCCGGGCGTCCGGAATAGCACAACGAAATGTTGGCATGGATTAACGTTGGAAGACTAGCATAGACCTACTGGGCTGGGTAGGTAGTGTATAGGCCTTTCGCTGTGTCTTTACGAGTTTGTCAATCAAAGAACGGTTTGTACATGATTGTGTGTATTGTCATTATTATCTCTTATGTACTAGGTAGTAAAATATGATTGTTTCTAGTGGAATACTACAATAGGCTGACATTATAGTCCGGTGTATGCGGATATGTTAATTGTACTGTTTTGTAGTAAATATATATAGCAGAGTTATGCAAGGTGATGGCATAAATGATATGCTGTTTATTTACAATGATATTACAGTATCCATTATGCACTGATGTACGGTACTGTAGATTTAGCCAGTTGCATGTTTGTGAATTATCGATTGAATATTAGTCATATTAAAATAATAATAAATTGCACTGTTCGTTTCGTATACAATGTATATTAGCAGTGTTTTACGTATGATTATCATCTTTATCAGTAATATCATCATTCTTGTCATCATCATCGTAATTTGTAGTTTTCTTGCGGAGTTTTTGTTAAAAATTACGGAAATAAAATTACGGAAATTATGTTCAAAAATGTAAAAAAAAATGATTTCACGTCAGCTTGCTTCGATTTAAGAAAATTAGATTACGGATGTTTCTTTGAGTTATTTCTGGTTTATTTCACTAACTTTAAAAGTACTTAAAATTGTGTAATTTCTGTATTTGCACTGTCAAATGTGCTTATAATAGCTCGAAAATTTAAAAAAAAACATTGAATGATTTTTTTTGTAATATTTTAATAACCATATCTTAGTTTTCACGGTCGTTACAATATGTCTGTCTGAATTCTTATGTCGCGTGCATATATTTGTTTGCATATTGTAATTTTTAGACTTTATAGCATTTGATAAGTTGTGAATTAAAGATAATCTTCAGACGTTTGTTAATTTTCTATTGTGAAGTGATAAACGATGCAGAATGTTTGGATTATCATATACTTGCTGTTCTACGTGATTGATAAGTTGCGTTCTATGAACTGATGTGTGTTATATACTTTTGCTGTCGTTCATGAAATTGTTAACTTCTGCAACTGTCGCTGACGTCGAATTACGCCGATTAATTTGTAGTACCTCCTCGCCTCACTATAATTTGAGCGGAATAATCCCCGTCCTTTTAAAAATAAATTTAAAACGGTCTTTGTCTGTACTGACTGCCTCTCAGAGCCGTGTTCTGCTGACCATTATGTGTGATTGTAAATTTACTTACTGTTTCTATAGCAGTTGCAGATCCCTGATTTAGAAAAGGAGGTCAGATTACGATGTGGCAAGTCCAAGCGGGGTCCCGCGAGGAGCCCCTGGTGGGAATCAGGGAACGAAGCACTGCAAAACGGGGTCTGACTAGAGCCTCCAGATAGCCACCAATACCTCAGGTTTGCGGATATTTTTAAAATTCACCTTTTTGGACACGGAGGCCGTCAGGTCCAGACAAAGGGGGCGGCGCCCTGTCAAGGGCCGATTTAGTCGACTTCACACTGTTCGGTCTTGAGTCAACTTCTGATGTTTAGTTGTATCATGCGGTGGTGTTACTTGGCTCCTTGTAAAATTTTACGCGATCGATCCCATAGATCTGCACGCGTGTTTTTCGTCAGACCATTTTGCTCCGACCGATCTTGGGGTCGCCCGTGTTTATCAATATCACGAATTTAAAACTTTAATGCATGATGTGCGTTGAACATTTCGCCGGACATTTGGACACGTGTTGCGAACGACGTCGACGTCAGAAATTTCATTGTCTAATTTTAGAGTCTAAATTCAAATGGCCAGGCCACATTTCACCACAGCTGAAGCACGCAACCACGGCAATGAGATACCTCACTGTACCTCGGAACTCTCTCGTCGGATTTGCGAAAATCTCACAAACTAATCTCACTGGTCATGGCTGTGAGCCTGTGAGGTGGTTCGGAATTTCACAGCCCACTGGCCGGCTACGCCGCTGAAGAACAGTGGGCAAATGGAAGTCTTTGTTCATAAATAAATATACTCGAAACCCATAGCCTCGAGTTAACCCAAGATGCGCAGAAGTTCCGCCTCTCAGAACGATATCTCATATGGTCTATACACTGCATCATTTCTGCATAAATTTAATATTTTTTCGGGGAATCATGGAATCTCCAACCAGGAGGGACAGTGTGTTGAATGTTCATTTGTCCTGTAACACTGTCTTAGTTTGGTTTATTGGAACGTTATATATGTGCTCGTGTTGTGGCATTTATGTTATGTACGTAAGACAGGAGCCTGCTGTACTTCAGGGCCGCATTTCGGTTGTCGACAACAGCGTCCTCAGTTTTTTGCAAGAGCTCGGCAACTGCTGGGATGGCCGACCGTGGCCAAAAGCAGACCTGAAATGAAAACTGTAAATAAGTAACACCACGCGAAAATTTCCCAAGTCAACAACACCCCACCGCCCGGAGGTCTGCATTTCCGCAATCCGCAGGCGTATGCCGACCTCCAAGAAGAAGCTGTCCTGTGTGGCAACCATCACACCGAAAACCAACTTGATCCGTTTAGGCGTTTAGTCACAACACACTAACGTTACACTGATACAGACAGACACACACACACAACCCGCGGGATAAACCGAACCGTTACCACGATCGGCTGAAAAGTGACGTGGCTGATGAAGTAATGACCATGGGCCTATGAACCACATATAGGATGCCTTTATATAATTGCTGTGTTTGGGTAGTGATGAAATGTGACTAAATTCTCAACGAATGAAACGGAAACCGTTTTTTTAGAGTTTCTGCGATCTTCAGTGCTTGTTTAAACGAAGCTATAATCGAGTCCTTATATCATTAGCTAGTGAACTGCCAAGAACGCACACTGCGAAAAGAAACAGCATTTCCCAAAAATACTCAGAAAAGGATGCTAAGTTTCCAAAAAGTGAGGAGCTAAAAGTGGTCTGAAGCAACGCAGCTGCCTCTTTTAATGCCACTGATTGTTGGTTGTGTGTGCACACAGCATGTGAAACACTATATTAGAAATTTTCTACAAGGTTTCAATGACCAACCGGTGTGAACGTTTCTTTGTGTTCATCGGAGTTGTTAGCGTTTGTCAAGCTGTCTTTTTTGTTTTATAAGTGTGTGTTGTAGCGATAAAATAGTAAGTATAAAATGAAACATATCTGAGTAGATACGATTCTAGATGTATTGAATCAGAACTACATAGTATGGAGTCGGCAATGAGGATGACATTTTTGGTTGATGAAACTGATAGTTTAGTTCATAAGGTCAATTAAAGTGTATGGTTCAGTTCGTGGTGTTTCCTGTGCAAAGAGCGTATACGTATTATCCAAAAATATTCATGCAGGTTATTTACGGGAAATATTTAGTTTGTACTGTGCTGTTCGGAATCAGGGTTCGTTCAAGGAGTTAAGAGTCCCATTTTTGTTTGGTGAATCGTGAAGCTCGGTTTGAATTTATTAACTTTGACTGCATTTTAGTGTCTGTTTTAAAGTTATCACTGCAATCAAACGGTTTCTCGGTGTTATGGCGTGTTAACAGGACTGCTGTAAATCATACTGTCAGATAATGAGACATCATTTGTCTTGTACAGTGTCGAGAAAGAGATGTTTAGTTGTCGTCAACTTTAAAAATTGACAGCAAAGTAGTCTGATAAGGAGCGCCGTCGTGCATTTCATTTTCGTAAACTTTCGTCTCCTTGGACTGTTTATAGCAAGCCGAAATTAACACAATTTCACATGTTGGTTGACAGATCAGTTTGTCCGTGTTCTTCATTTGCTGACTTAAATTGTTCTACCTTCTCCCTTCCTGAAGTGAGTTTTGACAGGTTCTTCAACTGCTTTCTCTTAATAGTAAGCTTAATGCATGCGTGTATAAAAAAGTCGAGATACGTCAAGTCCTCGAGGCTATATTGAGTCGGCCTCGGGACATCGTGGCCTCAGCCTTAAAGTTTTGGCCTCGGCCTCGAGTTCGGTGTGCTTTAATTACGGAACTCGGTAGAGATTATTCATGTAGTTACTGCGTCCCAGACAGTCACTTGCCAACAAACAACAATCTGAGGCTATACTAATTCCCACCTGCAGCCACCGCCGAAAAGAAGACGCCTATCATACATAATTTTGATATGTCAGTCTTTGGCCTCAGCCTTGAGTATTTGGCCTTGCTTTGGCCTCGACTTTCTGATCTCCGTCTCGATCGTTTGCCCTCTTTGAATACCTCTGTTGTAAGTGCCAAAAATTGACAAGTATAACAAGATAACATTGACGAAAATAATGAACTAGTTACGATATGATATCACGAACTCGGTCTGATATGCGTGAATAATTCGTTGATATAATTTGTTGTCGCCATTTGCCGGGTTCAGGTGTTGGCTGCGCTCCTGGTTGTTAACACGTGCGCGTTGCTAAGCAACTTGTTTCGAGTCTATAAGACAGCGTGTTTTGTGCATTAAATGCGGTTCATTTACTTCTATTTTGTTCGTTATGCTATAGTCGAGGCATATTTGACCGGTCTGTATTTCTGTTTTAGTAAGACTGTTATCATGTGTATGACGAGTTAATATAACATTATTACGATTATTACGATGATCATTCGATAATATCTTGTTACCGGTACTCGTTTGCACTCTGTCTTGTATATTTTGTACTCACACAACAAGCACTGATCGCCTCATACAGCGGCAGGTCTACATTGTATAGGTCTACTATGTGTATGACATAGTTGTGAAGTTCAGACAATTCAAAATAAAGTTGATAAAAGTTCAAGAAAGTTCGAAGGCTATATCAGTCAGTCAGAGTTCTAATCGGACGACCTGTCAGTGTTATATTTGGAACCGATTTCTTTGCTTTGTCCACGAGATGCAGATCACATTGTACTTTAACAATGTTCTCGACTGTTGGACACGCTAGTCTGTTGCGATTCTTCGCAGTAATGAGGTGAAACGTGGATCAGTTCCGTTTACAGGATCTAGCTGAAGTAACCATCGTGGTAATACATAGGACGAAGTAACGTCACAGTAATTTGTGGTCACAGAATATCGATAATGCAAGTTTTATCAGAGGACCTTGTATCTCTTATCGCGCTTACTATCAAACTCGACAACACTATTACTTATCCTATATTCTCCCAGCAAAATATTTCTGAAATATATCATAAACTGTAATTCTTAAACATAAAACATTAATTAAGATAAACGTTAATTTATATTTCCTCAGTCAATTTTTACATCTTTCATAGTGAGCAACATAGCATTCGTCTTTGTTGCCGAACCCTTTTAAGCCTTAAACTAAAGTAAATGAAACTTGAAATGATGTTAAAATGGTATGATTAAAACAGACCTTAAATAATAAACAGAAAAAAGACAGTTACATTGACCAATTAGGGGTATACTTTCCAGCAACCATGGAGTGCCGTAGACAACGATGATTGGATCCCGGATCCCGAGACGACCAGCTAAAGGCAGGAGCTGCAGGGAAATGTGTATGGTTCCCAGCCCCGAGATCAATCACGCCGACGTTGGCGGTTTTAACCCCAAATGTGTCAACAACTCAAAACTGGACCATGAGCGTATGGCCACATGGACTGCTGCACCACTGGCTAGCCAGAGCGAATGAGACTGGACTACTCTGCTAGAAAATCGACGATCACCTGACGATAGGGCAGGAACGGATGTCGGAGGCCCCTACTTAACATGGGCAGTACATATAAACCAACAGACAGACAAACAAAGAAGTCGATCGAAACATATTTACATAGCGCCATAAATCTCGAACGAATCAGTGGCGCTTCTTGGCGTGAAGACTGTACGAGTTTCTGTTGGTAGGCTGCACGAAACCGGTCAGTTTTCAATCTGTAAGTAAGTAAAAGCAAGTAAAAGTTTATTGATTTGTTGTAGCCTTACGACTAGATTAGTTAGCTGCTTCTAAAACTACTGACAAGTTCCGCTCGTTTACGCATAGGCGCCGACAAATTTTACTGTATATCAGCCAAATCGACACCAGGAGCGGCTTTGTAAAGCCGTCGTTCCATGTTAACATAAAATTATTTTAAAGAATTTTAGGGTTGCACGGAACCACGTCTGAAATGAAATAAAATTATTTTAGCCGCTAAAATAATTTTATCTCGTTTCAGACGTGGTTCCGTGCAACACTAAAATTCTGTAAAATAATTTCATTTTAACATGGAACCACGGCTTTAGCCTATAAAAAGTTTTAAATCGCCAGGTGGGGAAGGAAATATCCCATCCACAAGCACCCCACCCTCTCGGCCCTTCGAGCCTCGCTCTTTGGCCCTCGCCATTTTCGTGACCCCCACGATGTTGTAGACGGATTGGCGCCTATGCCTTTAGATCCTGCAGACAGCGAGTTATACACTGTAGCGTCTAGGTGTCCTAACGCAGTAAACTTTGGCCAGTAGAGTTAGTGACAACCGGGTACACTTGTCAAGTTCTTGTCAGGACTGCGTCGTGCAGAGTTGTTGGTTGCACAGTGCACACGTGACAGCAGGGGCGCAACCACGTTTTTAGCGAACGTGAACTCACGTTCACGTTCGCTATATGCTATCGCCCGTCCGTCTGTCGTCTGTCTGTCTGTCTGTCGTCTGTCTGTCGTCTGTAAC
>Ga0209459_10000478_pt1 | contig 10037 bp, 5 predicted proteins | sample WorMetG1aBELIZE1_FD_187419 | JGI IMG/M metagenome (GOLD analysis project Ga0209459, IMG submission 187419) | Marine gutless worms symbiont microbial communities from Max Planck institute for Marine Microbiology, Germany - Inanidrilus... ...
ACTTTAACAAATCCTTATAATATGTTGGCTGTTTTAAAATTTGTTAAAATTTACAACTTCTTTAAATTCTTAAAATTCGTAAAATGTGTTCTCTGGAACTGTGGTTACAGCGGTAATTGCTAAGTAAACTTCAAAAAGATAAATAATGAGTACCGTCAGTCGGTGACGTCGTGGCTGCTGTCTTTTAGGTCCACAGAGAGATCCGGCGTCAGCACGCGAGTTCATCTTGAAGATGTTCATCGAGCTGAACCCAGACCCGGACAAGATTATCTACTCTCATTTCACGTGTGCTACAGGTCGGCTATCAGATACACACCACTTAGCCCCAATTTCGCAGGTGGACCCAGGTTAGCTGCTTCTCCCTGTATCCTGGTGCAGGTGCAGAACTTTTGTGCATCTTCTTAACTTTCTTGGGTGTGGTATTCTAACGAAGGCCAAAAATCAGCAGGTAATTCCTGACACCCCACAACACACATGCACCATCTGAAGGACCATCCTGTGTGTGAGTTAGCTGAATGTCATCATGATTGTCTTCCTCTGCCTGTCCTGAACAAGAGCCTTTGAGGATAATTGGCAGAGGTTGTTTTACAGATTGGATGTCCTTCTGGTTACCACACCAACAGCGTCAAAACATGGAACAGAACAGCCAACCATTAGCACTAATCGTCAAATGGAAAGGTCCCACAGTGAAAATTGTAACTAGAGGCCAAAGATGTTTTACCAAACATAAACTGCACACAGGCTGCCAAAGGGCCGAAAGATGCCATCTTTTGTTCCTGGTGACCTTGACCTTTGACCTTAACCTTCAAACTCGTCCGAGCGAGGGACCAAACACGTCTTCCGAGTGAATTTGGCGCAAATGCGTTCAGTGGGTTCCCAAGGTTTTTCATACACAAACAAAAAAGTCACAGACAGTGCCCAAAACAGAACCTTACACAGTGCACTGCTTGCGGTAACAACAGAAAGAAGTGTTTGTCACTTAGTCAGTGAAGAATTGATCTCCAGTAAGCAGTTTCCGTGTCTGGTCCCAGGAAGAGCATCTGATCACACACAAATTTTGCACTGTATGAAGTGAAGTTTTGCTCACTGACTTATTGAGACAAGTTATCACTTCAGCTGGTTGAGATGAGAATGAATAGATAAATGTGTGGCATTAAAGTAACTGACAGGTTCACGTGTGGTGAGTTGAGAGAGAGACTAGGAATAGATTGTGTAATTACAGTGATAGAGCGACGTAGGTTAAGATTGTATGGGCATGTTTTAAGAAAGGACAAGAATGGTTGGATGAAAAAAATGCATTGAATGTGTACTACCTAGAGGAAGGCCAAAGAAAACTTGGAATAAGGTTGTAGAAAAAGATTGTCAGACCCAGCAAATATACAAGGAAGATGCTATGGGCCGTATGAAATGGAGAAAGTTAATTAAACGTGTTGTAATAGCCACGGAGACGAGGTGTGAGTGAGTGATTTTTTTTGTCATTAAGCAGGTTGTTGTTGTTTATTGGCCATCTTTGGAAGGAATATGAACAAACCAGACATGCTTCACTTTTAGCCGTTATTCTGTTGCCTAATTTCCGCGTTGCGTTGTTGTTGTTGTTTTTCTGCAGACACGGAGAACATTCGTTTTGTGTTTGCCGCCGTGAAAGACACGATACTGCAGCTGAATCTCAAGGAGTACAACCTTGTGTGATGAACTCTGCCTTGCCTAGAGACGACCGTAACCACGACGACGAGAACGTCGATGACAGTGACGATTTGTTGGCACGAGCGACTGCAGTTTCCAGGTCATCGTGACCCAGTTCTCTGTACCGGGTCGTCCCAATTTGTTCGTTGCGGTCGGGTCAATCGTGTTCTTGTTAATCTGTCGTCGCTGCTCGGTGGCGTTGAGTCAGTCTCTCGGTTCCGCGAGAAATACTTTTTCTGGCGTCTGTTCTTTTTTTGTAGTCCTGCTGTAGAAATTCGTTTTTCGTTTGTGAAATTGTAATTTCACTCGACAGACTAGTAGAGATCGCCGGTCCTGCGGCCGTTCGCGACATTTTTGTCGGCGGTGTTGTGACGTGACGTGTCCATGGTTGTGGTTGCAGTCGCGTGTTGTCGAGGCTGTGGTCGGCACGCTGTTGATTGTCCAGTGAAATTTGTCGTTATAATACACTGCACTGCATTCTGTTGCATGTTGTTGCCGTCTCTCGTTTTGCTGTTGTTTCAGCACTGTCCGCTCACGCCACGTCCAGTGCGGCCACGCGTGTCTTGACGTATTATCCTGTGCATCATGTTGGCAGCTGGGAATTACAAGTTGCTGGTCGTGGCTTTTGGTGATAGTTGCTTTGTCACCCGTTATTTCGTGTGGCTGATTCTGCTGTTCTCGATAAGTGTTAGCGGAAAAACTCGGTTACCAGATGTTACTTAAGTGTTTGTCTGTATGTCTGTCATTTGTCTACTTAGTAACTTCCTAACCACTTGTCCTAATTTTTAGAAACCAACAATAATTTAAATTGCGATGTGGCACATACATATTTATTGCAGTCATAAGCCATCAAATAGCCTGCTTGGCTTACTGCACATGGTGTCATGTGCTGACATTAATAAGCGGGTGGTGAGTGCTAGGGAGGTGTGTATGCCTACGTCAGAAAATGTGAAGTGATCGTATGGTTAACATGTTTATTGCGGTTATCTTTAATTTATTGGCCACTTTCCACATGAACCTCGGTTAGTCAGCTATCCGCTCGTTTTTCCAGTACTTGTTTTTCCGGACTTGTTTTTGCATTTGAGGATAGTGGCACTGGTTGTTTTGCGGGGCAGATGCTGTTCTTTTCATCCAACTGACAGCGTGAAAGCACTGAATGGTACATACTTACAGGCGTGTTCATCAGCATGTCAGATCACCGTCGTTGTTTGGTTAGTGAGCCTTGAATTTAAGTGCTCTCATGCTGATAATGTGGTCGACGTGTTGCTTGACTATGTTTTCGCTGGTTTCATTGAAGCATTCTGTATTTGTGTGCATTGTTGAATTTGCGCGTTGTTGACAGTAAATGTTGTTTCTGTGCTAGACTTTGTTCTTTCACGTGGAACTGCTAAACTTCACCCGTCTGCTTCACACTCGGGAAGTTCAGATAATTCCAGGACAGTGACATGACTAGAGAGAGGGCTGTTTTTACGCTGTGTCTATAAAAGTGACAGAAATCAGTTGATATATGTCAAAGTTTTACGGTGTAGGTATGTCTAAAAGACGCTGGCATGGTTATCTGTCTCGAGCAAATTGCAAACTATTTGCATATGGTCCAGCCGATGCCACTGCCACACTTCGTCTCTTGCTTCATTAAAGTTGAGAATGGTTTTGCCTTTCTGGTTCTGGCCTACCCAGGTTGTCCTGGAAAAGAGGCCATTAAACGGGTATCTGTCTGTCCACTTCGAAGTGTCATCTGTAGATCTGTTGCATGCATTGAGATAGACAGATTCACAGACAGACTGGGTTTAGATATTGATTAAGTAAGACATGTAATTATTTGTGGCAAAAAGGCTGTGTTTTTCTCTGTCTGTTTTCTAGTCAGATCGTTCCAATACTATGGATGAGGTTCGAAATTTTTTGTTTTACAAGAAACATTTGATAGGACGTTCGCTCGCCGTGCTTGGGATATTTCTGAAACAATCTCAGAAACTGCCGCGGTGATGACACGTAGAAAAAGGAAATATGATAGGTGCATTATGGGCGGGTGTGTGTTGGTAGGAGTTTGCATTCTGTGAGTAATTTCCAGTATTGTAAGTGTTCCTGTGACTGCTGCTGCTGCTGCTGGTGGTGATTTAAGCTGACGTGTGATGCATGCACAGATTGTGTTTGTTTTGTTGATTACCGCACGCAAGTAAGGTTCTGTTTTTTAGCGCTGTCTATGATAAGTTTTTTTTTTGTTTTTGTCACTCAAATATCTCCGGAACGGCTGAACGGATTTGTGACATATTCACAGGGCAGACATGTTTGGTCCCTCGCTCAGATGAGTTTGAATGTCAAGGTCAAAGGTCATCATCGCGAGGGACAAAAACACTCTTTCCACTCCCACCACTCCTGGCAGCGACGAATGGAACGCGCTCACCGCAAATGACATCACGCAGCGGCAGACGGCACCATGCCGTCGCTGTCGGGGGTTGGGTGATGTCAGTGGCCTTGCGTGCGGTGCGTGTTTGGTAAAACATCTTTAGCTCTAGTGTTTCCGTTGTTTTCGTCAGTCAGTTCTAAGTCAAACGTCATTTTTAGAATAAACGTCAGCTAGTGTCCAGCTGCGGGCATGATGTTCACGTGTCCTGTACGACGTATCTGCTAAGTTGGAACAACCTGTTTAGCGCAGTGCTGTACTGGCATATTGAATGGCATTGTGCTTTAGCGCACTGACAGACATGCAGAATAATAGTGCACTTAGACCGACTGCACAATGACATTCTGCACTGTATTGTAACTGATGTGTAGTAATGGCCGGTACCTAACAGCACTGCAGATGTAGCAGTGCTGATGTAGACTGTTTATGTGCATGCCGTAGTCTGTTGTATTTAATTGGTGATTGCTGTTGGGGATATTTTGACGAGGCATCTGTGGCCCACTGCCAGTCTCTGCTATACAGGCTGCGTGAATGTTGTAGGAAGAGTAATCGTGATGTGTCAGCCGAACTGGAGTAAATCTGATTTCTACGTCTGTTTGGCTTCATTGTCTGCATCAAATCTCGATTGTCTTGTGCTGGCTATAACTTAGTTTGTTTAGACTTTCGGCACCTAATTCACATTCATAATGCCGGTATTCTGCATTTTCCTGTCTTGTTGTGTGTTCTTGGGATTCTGATATCTATGTCCATCGTCTGTTGTCTATACTCTGTACTGCCGTTGCAGTTGTTTTCCCGTCCTCCAGCAGAGTGTGTTCGTAAACAGAGTTGCCTCTTGTTTTGAAAACGTGGAAATGCCACAGAAACTCACAGCTTTCAGTCACGAAGATGTCAGCGAATTGACCAAAAGTTGGGGAAAAATCTTGTCGAGGAAAACTTCACGTTTGCGGCTATGCGAGTGACCAGTGGATTGTTGCAAGCCTTGCTTCGTCTGATTTCAGGATTGTGCTGCTTATTAAATAATTGTGAACATCGCTATGAATATTTTTGAACATCCACTGACACTTACAGCGTACTGACTGTTAGCACTGGCAGTACTACGTGCATGATGTGGGTAATGAGTAGGCATGCTGCAAAGAGTCGGGGAAATGTCAACCAATTTCACAATGGATAAGGTCACGTTCGGTCTAACTATTTACACTACGGTAGTCTGAACTAATTTTTGTCTGTAATATCAGGCCAGTCTTATCAAATTCAATGTGAGTCAAAATCATCGCTTTAAGTCTATGGTCTTAGCTGAGTGAAGACTTAAGTTTGGACTTAAGGGCTCAGCTAAGCCTTTAGTGTTAGACTTTTGGCTTAGACTTGATGACCTCGTCCCAACTGTATTGGTCACCCTGTGTTGACCATGCCAATCTGCAGCTCTGAGCAAGCCTATCCACGTGGCTTCTCAGTAACCAGCGAAATTGCCATTTGCCAACTCTTTGTCACTCTCTCATTTGGTACTTGTTCTTACCAGCACGGTTTGTTAATGCCAGGACAATTGTGGCCAGCAGAAACTCTCCGGAATCATTTTAAATGCCTTTATTGTCCCAACTGTAGTCTGTGATGAGTGTGGTGTGCCTGCTGCATGTGCTTGTAATCATGTATGGAGGAATATTGCACACCATGCAGATAAAGTAATTGATCACATTAATTGTAAATATCGCCAGCAGCTTTTCGAAGCGAAACTGCAAAGCAGGCGTGCGGCTGGCTGTTGTCGGAGTGGTTATTGTCGATGTTGAATATCATTGTCAGCTGTTGTACACCGAGACGCTGTCGATGTTATATGCCGTTAAGTTTCATATCGGAACGTCCGTGCGACGTTTGTAGTTGTGGACTGTGTCGCCTGTAGGCTAGTCTGTATCTTCTGTCGATCTTGCGATGATGTACATAGATGTGGTGGACTACTGCAAACCTGTCCTGCAGCTGTCTGACGACCGGTTCTCTGGCGAATCGACGCTGCTGCTTGCGTTAGCGCGGATTACTTCGTCGTTGAAATCTGCAGCCGTTTTGCTCGCGGAGTGTAGTCGCAGGCGTTTGCGGGTATGCGAAAAATCTTTTGACGTGGCTTTACGAACGAGATGCTGCTTTATGCTGGTTGATGTGAAGTGTAACACGAACGGTGACGTTACAGTAGTCAGGAGTTCCCGCTGGAATGACTGAATGTGTCGTTGTGTCACATTAATCCGAAGTTCATCAAAATATGTATGCCGCCATTCGTAGCCTTACGAAGAGGTATCCATTAGTAGAATGCAAACCACTCGGCTTGCAGCTCGTGTGTTGATCATGTACCGTGCCATTTTGAGCACGCAACCACAGTGTGTATATGTGGGATCGGCTGTCACTGTTTATGTTCCACAGAATGAAGTTGTGTTCGTGTCGTGCATCGGGACAGCGTTCCACAACTGCATGGCGGCTCCTCGTCTTTGTTGGTGGCAAGCTGCATTGAGCGATATTACCAGTGATCATTTCACTGTTATGGTAGTAATCATGCTTAGTTTAACTTGAGGCCAGAGCTGTGGTTTGGATTTGGCTTTGTGTAACTTGGTTAGCAGTTTTATTGGGCTTTTTCGTTTGTGTTGGGGGTCATTTTTGTGCATTTTCTGATTTTGCGTACTTTGTTGGTTGTCGTGGTTTTCTGTGAAGTACCAGTGTAGTTGACTGCCTGGAAAGATTCAATTCCAAGATGACATGCTGTGGTGAGAAGTATGCTAAATGCTGCTCACTCGTGCCGGGGCTGTGCACAGAAGTATGATACAACCACAACCGGAGGAGCGTCCAGTTTCGCTACAGTAAAGAAGTGGCTCCTTGCCTGGAGAACCTGGAAATGTGGGGGAATTGTCCAAAATCAGGGAAGTGTTATGGAAGAAATCTGGTCAGGGAAAGATAATTATTACTAACTTCACGTTTGGGTCTACTCCAGTGTTTAGTAGAGTGCTGCGGACCCTGTGTCGCCTTTTTGAGGATTTTGCTGCTTGTTGCATTATCGTCAACATTTCTGTAAAACATGCGCTGACATTTATAGTGAACTCGTAATAGCGACAGTTATATACAATTGACATGTGTAATGCAACATGGATGGTAGTGACGCAAACAGTCGTGGAAATGTCGGGAATTTTGTAGTGCCCGGAGAATGGTATTCCTGCAAATCACTTGTAACAGATTACGTATCAGACACACCAAGACCCCGCAGTGTATTATGAGTGATAATTTACTTATTAGAAAATATATAGTGTAAGCTTGCAGTCATTACGTAAATACTGTTCCATCGAGTAACATCCAAGAACTCAGCTACTGGGCTAGGAAAAGTATCATAGGCTTTAACAAGAATATCTTCGCATATGTTAAAATATGCCCTAAAGATTATATGCGAATTGTGTTGAAAAAGCCATTAAATCCTAACTAACTCCAGCTTGTACAGTTGGTAGTGAACTTCTGTTGCGCTTACAGTGTATTTGTGAGAACAGCTTCACTGATTATCAGTTTTCCCACGTGCCTCAAGCTGACAGGCCTGTTAAATTAATCCATCGCATTGCTGTTGTGAAGAAGCTGATAGCATCTTGATTGGTACGAGTATTTTGCAAGCAGCAGATATCAGTGTCGGCACTAAGTTTGATTAAACCGACATATTCCACTGACCCATTGCCATCACGTCATCCCTCATATACATTGCCGTACTGTGACGTTCATCATAGGCTGGTATGAGTCATGTGGATTCTTGTTTTCCAAGGAAAACACACCGGTTGTTTATCAGACTATTCCAGTTTTTTTACGCTCTGTATCATTTGCACGAGCAGCTGCACGGAGTGCTGCCAGTTCGTATCCTGGTCAGATGCCAGTCAACTCGGCAGTGTCGGGTTTAGCTTAATTTTTTGTCCGTTGTCCTGTTGGGTTTGTTTTGTTATTCTTTGTTTATGAAGCTGCCGCGTGGAGACTAGAACGTATACAGTGAAACTGTATTGTGTCAAGTCCATCCACCGAGTCCATTGTTGCTGCCAGTGGCTGTGTTAGCCATTGCATTGTTCATGTCTGAAACCATGTTGCTGACTGCGTAATCTCAGAGCAAGTGCAGTTGCTGCAAACCTTTCAGTATTTGTATGCTGGTAGTCGTACGTGAACTGCAGTAGCAGGAATCGTTTGCTAGTAGCATTTCGTAATGCATTCGGGTGTAGAAAATGCTGTGGTTTTTATGGCCGCCCTGCGTAGCAGATGCGGACATTATATCTTTGCCCTGTGATTTCTATCTTCTTTTTTTTCTCGCCTAATCTCAGCCGTCGCAGATTGGATGTCTACCATACTTGCACACATGGTGTGGCCTTAGTGCGAATTTAAGATGCAAGTCTGAAACGTGGTGCACGGCACTCACTGCAAATGCCGCACACAAAAAGTCGTCAAACAATCGCCATCTGGGCACCATCGCACAACTTTGTCGGGTATATTTTCGCAACTAAGGCATGTATCGACAATCTGAAAAAAGTTGTTAAGCAGCAGTATCTCCTCCACATGTTCCCACAATATGGTGAACTTCGGCCCACTAGCAGCTGAGATCGGTCCGGTAGTTTGGGGCACTCCTGCAAATTTCAACGGGTTTCGCGTCTTGGCAGCGTTACTGCACAGCACTCTAGTATTGGGCGTGAGCCAAACTTTGCGGCGTTGACCAGAGGGCGCCACCTATATTCGGCAGGGCGGCCATCACGTTGGGCATTGGCCCACATTCTAGTTACTTTTGAAATGCCAAACATTTATATCACTGAGTATAAACAGTGCGTGCTAACGTATTGGTTATGTGTGCACCGACAGTGCTTGTAGAATTTCACTAATTGAGATGCAAGAGTCGCATGATCACAGTGACGGGCAGAGCAGTAGATTTTAAAAGCTGACTTGCCCAGAGCAAATTATGTCATTTTGAAGTGAACTTTGTGGATAGCAGCTGTAGAACTATCCAGATGTGCATTGTTGTCGTTGTTATTATTAACGTCGTCAGTTTAGTCATGTTGATGACTGTTACACGATAAGTCATTGTACCGACATATGACACAATGTATTCTGTCTATAATTATTGTCACAGCAGTTCGCTTTGTTCATGCCTAATGCCAATGACACACACTCTCCAGAAACCGGCGCCAGAAAACTGGCGTCGGTTTGTGGCGCGTCTGTCATACAATCTGGTGCCGAATTTTTCTGGCACCAGATTCTGGAGTCGGATAGAACAGTGTTCTATTTTGTGACAGAATCTGGCGACCATGTGATCAAATTACTGATTTGTGATTGGTCAGTGATCAATGTTGTTGTTGTTCTTGTTTGTTGGAGTTTTAAATTTTGTTTGTATTTTAGATTATTGAAATTATTTAACTTATTCACATTCAGTCTATTTAACATGAGTTGGACGGATAGCCAGATAGAACGTTTGATTACTTTTTATTCGTCCATGTTGGTTCTGGCACCAGAAATTTTGCAACTGGCATGAAAAACCGGCGCCAGAAACCGACGCCAGTTTTCTGGTGCCGGTTTCTGGCGCCGGTTTCTGGAGCGTGTGTCATTGGCATAAGAACCCAGCCTTGGATGGTAATTGCTTTTCACGATGGTAATTACTTTTCGCGTCTTGCAGTGCTATAACATTGGCCTGCTGCACTTCACAGTGGCTGTTTAATATAGTACCAGCCTGACTGTTTTTGTGTCTGTTCTATACATACCTGTCTTCACTTGAGAGTATTTTGTTAAAGTTATGGTAGCAGTTTACAGCGTTTGTATTCTGACTCCCTATCATACTGTCTGATGGAACTTCCAGTTGCTGTCGACCTCAGTCGAATACCAAGAATATTTCGTGGAGCAAAATGGGACTTGCTGCCACTTTAATTTTTGTTTAACTGGCATTCTTTCCAGAGTTGGAATCCAAGCTGGGCCAGATCCCCCA
>Ga0209459_10000479_pt1 | contig 10037 bp, 9 predicted proteins | sample WorMetG1aBELIZE1_FD_187419 | JGI IMG/M metagenome (GOLD analysis project Ga0209459, IMG submission 187419) | Marine gutless worms symbiont microbial communities from Max Planck institute for Marine Microbiology, Germany - Inanidrilus... ...
CACCGGAAGTTTATGAAACATCGAGTAAAACGGGATCTCGGATAAGGATTCTTTATTTACTGACGGGCCCTATTATTACTCAGCCCGAAAGCTGATACTCATTTTACCGTCCCACGGAGGGTGGAAGGCTGAGTCGACCAAGGCACTGCAGGAAGGGTGCGCAGCCCATGCCCAAGGCTGTACATCGCAGTGGCTGTTGTGATAAACATAACTGGCAGCGGCCTCTCACACCGCAGTCAATCATGCCATCGCTAAACCACTGAATCCACTAAATCGCTAAACCAGCTTTAACTGTCTTTTGCATATTGCGAATTCAGTATACAAGCAGTTAAACATTGCATATTGCATAACTACAATCGCGCTTTACGCGATTGTGGCTCGACATGATAATTGCCCAAAGTGATGCACACAACTTCGACGCCGCCTTGAACAACAACGGCCTGCAGCCCATTGGGTCTCGGTCTGTTGAGGCGTTTCAGCGGACCGATGTCGATTCGACCGACTACGATCTGATGCTCGTCGAGCCGCGGTCTGTTCAACGGTCTTACAACTGCGCCGACGTTGCTCACACTCACACTTCGCCGCCCGACGCGCAGCTGTACTTTCCGCACATCGACATCTCGAGCGACCGCGTTTTACGGCATCAAGCCGCTCAGCAGTTCCTGTTGAACTGTCTACACGTTCATCGTCACGAAACTGCGCTGATCGCTCCACGTTGAATTCTTTAATACAGAGACAGCGACGCAGCTCACGACTCTCGACGCCTAGCTTACAACTGTAGTGTACTTGTAGACAAAGGGATGGCGTCAGTCAGAGCAGTCCAACACCCCACCCCGGGCCGTCGTAGTCAGGGCCGTCTCACTGAGTCAGTTGGCACCACGCATACATCTATTTGCTAACTGTCATCGCGCAGGTCCATCGCCCAACAGCTGCAGTCCAATATATTGTACATCGGTAAACTGATACCTTTCTCACTCTACGCACAGTTCCCTTGTGAGATGGGGAGGCCGACATCGCGGGTCAAATTTAATGGCTTAACTGCCAACGGCCGCTGACACCGGATATATCGGTCGCAGCAGCGCAGTCTGTCGCTGGGTAAAGGGTTAAATGCACACACAGACAGACGCTTCCTATTTTAAAATATAGATTATATTTTAAAGCAAACTGCTGTATACTCTTTGATAACATTTGTGTGTCCATTTTTAATATTGAGACTCTATCTGAGTTGAAGGTAGTTGCCTTCTTAGATACTGTGCATTTTTGAAAGTGACAATTTCAGCTGCAAAACACTGTTTTGATTCTACCATTAACAACAGTCATTGAGTGGCGTTAAATGGTGAAGCTTGTTATTCGTTTCAGGACAGAAAGTTGGCGAGCTACATATGTGCTTGTGGTGTGGGGACAAGTCTAAAGTGTACTTGGAGACAAAAGCTGTGCAGCAGCATATGGTTGACAAGGGTCACTGTAAACTGTTTCATGATGGCGATGCTTTTCTTGAATATGCTGAATTCTTCGACTATCGGTAAGTTTGCCTTTGATCGTATGTTGTATGTTTAAGGTTTTTACCGCATGACGCAGCTATGCTAGCGCGGTCTTGGGAGTCGTAATTCTGTCCGTCCGTCCATCTGTCTGTTCGTCCGTCTGTCACACGCGTGCTTTGTCACTAATCCAAAGAACCTACTGGCGATATGTTTATACCACAGGAAAGGGCAATCCTTCTAGTTTTCTGACGCCAAAGATCTCAACGAAATTCCAACGGGTTACCCCCAACAGGCGCGCCAAAGAGAGGTGGGGTAGGTTAAAACGGCGATTTTCGACCAATATCTGGCTATATCTCACAAAATAGGGACATAGTTACTATGGAATGCTAATAGGAACTCATAGGTGCTCTATCGATTGGTGCTATTTCCAGTGACCTTGAGTGACGCTAACTACCCAAAACTTCCCCATTTTCGACATTTTGTATCGTCTTTCATATCTTCGTAGTGAGTGAAGATAGAGACTTCAAATTTTGTAGGCAGATTGTCGGTAGCAATTGCTAGCCCGTGGATGGTAAGGCATCCCTGAAAGGGGCATGGTTAAGTCACGTGAACCATTTAAATTTTGGCGGGCACTGCTATATCCCTGGAACAGCTGCTCATCTCAGGCGCTGTCAACTTAGTTCGCCGGTGAGTGTCATAAATTTCTGACGGTCGGCGCCCGGCGGCAATGTTGATCACATCCACCGTCGAGATCTGTATTCAGCAGCTATGCTGAGTAGAAGAAATGGTTTTTGCCACGCCACGCAGCTATGCTAGCGTGGTCTTGGGAGTCCTAATTCTGTCCGTCTGTCACACGCGTGCTTTGAGACTAATCCAAAGAACCTACCGGCAATATTTTTATACCACATGAAAGGGCAATCCTTGTAGTCAAATGTGATTTTTCATACAGTTGTGCAGCAGCTGACAAGATTTCAACTGACAAGGTGTCGCGCGGTCCCTCTGCGATAGCTGAGCTACTTGTATGCTTTGCTTGAAGCGTTTGGAACTGCATGTTGTTTGGTGCTCTGAACTAATGGTGATGGTAAATGTTACATATATATGATGTCTCAAAAAACGTTCCCAGACATTTTTGATATTAAGTCTTTGGACTGACTGGGATGTTTTGCTACTGAGCGAATGCTAACTGCTGTCAAACATCTCATGGGTGACAAAATTTGTGTTACAGTTGGACAGTAGGAGTGAATTAATGCAGAAGCACTAGATAGATGAAGTAAGAATAGAAATTTTAATTCCCAAGTTTCTAAGTAACATATTATTAAAATAGGATATTTCTTGTTCATGTTACAGCTATAGTGTTGTGATCATTTTTGAGATACACTTTACTGAGATTTTAAAATTTTAAAATTCTTTATTATGAGACAGCTTTTAAATCAAACCAGAACTACTTGAAAATTCAACACTAATTATCATCGATATCTACTATTTAGGCTGCATCGCAACACTAGCTAGATGCTGCCTGTTTCTACAGATGGATTAGCATCCTCTGTCGGTCTGTCAGTCACGACTGTGAACCCTGCAAAAGTGGCTGAACCAATCATGATTGTTCAGGATGTTGACTCGGGTGGGCCCAAGCAACCGTGTGTTAGATGGGGTCCATGTTTCCACATATGAATGGGCAACTTTGAGGGCAAAAAGGTGCCAGCCCAAGATGTGCCCAGACATGTCTGGCAGTCAATAATCTCAAAGCGACTCAGCAGGGGCAGCACCGGTATGGTGTGGATACCAGTTGGGGTGCACATTGGCGCAATCTGGCAAATACAATTGAACCATCTGTGTGCACCAGCGATGTGGCCTTATGTCAAATTACTTTCACCACTTGTTATTCTCTTGTTGTGGTTGTATGCTGATGCAAAGCTGTCTATACTGTTTATAGGAAAAGTTACCCAGACTATAAAGAAGGAGATGATACTGATGAATCAGTGGAGATGGTTGATGCTGATGCCAATGGTAGCAGTTTGACGGAAGTAGATGAGTCTGGCTATCAGCTTGTGTTGCCGTCTGGTACTTACGGCTGGTTTTTGTACACAAATTACAACACAATGCTCGTTGATTTTTACCGCACGCAGTGAACTGCGGAAGGTTCTGTTTTTGGCACTGTCAGCCTGTGGTTTTTTGTTTGGGTATGGAATATCTCTGGAACCGCTGAATGGATTTCCACCAAGTTCACACAGAAGATGTGTTTGGTCTCTTGCTCAGACGAGTTTGAAGGTCAAGGTTCAAAGGTCGAGGTTACCAGGGACAACAAATGGCATTTTTCAGCCCGTTCGGCAGCTTGTATGCGGTTGTGTTTGGTAAAACATCTTTAGCCTCTTGTTGTAATTGTTTCTGAGTTATATCCAGTGCTTTGACACATTTGGTTGGATGGCAGCAGAGAGGCATCCAGCCTGATCTGCTGCAGTTATCCAGAGATTGTCTTCTGGTGATTATGGTTGAACCTGGAGTAACAGTGGATAACAAGGCCAGTAAAACAGAAACTGAAAGCAGTGGTAGTAGTTGTTCTAGCAGTAGTAGTAGTTGTAGTATGTCTGTAACAATATATTTATGATAAAAATGCTTTTTAACGCTGCAACTGTTCAGTTTAATGTCTTGGATAAGGAGCATTGTAGAGTTTTGGCCTGATGTGCTTCTTTATGTCCAGTCTTTTTATCGAGACCTTACTAAAGGACTCGAGATCAAGACCTTGGCATGGGTCTTGACACCAAGTCCAAGACCACACACCTATGTCAAGATCAGAAGTTTATGTTCAGCACCTTCAGTAGGAATAGTAAATGACAAATAATAATAAAACTAGAAATGTGGGCCAATGCCCAACGTGATGATCGCCCTGCGGAATATAGGTGGCGCCCTCTGTTCAAGGCCGCAAAGTTTGGCTGACGCCCACTACTAGATGCCGTGCAGTAATGCTGCCAAGACGCGAAGGCCGTTGAAATTTACAGGGGTACCCCAAACTGGTCAACCGATCTCAACCGCTAGTAGGCCGACGTTCACCATATTGTGGGGACATGTGCCACTAAATCAGTTTTGGTCTTGATCTTGAGCGAACACCAAGACCAAGACTTGGCAGTGGGTCTCAAGACCAAGACCTTCAGGAGATGGTCTCGAGTGCTTTTGAGACCCAAGACCTTAGTGTGGAATCACAAGACGGCTTATGTCACCAGTAGAGGTTGAACCTGGTTACCTGAGTAAGAGTACATTGCCTTAACACTATGGTCTTGATCGTGATGTCATTCAGGATGTTCTGTATGGTGGGCCCATGCCTGCTGAATGAAATAATGCTGTATGTACATGTGAATACAATAGGAGTCAATACTGCACCAAATAAATGCTGACTGATTTTCAAAATTACTTCAGTGACAGACTTAATAGTAAATTTGCAGCAAAATCGTCAGTATCCCCACCACACCTTATCCATGTACCTACACTACCTTGTGATTTATTGCTAATTATGTTACCAGTACAATTTCATATGGTACATTTGTTAAGTTTCTGGCATTAATATTTCACAACACATATAGTAACACTTTTGAGGTATATTGGGATCTTCAGTTACTGCTTTATTGTTAATTCACTGCTGAGTCTGCTGATGAAAAATTATGAGTATGGTTATCATTTGGAAAGTTATGAGCAAAAGTAGTATAGCACCCATTTTTGACTGACAGTGATCCTTTGTTTTAAGTTAGCGTGGAAGGTGATGTATTAACCTTCTTGGTGGTAATCCAAAGACTGACTCTAGGGTGCACCTAACATGCTTAAAGCTGTAATCCGAGTAGGGTTGTGAGTTCACAAATTTCCTGCAGCAAATTTCTGGAAATTTATTTCAATTTTTTTCAGAAATTTTTTCTTATGTCAATCAGCTGTTTCCAAGTTCAGCGTGGGAAATTGATGTTGTAAAATAGCCATGTTCTTGACAAACAACTCTCCAGATCTTTGTGCTTTAATTTTATGCATTTTGTTCAGAAAAAAATAACTTGTTTTTCACATGGCTCCCAGGAATATCAGTGAATTCAAATGAAAATATGGACGTTATAACTTCCCAGGCTTTTGCTAATATTCCGGAAATATTAATTTTCCGGAAACTTTACAACCGTAATCAGGAATTGTACTTACAGGCAGTTTAACAGATAGGCATAAGACAGTGTAAAGTGACTCTGCTGCATAAACTGCAGCAATTTATTGTCTATATTTGCCAAGTTTTTTTTAAATAGCACTGTGTCATTTGAAAGCTGATGTGTTGATTTTTAATGTGCTGTGGTTGTCTTGCTGCTAGGAGCCATTGTTGGTCATAGAGCATTGATGAGGTACTACCGTCAGAAATTGAGACCCGACAGACAAATTGCCATTAGACGGGATACATCAGCAGTTTCTAAAGTTATTTCGCACTACAAGGCTCTTGGCTGGACTGGCACAACTGGTCTGAAGTTTCCTATTTTGGCATATATTTTTCATACTGTTCTCGTAACTTCATAGTGTTCATCTTATTGATTAAATTTAGTGAACCAGTGGCACAGAATCTGTGCATTTTTTATAATATGTGAAATTTATAGATATTCATGTGCTTTTTAGGCTTTTCTGAGTTATAACTCAATTCTACTTAATATTATTTCTGTTTCCAGTTACTAGTTATGAGACACATTCACATTATTTATTGAGGTTGCTGTTGGCAGCAGTATACATATTTTTGTTGGTGATTGTTGTTTTCAGCTTACATTTTATATATTTTTGTGTGTGTTTAAGGTCATTAAATGGGTTGTTGTTGTTTTGTGTACCGTAAAAATTTGAATATAATATTCACAATTTTTATGAAAAATAGAGGTCCGGTAGCCAGGATGCGTATAATACATGTAAACTGAAAATGCATAATTTTCCAAAAAACAGTTTCATTGCATTAATATATCTATATCCGGCCATATGTAAACGATTATTCTCATCAAACAGTCATTACATTACAACCCGGACAGTCTTGGCGCTATACTTAGTGAGACCATTGCGACAGTCTCACTTAGTACAGGCGTTAACAGGTGTAGGCATACAGAGACCGTTTTTTACACTCCCATGCAGCGGCGGCTGTCATCCAGGTCATCAGCAGTCGATGCATCTTCACTGTGAGACCACCACCATGACGCCTCCCCGGCGACTCGGCCGCATCCGCTTGCTGCGATCCGGCCACCTGGCTCGTAGCCAGAGCCACTGCGGCCTGGGTTGTCGCCACTGCCGTCTTGCGGCTGACGCAGCGCCGCCTGGCCGGGGTCTGCGACTCCGCCGGCGGTGGGTGATGGACTCATTAGTAAAGCAATTTACGTCAGTGAACAAGTTTGTATCGGGTGGCATAGAACAGTTGCATATTATACAGTGAAACTAACATTTTCCCGCGATTTTGCCATCAAAGTTTTGGCTGCGTATCATGCAAGTGTGCGTATTACATTCGAATTTTTTACGGTATGTGTTTACTTAACTGTATGTGTTTTTAAGCTGCACTTCTGTGCTTCTGAATTCATTATTGGACTTTACCTCAAATAGCAATTTTGTACAGTTGTCATTAGCTGTGGTCAGTTGCAGTATGCATACCATTAACTTAAAAACCGCCTCCCAACTACAGTGGTATGTGTAGCTGAATTGCACTTATACTGCATACCGTGCCGACTGTTTCGTTCATTATGCATGAGCTGTTGCTGTGCAGGTTCGGCTGCAGTTACTAAAGCCAAAGATGTTGCATATCTTCAGCGTCTGCAGTCCAGAGACTGGACGAGACTTGGGGTCAGAGGCAACCAACTGCAGAAGCATTTCAGGCACCAAGTGTTTGGCATCAAGTCACGTTGATATTTCATCACGTCATGTTTAACTGTTCTGTTTGTCGCAGCAACATTATGTAGCATGTTGCCAGGAAGCATAGAAAACATTAAAATTTCACCAAAAAAAATTTAGACTAGATAAGTGATATTAACCTGCAGTTACAGCCCAATTATGTAGTAATACTGAATACCGAAAACGGATGTTTATTAACGTCACATTGATGTTTGCATATCACTAGCAGCATGCATTTACAATGATCTGTGGAATAAACAGGCTGATTACTGTGTATATGTTTTTGAGATTTTTTTCCAATAGCTTGTGGATTGGAGACTGGCTTCTGAGAGCTGGCATAAAAGGTGCAGCATCCTTTCCCTCATGAATCAGTTGGTGGAACAACAGAGGTTGCAGTCTTGTTGGCGATTTTGCAGTCTGTGCTTCGAGTTGTTTTAGTGTTTTGATTCTGCTTGGGCGATTGGAAGGTCATCTGGCCTGTAAAGACCCGCTCCAATTGTCTTCATAAAGGTTCTGTTTTTGGCAACCCAGCCCAGCCCATAAATGCGGAAAAGAATGCCTGTTAAGTAGAAACCGTGTGAGAGGCTTCGGATTGTTTACTGCATTATTGCATGCAAGGTACTACGTGAAAGTGTCGGTGAAGTTGCAGCAGTTATTTGCCGTGTGTGAATTATGACAAAACTTGTCATGTCTACACTGCAGTTACAATGGAACTGTTACTGTTTTGATGGTTTCTAGTTTATGTTAAACTTTAGGCACACTGCAGTTATGGGATGTTAATACACTGTGTCCGCTTGCAAAAAAAGACACAACTAGAATGTGGACCAATGCCCAACATGATGGCCACCCTGCCAAATATAGGTGGCACCCTCTGATCAATGCCGCAAAGTTTTGCTAGCGCCCACTACTAGACTGCCGTGCAGTAATGCTGCCAAGATGCGAAACCCAGTGAAATTTGCAGGGGTGCCCCAAACTAGCCAACAGATCTCAGCCGCTACCGCTAGTAGGCTGAAGTTCGCCATATTGTGGGGCCATGTAGGGGAAATATTGCTGTTTAACGAGCTTTTTTTCCGATTGTCGATACGTGCCTTAGTTGCGAAGGTATAGCCTGACAAAGTTGTGCGATTGTGCCCAGATGGCGACTTTTTGCGTCCTGTATTTTTAGCGAGCCGTGCGCAGAATTTTTTTTGCATCCTGCATTTCCAGCGAGCTGCGTGCAGCACGTTTCAGACCTGCATTCTGAATTCAAACTATGTCAGCAACGGCTGAGATTAGGCGAGGAAAAAAGGAGTAGGAAGAAACCATAGGACAATAATATAATGCCCCCTTATTACATAGGGCGGCCATAAAAATATAAATTACTGTAACTTTGACATTTCTTGTCATAATTAAACATCCTATAATCATGTTATGTGGCACTTATTGCATTACTACTGCTTTAGTTTTGTTTAACTGAAGTTACTCCAGCGGGTTTTTCAAATGAGATTGTTTGATGATTTTCAGTCGCAAAGTTTTTTACATGCTTTATCCAACTTTTGCTTATGTACACAAATTCGGTGAAATAACCCAAAATAAGGGCCATTACGTCGTTCAAGGTCGTTGAAGGTCACCGATTTTGCTACCAGTCGAAATATCATGCGCAAAAACAAAATTTACGATGCAGTTTGTGAGATTATAATTTTAAAGAAGTGATAGTAACTATAAACCTACAATAGGTTTTCAATATGGGCACTATCTGCTGCTCAGTTCTGGTGTCCCTGGTCACCTTCTGGACAGGCTTTAGTCAGTCCTTAGCGCTGCTGTCGGAGTTGTGTTCACGTTGAAGCATTCTGAACACATTGCTCCGGCACAATCTTCACTGCAAGTCTCAGATCACATACGGTTTCATGATTTCATCTTTGTATTCTCTCGTACAGCTGTCTCAGCAGCACAGCTCCCTCAGAGCATCTGTTGACGACTGACATTGAGGGCTGCCACCATCGTCGCTCATTGGCCATTACAACTCTAGTTGTTCTGCCCGTACGACAATCAACGTTGAGTGATTGGCCATTCCCAGTCGCCGCTGGTAGCAAAATCGGTGACCTTCAACGACCTTGAACGACGTAATGGCCCTTATTTTGGGTTATTTCACCGAATTTGTGTACATATGCAAAAGTTGGATAAAGCATGTAAAAAAAACTTTGCGACTGAAAATCATCAAACAATCTGTCCGCGGGCATGGAACAGTATGCCAGCCATGTCACCTGTCACCTGCCAATGCGAACTAAAGACATCACTACACCATTCAAGCGTTATTGACCACTGAGCCGCCTCAACTCGTTATGAACCGTCTATTAAAGCAATATATCTTAGACCATGTAAAATGCCCCTGCAGTGTATTCAGGATAGTATTACTCTGGCTGGTACATACAGGGTGATGGCCGCCGTCGGAATATAGGTGGCCCTCTGTTGAAAGTGATGAGGAGCGACAGTCAGTGCCGTGCTTAGGGCCCCGCAGCACCCGCAGTTGCGGGGGGGCCGCAGACCTTGTAGGGGGCCGCAGACTAGTGCAAAAATTTTTTTTTAGAAAATTACACTTGATAACTGTTTATGTTTAACAGAGGCGTCGATTTGTCTTCGTTGTTTTTTTTTGTCGTTCCTCATCAACCTTGGTTGCACCGGCAACCACAGACAAATACTACACTGCTAGTGCTG
>Ga0209459_10000480_pt1 | contig 10031 bp, 8 predicted proteins | sample WorMetG1aBELIZE1_FD_187419 | JGI IMG/M metagenome (GOLD analysis project Ga0209459, IMG submission 187419) | Marine gutless worms symbiont microbial communities from Max Planck institute for Marine Microbiology, Germany - Inanidrilus... ...
GCTAGGGTGTCTGGGGGAGTGCTGTAAGCTCCACCAGCGGGATCTGGGGCAGAGCCCCAGCCGAAATTGAATTTGGTGCATTTTAGCCTTAAAATCTGACATATGGTGGCAACAAATTTAATGATTTTCCTGAGAATCAAATTACCACATTTTGCGTTTTGAAGGTAAAATTTGGCATCTCGCGGCTGAATACTATTACTACACTACTACACTAGTGAAACGATTCACTAACTGACAAAAATGTGGACCATAAAAGTGACCTGGCCAGATTGGGGGGGGGGTCGTCCGACCGGTCCGACCCCCACTGGCTGTGGACCTGTAGCATAACCAATGACACACGATGACATGGCACGTATACTTCACATTAATTTTAAACAATTCTTAACTTCAGCTTATACAATGCTATAGTAGTTTAAGCTGCAGCATACACTACGTCCATGCAGTACCTGTGCAACATAGACGGTCATCATCCCAGTACTGACTGTGCCCGATGTAGAATTATTTCGCTGCTACACTCAACACCATTACAGCTGCACCTTTTGAAGCTTTGTCTGCATGTTTTGACCTGAATAACCATCAACAGTACACTTGGCCACTGTGCTGGATACACATTATAAAACACGTTTCTTCTGTGAAGATGCATCTGCAACTGTGGTTGGCATCTTAGAGGCGAAAGTGATCACTGACAGTTCAACAACAGCAAGCAGTGTTAGTAGTGATGGGTCCGATATGGAGTTTGTCTGTAAGAAACCTCGTCTTGCGGAATCGTCCAAAATCACTTTATTTGATTGTGTTGACGTTCTGCTTGCGGATACGAGTTCAACCAATACAGTTACTGACAACAGCCAGACAATTGACAGTGAGCCAACCAGATATTCCTCTAATGTTCAACCAGGCCATGTTCAACTGAATAATAATAACTGAGCCACTTGCGCCTTTTTCAGTGAAATGCTTGTGTGGTGCAAGATTTCCCTAGACTTACTGTTCAATGTATCCTGTGTAATAATGTCTTTCTTTGAGCACTGAGCAATTGAGGTGTTATCAGTCACTTAACACTGGTTACAAAGTACAGTACTGTGAAGAATAGAGTCAGTGGACTCCTTTGCTGCACCCTGGATTCGAACCAGGACATCATAAGCTCAAACATGAAACTTGTGACTTCACCCATGCAGAAGCTTGCGTGTCCATGTCAAACTAGTGCTGTCCCAAAACTACCGAGTGCTCACTCAGACGGTGTAGTTGACTCAACTCAATTGTCCGTGTGTCCTACGGTCCTTACTGAGCCTAGAAGATGTGGCGTAGGGTCTATGAACAGTGGCGACTTCAGCTTTTCTGCTCTGGGGTGACCAGTGGGGTAGGACAGCTGATATCGTGGAGGGGCCAGTGGCCACTATGTCAGCCGCCCTCCCCATTTTTCATTAACCGAAAAAGTAAGTATGTATTAGATACTATTATATTACTACTCATAAGACGTCCTTTCAACGTTATTTTTCTGCATTGACAAAAATGACATAGTAAAAGCAAATGACATACAAGCAGTGATCTGTCCTTCACCATCACACGGATGACCCAAGAACATAATGCCTTAATGCCTCAAACTCATAAGATGAGCGGAGGCATAAAAAACATTAAACAATTCAATACAACGCCAGTTTGTGGTTATTGTGTTTGGCGTCAAACTTGTCAACAAAGCTATGCAAATTTATATCCTGAGAACCAGCCAACTCAACAGATCGAATGGCTAAGTTGTTCAAACGGTTATCGCACATTGTACTGCAGAGATAGGTTTTGATCAGTTTTAGTGACAAAAACTTCACTCATGTGCAACAGACATTACTGGCAGAACCTCATATTAAGCAGTCTGTACACTTCTTGTACAGTTAGTTAATATTGTTCCAACAAACATAGAAATTCTAACAAACTAGACAATGTATTCTGAGCTGAGCACTGCAACAGACGTTGTAGCTGGTACAGTTTGTGACTGATATCTTCAATATTGCCATTGTATAACGTGGCAAAACCTTTCACTTTCTCAAAGTCCGAAAACGACGGATGTTTTGGAGTAAGTGCTTGAACCACAATCATAACAGAGCCAGCCTGGTCAGATATGTGAAGACACACACACGCACGCACAACCGTTTTATGGACCTTTTTTTCTGGGACCACCCGGGTGAGCCGGTGCCAGAAAAGAACTTCTGGACTTTATGGTGCAAGGGAAGATTAACAGAGGCAGACACAGAGACCATCTGGCTGGGCGTCACTCTATCTGAACTAACTAGTGCCCATCTCCTCCATCCCCCCGTTTTTTACAGGCCGGATGCCCTACCTGCCACCCAACCAACAGTGTCAAAGCACTGAAGGCAAGTAGCGGATTCGGATTAGGGAGAAGATGCTAGAGTTCTGCTCAACGGTGTTACCTGCACCATTTCCGTACCTTAAGGTATGTGAAGACAACGTAGTGTAAATGCCGCTAAGCAGGGTTTTAGATAGACACAAACAGGCGGACGTATGTACCGTACGTCCAGTCGAAAAAATTTCAGCATACGAGCAGCCTTTGCCGGACGTAGCCTATACTTTATTTCACTAATTAGGCCTATAATAACAGTATATAACAGCGTCGAATTACTGCACCAGCTCCTGCATCCAAAAATCTTATTTGTAAACAGATGCAAACCACACAGTACTCGCTGCAGACGAACAAAAACACAGCATACAGTGGCATATGCGACTTATATTACTGCTAATTAGTAATTCGCAGACTATGCATCGCTCAAAGTCAGATAGACTGAGACAGTGCGACCATATACAGTGTAATCATAGACTTAGTAACCAGGTGAAACAGATTGTCAACGATCGCATGCAGTTAAAGCGCTAACTAATATCACATGTGATGTTAGACAGACTCAATACCTAGCTGCATAAATGCAGGCAGGCCAAGCTACTTTAGTGCACTGTTAGAGCGTTTAGCTGGTCTGTACAGCTTCGCGAACCGTCTCTGTTTCTGCCTTCTCCAGTGTCTTACTGCAGCTTTGTACTCGGGACCCATGCTAATGCGCATTAGTAGGTCAATGTGCTCTTCTCCCATCCGGTTTCTCAATTTTATTTTTATTCTATTTTGCAAACTGAATGCTCGCTTGCATTCAACTGAAGTGACTGGTATGCAGAGCAGCAACACACACATCCTGCTGTAGCTTGGCAAATTGTGACTGTGCTCACTGATGACACATTCCATGAAAGCAGTCGGCTCTGGCCTGCTGTAGCACTTGCGCACAAGGTTTATTACCTTTGGCGTCTCATCCTCCAAGAGCGGCTGAGAAATAGCGGCCGGTAAAGAGCACGCATTAACACGAATTTCTGCTGGCTTTTCTGCATACCAGCTGCACACGATGTCAACTAGTTCGCTCGAGTGTCCTTGTTCAGCTTCTACGCTTAACTCCAGTATGCACTTTGTCGAAGTCAGTTGTGAAAGTGCTTCCAGTACCTTGCCGTCAGGTGTGTCAGCTGACAATCTTCTCTTTAGATTGTCAGCGAGTCTTTGTAAATACTTACTCTTCAGAGTTGAAAAATTTGTCATCATTGTAGTGCTGCACTTCAGCTCAACACTTTCCTCGGTGTCAGCGCCAGGAAATCTCCAGGCTGCTTTCTGCGGATGCACTGTTGGCACTAAAGCGCAGTTGCTCTCAAACGATTTTGATGCTAGGCTAGAAACGGTTTTCATTCCTTTGATTTCCCCAACAGCAATCGCCATTTTTGGTTTCACATATGAAAACAGCAGGTCTCGAGATTGCAGAGTTTTGCATAGTTTAGTCAGAACATTCAACACGTCAACAAACAGGCAAAGGAATGCACAGAACGAGGAAGTTGTCAAAAATGAATGCAGACCAAGCGAATTTGCATTTTTCGTTTGCTGCGACTCCTCAAACAACATTTTAACAAGCGAGTGATATGTTCTGTAAATCGCTTGTATCGCGTTGTTCAAGGAGAGCCATCTGATGTCTGTATTTAACTTCAATTTTACAGCTGGATCACCCATGTAACTTCGTACATGGCTTCCAGCTTGACCTGCCTGTTAGCCGACACAGAGAAATGCGAATATAGTTTGTTTATATTCGACTTGAAATCGCTCACATAACGCACGTCACCTGCAGCGTCTGTACAAGCCAACGAAAGTCTATGTGCAAGACAATGAACAGCTACGAGATGCGGCGATGGGCTACGACGCAATCTATCGACAACACCGGAGTCTTTTCCCGTCATAACGGATGCCCCATCGGAACCAAAGCCCACAAGTTTGTGCATATCAAATCCCATGTTACAGCACATATTCTTAACAGCGTGTACAATACTCTCGGCTGTTCCACTCTGAATTTTGACGTTAGTGAGAAATTTTGTCACCATTTTCCTATCAGCAACATAGCGAATGCATTCTGCCAGCTTTTTGTGAACTGAAATGTCAGTGGACTCATCAATGATTAACCCAAAGTATTCGCTTTTTGCAACACCGCGTTTCACTTCGCCATCCAAAACAAACGCAATACTTTCTTGAACATCTGATAAAGTATCGTCACTAATATCGACAAAATTACATTTTACTCCGTTCAAATGCTGCGGATGCAAGAGAGTTTACTTGAGAATTAGGCAAATCATGGTTAGCAGCATAATACACGGTTCTAAACAACGCGAGTTCGCCGTCAGATGGCTGATACGAAGTCGCGTCATTGTCGTCATCATCGCTGTCGTGTGCACGTTTATGCTTGCCCGTGAAACTGTTCGTGTCATCAATCCCAGCTGCGTCTGTTTTGTACAGCTGGCATCTCGCAGCGTGCGCCGAAACAGCGTCTTTGTGCTGAATGCAGCTGTCATGTTTCGACAACGTACTTGATTGTATGTTAGCTAAAAACAATATTAAAGCGGTGTTAACGCAGACGACACAGCAGCTCGAGTCTTTTGTACTCTAGTAGCACAATGACCTGCAACTGCATGCATGCCGGAGTAATATAGGCCTACGCGTCTGTTGACACAGACACAAATTCTTCAGGTACTTACTATCTGCACCATGTATCAGGCGAGCTACGTTTAACCTTCTTCCAAACGATTATCAATAAAAAATGTACGTTAGTTCAATGTTTTATAAATGTTTTGTCATTTTAAAAATCTTCATTTCACCAGAATGAATAATCCGGTAGCAGACAAACAAAAAAATAATAAATTAATTTTGTTTACCTGCACCAGTTTTTGCACAGATGTTGTCCTTTCTGGCTGCAGTGCAGAGTTTGCAGAACATCCGTCCATCTTGGTACAACAGCCACAGATATTTCTTCTCCTAGTTGGGGTTATAATTTGGCCATGCTATCTTCGCTGACGTCGTTGTTGTAGACGATATCGCAGTAACTTTACATATCAGATCGTGTAGGATAGGCGCGACGATTTCCCTTTCAGCATTCATCTGGGTCTTTCGGGAGATAAATTTCAACATGACGACCGTATGTATAACAGCTAAGTTTTACGGTAAGACGAGCTACTGTTCTGAGTTGAGTTTAAGACCGACTGGCTGGCTGGCAGTGACTGCTGCTTCAGCCGCTGTTCACGGCATGGCATGCTGTCTGTGGACAGTAAACAACAGCGGACATGACGGCTGAAGCGCACTAGTGCAAGGCGTGTCAGTAACCTAACTCATTAACACGCTCCTTGCACTAGTGCACTTTGGCTTGGTATGTCAGCCTCTGCAACAGAAACCAGACCTACGTCTGACGCTGATTGCAGTGACTGCTCAGTCGTGCATGCAGGGTCAGCTGACTGACCGGCTGCTGTGATGATGTTATCATGGGACGATGCTGCTGCATCTTACGGGATTTGTGCCTGTCTTCCGGACAGTGGCGAGTAGACTGATATACAGCTGCAACGCCATACGTCCGCCCATCGAAAATCGGACGTACCGCGCGGAATTCTGGACGTCTGCTTACGCCCAAGCAGCAAAATTTGGACGTATTGAGCGCTTTCAGCGGACGTAAATACGGCCATTTAGACGTTATCCAAAACCCTGCTGCTAAGTCTTTGTAATGCTCGGAATTATATTCCACAGCGATGGCGTACTCTGGCAGGTCATCATCAGCAGCAGACTCCGCTTGATTCTCTTCAGTTGCTTGGTAGACGTCGAATCACTCAAATGAGAAGATGCAGCCAGTTTGCCAGTGTTACTTATTTTTACACAAATTTCTGCAGATTTTTGAGTAACGTCCTGATGTCACTCATTAGTATTGTTGTTTTTACATGATGCAGATGACACAAATAAAAAAGTTATCATGCCGGTAAATTGCGGCAACTGTTCACAGAACTTTTCACTGTTCCGTCATAAACTCACTAGCCTGGTTACAAGTCAGCCAGAATTCCGAATTTTAGGCCAGTGTACAGCCATGCCATGGTAAGCACTGGGTGTTCATCACTGTCACTGTAAACAGATTAAGTTTCACAGCACTATCAGTCTCTGGCGCACGTCTCAGCAGCCAATGACTGATTTCGTTACTGCCACCTGTTGGCTGCGAGGAACTAGGATGATGGCTTGCTTTTGTGCAGAGCTCTAAGTCTGTATTAAGCTGGCTAGCAAGGACCGCTCCATTTTCACCAGCTTCTTCAGCCTGGCCACTTTCTACACATTGGTCAGTTTAGGAAGGGGGCATGCAGGGGGGCACAGTGTCATCTATATAGCCACCAGTATCTATGAAGGTAGTTCCGGGGAAATGCAGTAGTCTAAAGTGGGAAGAACTAGGGAAACAGATAGGTTTTAAGCCAGCAGTGAAACAGAGGGATTAATGGATGGTAACAGTGGTGAAAAAGACAGGCAAAGATGATCTGACTTGTGCAAGGCGAGATGAGTGGAAAGTAGAAAAACTGGGATGCAGCTGAAAAAAGGATGGTCGCAAAGTACATTCATAGGAAAAAGAGCTTTGTCTAAACCATGGGAGCCTCAGTTCACAGCAGCAGGCAGATTCATGTCTGGCTTCGGAGCTGGAAGCCCACAACTACACTGCACATGTCTCTGCTGACCACACCTGCAACACACTGCAGGAGAGCAATGGCCACTTGGCTGCTTATGTGGCCAGGAAGTCTTAGCCTCACTTGATGGAGTGCATGCTGCCTATGCTGCGGGAGCTGGGTTGCACCACGTGAGCTTACAGTCTTACTAGGCTCGGCTGCACGTAGCTTTGCTTTCGGCTTGCTTACTTCCTCACGGCTGCATTTGCTTCCTTTGTCCAGGCCTGCAGCTGCAGCGCCACCCGAAGAGCTTCGCCGAGTGTAGGCGGAGCCCGTTCGCAGATCTTAAGTGCAAAGTCCGCGTCGTCCATGGCGTCGATGAAATAATCACAGACAATACCTTTACGAGGTTCCTTCTGCAGCGTCGGGTGAGCCAGAGCCAGCAGTCACCGTATGTCATGATGTGCACTGACGGCAGCCACCTGGCAAGCCAGCAGCAACGTCTCGACTTTGGGTCCGACGGCAGATGATGGTCGTACTGCCGCCTCGTCATCCTCGTCCCAAGAGTCGTAGACATTTCCGGCCGGGGTGACATCATGTGCAGTGCGCAGGGATCCACCAATGATGCGGGGATGCCCGATGGTCATCGCTCCCACTGAAACGGGAATGGCCAAGGTCTCCTGCGGAGGTCGTTGAGACTCAGTGCCCGGCGTCGTCGACCTCCTGCACTCTTCCTCTCTGACCATGCCTGCGACCATACTCCGTCTCATCATCTCATGTCATGAGTCCCCATTGGCGAACCCATGGCCTCTGTGTCGCTGTCTAGTCTTGCAGATGGATTACCTTCTTCTTGAGTGTTGTAATGATTCTAGTCCATGCCTCCTGCCGCGAATCTTCTGTCCTGGTTGTCCTTGGTTATCCTTAAACCTCTTCTTCATCTCTCCTGTTGATGATCTTCTGTCTTTTTCGTTGAGTTGCGGGCACAGCAGGAACCTGGTCCGTAGAGCGGAATTACCCTGTGCACCATTTAATAACCTTGACTTGTTCCATGTGACGATGACACCACGAGTACCGTGCCCGAAAGTCGGAGGTGACTTGCACGCTAGCAATCCCTGGCAACGTGAAAGACCCCTGCAACTAAACTACTTGCCAGCCAGTCATGTCTGCACTGCGCCTGGTAGACAACATCAAAACATTCCTTGTATCTCTCCATGGACTGTTATGCCTGCATCATTCGGTGCAGTGACAACTTCTCCTTTCTTCAACTGAGCTGCAGTGACCACTTTTGGCAGTCCATGCCTGTTTGATCGTAACATGCCCACTAAATGAGTTTGCTGTTCAAGAAGCTTGGTTGCATAAGAATTGCCAGTGCAAAAGGTTTTTCCAGCACAGAGGTATTTTTCCATAAGCTTCATAACAGTTGATACAAGAGTCGCAGGTCGGGCTTCCGAATCATCATACAGGTTCTGCCCGGTGTTAGATGTGGATTCCATGTGCGTATTAATGTGAAGATTTCCAATTAATTGTAACTGTTGATAATTGGCTAGTAGATTTACTGCTATGCTGATATTACACCAGTAGCTGAGGAGGCACAGGATTTCAGCTGTCAAGTTCACAAGTCCAGTCTGTAGACATGGTGAGCTGTTGGATGACCTAGCTGTTAATTAATTTGGTATTGTATGCCGTATGACCCAATCCAAGGTCAAGGTCAAGGTCATGGGGCTTCTGAAGTTCCAAAAATTGCACTTTTCTAGGTCTGTCTTTTCAGCTATTTACAATAGCAGCTTGCAACTGACCACTGATTCTTAAACTACAACACAATATTTAAATTTGGTCGGACCAAATTTTTGCGATTTTTCCTAGTTCTTGTGTCACATGACCTTGAACTTGGAGGCGTCCCTGCGGATAATCCGTCCACAAAAAAGTTTTTCCAATTTCAATGAAATTTGATATGTAGATGGAGGTTGATGACTGATGCACGACGGTATGCCGTATGACCCGATCTAAGGTCAAGGTCAAGGTCACGAGTGCTTGAAAGCCACACAAGAGGAATCGACCGTCAGTCCCGCACGGGACTAATTTTGATCATGCCTGCATATTGTTGTACTTGTAACTGCACGGATCAGTATGGTTACCTTCAGACAAACGATGGGAATAAAATTTTACTGATTTCTCAGAAATCCTGTTAGGTGAGCTTAGTGGGCAGTGACTGTATGGAGAGTTGGCTTCATGCTGAACAACAGTACACATATATGCAATTTCTACTTTGTTACAGGTTTGTAGCAAGTGTTTCAACGATATATAATTGGCCCAGATGGTCGTTTTAGTGGTTATCCCTCACTTTGAACTGCAAAAATTTTTGATGCAGACAACTTTGGCTTTTGTTTTAGCTGATAGTGTATGTAAACCATTATACCTGATAGTTCACAAACTAGAAATGAACATTGTTCGGCATGTAGTATGTGTGGATTTTTAGTTCCAGTATAGTGTGCTTCATGTATGTAAACCAGTATGGTGGGTTGGTGAGTGTGTCTTCTGGTACTGGCTCACCCGGGTAGTCACGGACATAGGGCCGTAAAACGGTTGTTGTTTAGTGTGCTTCATGCATGTGTTATTACGTTTTTGTTTGCAACGGCTTACATCAGTCATTTAAATCATACTGAAGAATGTGAACACTAACAGTTACAACAGATTTCAAACTACACTGTGTCTCAAAAATCACAAGCAATAATTGTAGTTGTAACTTCAAGTGTATCAGATTGTAATTATTTTTGGCACAATATTACTTAGAAATTAGACAATTAAAAGCTGGTTTATTGTCCCACCTCACCTGACTAATGATTCTGCATTACCTGGAAAATCAACAGAAGCATGGAAATCACATTTGCCCCTTACATGCTGTGTGACTGCTTTGCCAGATGTTGCTTGATTTCTTCAGTGTTGTTGAATGTTTACTCATATGAGACTTTTTCTGGAAACTCTTGCTATTGCGGTGATAAATTTTATGCATAATGAACTATGCACAGGTTACTTAAGCTAAATATATTTTGAAGCAGCAA
>Ga0209459_10000489_pt1 | contig 9930 bp, 4 predicted proteins | sample WorMetG1aBELIZE1_FD_187419 | JGI IMG/M metagenome (GOLD analysis project Ga0209459, IMG submission 187419) | Marine gutless worms symbiont microbial communities from Max Planck institute for Marine Microbiology, Germany - Inanidrilus... ...
GCTGGCCGGACCTGGTGCCGACAAAGTCGTGTGGTGGTGCCCAGATGGCGAATTTTTGGCAGTTTTTTTGCGTCCTGTATTTTCAGCGAGCCGCGTGCAGCACGTTTCAGAGCTGCATTCTAAATTCGCACTAAGGGCACACCATGTGTGGAAGTATGGCAGACATCCAATGTGTGACGACTGAGATTAGGCGAGGAAAAACAGAAAGAAAAAAAGAAGAAAGCACAGGACGAAAAGATAATGGCCTAACCTATTACATAGGGCGGCCATAAGAAAGAAAGAAAGAAAGAAAGAAAGAAAGAAAGAAAGAAAGAAAGAAAGAAAGAAAGAAATAAACAAATAAAGAAAGAAGAAACCACAGGCCAAAAATATAATGGCCTGCCCTATTCCATAGGGCGGCCATAATTACCATCTACTAGAAGACGAATGTTGAAGGCTGGTGTAAATGTAACTTAACGTCGGTCTCAGCCTCAGCACCCAGCCAGCCAGCCAGCCAGCCAGTCAGTCAATCAGCCAGTCAATCAGCTAGTTAGCTGACTGTTAATGGACCAAGTCAAGACAAGACCAGCAGGTGATTTCCCGGGCTCGGCCAGTTTTCCTTCTCACGCTGCTGGTTCGGTCACATCCGCGTAAATTCGATGAGTCTGTTTTGCGCCTGCTGCACCTGGGAACATTATTGTCCCCCCTTAGTTACACCACTGCACGCAAATGTACAAATGAAATGATAAATATGACAAATTATCTGCCACTGTGGTTACGGAATCATTTAGACAGAAAGACAAGCTTACAGCGCTCGCTTCACTCTTGAGCAGGTCTTCGCTGGCTGACAACTGCTCCTCGATCTCTTCATCAATTTCTTCGTCCTCCAAACTCTCCACATTCTTCTCCGATCGTGGAGTCTGTCCCACTGGACTGATGCTATCCAATCACAGCATTAGCTTTCCTGCACTACTGTCATCAGTACATCACAGTTACGCTACTGCTACTGTTAGTTAGCTACTCGGTTATATGAGATGATGCCTAATGAAACTGATCACAGCAAATCTCTTTCTGTTCTCCTATGCTCATCAATAGCGACAGAGCCGCTCGAACTGCTGACCTTGCAATTATGATGTAACTGGACAAGGGTTAGGGTCAGGGTTAGGGTTACACAACCTTGACCCTCGCCTGACACTTATGATATGCTTGGTCAAGGCCACATTTCTGACCACCAGTATAACGCCACAGATCAGTTAGCGTTACGGTTAAGCGTTAGGTTAGTTGACTATAGTGTGGCATTATTTGTGAAACATGTAGCGGTTTTATGGAACACCGAATGCCATCGCGCGGCAAAAATGGGTTTCTTTCACAAAATTTAACAGTAGGTTTATGCTTGTCAACACTGTCAAACAACTATTGAAGAGAACGGATCACAAAGTATTTTCACGGGTATTTCGCAAGTTAGTACTTGACTTCAATTTTATAGAATGTGGACAGAGTTTTCTGTGCATGTGGAGACCTGTGTGTTTGCAAACATAATCCAGCTGGCATGTTGTTGGAGAACAGTGTTCTTCAGAATGTTTAAGAAATTTGTGCAGTAACAGCAACAATGCCAGCAATGAAATTGTGACTTACAACACAGCATGTCTGGATGCCTGAGAATATCATGCATGACCTTAAAACCACCTCAGTTTTTGCTTGTAATCGAGGTAGCATGGCATATTATGAACTGTTACAAATCGATTGATTGATTGAGCAAGGTTTAACGTCCCACTAAACACATTACAGGTCATACTGGGGATAGGTTTTTACGGGTCAAATGACCCAACCGTGTCAAAGCACTGAAGGAAGTAGTATCCTAAGAATATAGGACTCTATTCTTCAATCCCACCAGGTCCACCTCACCATGTTACAATACTATACATGCATGCAATATACAGTGATAAACAAAATAATACATACAAAAATGAATCTAAGCACAGTGAAATGGGCACAGTGAGACAAAATCCAATCCAGAGAACTGTTAGGTCTGTTCATGTGTGTTGTACATTTCACTGTGCACAACTGTTGCTCACAATACTGTACAGAACAGACCTGATAATTTCCCGTGTTACCATCCAGACAATCACCATTGCTCCGATGATGTCTATTTGAGGGAAGGGAGTTATGTTACAAATCAGTGCTGCAAAACACAGTTGCTACTGGCACCCCACATAATGATTCAGTTGACAGAAAAAAAAACTAATTGTAATTGTAACTCCAACTGAGAAACCATAAAATCACACTGGTAGTATAACCATACAGGTAACAAATACACATTACAGTACTACATCAAGAACAATTTTGGATAAACATACACAAACTGTCTTGGATGCATATATGCATGGATAACAGGACTCCAGCCTGTGAATGGAACCACCAACATTTTTCACATATCAAACATAATAGGCATCTGTTATAACTTCTGGATTATTGTCAAGCTTCCCAACAGTTGTGCATAAAAATCTACCACACAGTGTTAAACTATTTTCAAAGCTTTAATCAAGCAATAAATACTTTTGGAAAATTCTGCATTAATGGTTGGTCAAAATTTAATGGCACTTATAACACAAATTAGGTTACACTGCTCCTTTAACCCTTTGACTGGCAACCGCGGGTGAACCCGCGCTGCCAACTGACAGTTGTCTGGCAAGTGTGGGTGTAGCCGCCGGGCCCTACCTGTATGTAATTAAAATAAATTAAATAATAATGCCAGTCAAAGGGTTAAGGTAATAGATTTTGAAGTAAAAATTTACATTTTAATGAAGGCAAGTTGACTACTCTGTATTAAGGTTTTCCCGGGCATCACTATGGGAGACACGGTGCTGTTTCATTTCAGAAGATTTAAAACAGCTGCTACATAAACTACATACAAGTACGTAAAAGAAAGTTGCACATCTTAAGGCAATGATCTCTAATCTTGGTACTCAAACACCAGCCAAATGTGCAACAAACATAGAAGGGCCAGTACGACATGCACTGGTACAAAATTACACTGCTTGGCATAATGCAATTGGTGTGAGAAACTTGCCTAAGGTTTTTGCACAGCGGCACTACAGCTAGAAGTGGAACTTGTGTCAACAAAAAATGTAAAAAGAATTCAGATTAATGAATTTCGTCATTAACAAGATGCAATCAAAAAGCATACAATGGCCAATGTAAAAAGAATAATCAGAGGGTTAGATGATACTTTGTTTGACAATACAAATTATGTACTTTCACAACAACTGCAAATTAACTTCAACACCAGTTCACCACCAAACGCAATCTGTACTACAGCATACAATTATATTGTATATATTTCTTAGAGTGAGTTACTAACATTGACATCTGGCATATATGATGATGATATGTACTACAGATGCACCGATAATCAGCCTATAATCGGTATCCACCAATTATTACGACGGTATCAGCCGACTGTCGTCTACACAATTGGTAAGTTCAGTTTTTTATTATAGTGACAACAATACCTGTCCCAGTAAGCGATCCTTCATTGAGCGACAACCTGTTTTGAGCGACCCGACCACTTTTAACAAATGGGTGGTCGCCAAAGCAGGTTTTACTGTAATTCGTAATGCAGGAATAGGAATCACGATCAACAACTCCTTTTCTATCTCAAAAGATAAGAACATCCGGTTTTTGTAAATTTCTGTACTAATCAGTAATCAGCCGATTGCTAGGTGCCATTGTCGATTATCGGCCGACTGATAATCGGCCAGTGCCTTATCGGTGCATCTCTAACATGTACACAAAATTCTGTTAAGAAAACAACAAAACACAGACAGTCTTTTATTTTCGTATATCGTTCTCATGAGAAATAATTGTCTGCATAACTGGATTAGACAGCACAACCACCAGTATCACAACCATCATTTTATCCACACATGGCAAGCTGAATGAAAGATGAGCAACTGCAGACACATGCTAGTTAGTTAGATGTGTAGCCTGGTGGAGATTCATGCCCACCAGCGGCTGCTGCTGCTGCTGGCATCTGTAGCACATCTTCATATTTTGGTGGCAGCAGCAACTGTCAATACACAGAACACAAATAAAAACACATTCATCATCTACTTACTGACAAAATACAGATGGCACACTACACTTAAGTCACGTGAGTGTGTGATTTCTTAACGGCACATCAGCACACAAAAGGCCACCTAGTGCTGTGATGTCATAAAGAGAAGTTGCAAACACAACAACAGTACTTGTCCTACAGATCACATTAACAACAACTGCATACAACTTTAACTTGTTATGTATTTTCAAATAATTATTTTGTTAAGAAAACACCACTAGTACACCCTCATTTAACCTGTTTCATTTGAACATAACCAGTTTCATTTTTTTCAAATATATGTTCAAAAATGACAAAGACACTGAAATGGTTACGTTGAAGTGTACGCATGTGTTGGAATTGGACAATGAATGCAAAATCATTAAAAACAAAACATTTACAAGTAAAAAAACAAGTTATTGGCTGCCATCCTGGTTGCATGGATAGGAGGGAGACAGCAGACACTGCCTGTTCACAGAAAGCTGGCAGCCAAGAAAGTATACTTTAACCACTAGATGTTAAACAGCCTTAGAGAGTATGCTGATACTGACAATTGATCAATTATATTTTTCCTAATTTCTCGATGGGTCATCAAAATTCAGCCCTAGTCGTTAGCACTAATACTCCTGCTGGCACCATCTCTAATAATTTTTAGCAATGATGTTACTGCATCATTTAATATATCACTTTGGATTAAACAAGTAATATCATTATGCCAATCACAAAACCATCGTTAACTAAAAAATTAGTATAGGTTAGAAGACGACGGCCAGTGCTCTGCGTGATTTAAGTGCACTGTTGAGGATGTTTGGGGTCGAGACAAAGTGTGATCGTCGAATGGCAGCTATAGGCTGACCAATTGCAGCACACAAACTAGCATGCAGCGCTGCCTAAAAGTCGGTCAAGACCAAAGGTCGAGACCGACTTTCAAGCAGCCACCCACATGCTAATTTCGGTGCCGCGAGCGGCCAGCCTAGCTGTCCAGTCAACAATCACACTCCGCCGAGAACCCCAACAAACAGCCGAGACAGTCACGCAGTGCAGTCACTGTTTGTCTTCTAACATACTTAGTAACAAACACAACATGTCAGACTTTGAAGATTTAGGTATTGGTGACGGTGAGTTATGAACAGTGGCGTGTGTAACGGAATCGGCTGTGCCTTGTAAAGCCTGCAGATAGTTTGGTTCAGGTAAGTTTTTCTGTATGTCTGCTGCTATTCTTTCACTAGTTGCAAGTTTGTTCTATATGTCTGCTACGTCAGTATATTTTGCATATTTTGTCACAAATTTCATAAATACACATGTTATTCAATATTTAGATTTATATTTGCAATAATTACTTAAATATGTTAGTAACAGCCACACCCACGCCCCGTCCCTTTTCAGGCCACGGCTGCAGTGCTCCGGAAGTAAGGCACAGAGGCTTGTTCACTGCCTAGCTCTGTGACATCACCTCCGTGCACTTAACTGCCAGACAGCGGTAACAGCACTGTGTGGCGTGCACTTACTAGGTAAGTGCACGGAGATGACGTCACAGGGCTAGGCAGCAAACAAACCTCTGTGCCTTACTTCTGGAACAGTGCAGCTGTGGCCTGAAAAGGGGCAGGGCGTGGGTGTGGCTATTACTAATGGGTTTTATGCAATAACATATGCTGTTGAATGTTGATGACAATAATAATTGAGTACTGATGTCAGAAAGCCGGTTTAAAGGGACCAACACCCTTCCCTCAAGAGTTCTGTTGTGGATGAAGAAGGATGAGGCCATTGGATAGTTTTCTCCAGTTGCGGTCAGTGCTTCTGAGTTTCCTTCAGTGCTCTGACACTGCTGATTGGGTGACAGGAGGGGCATCCGGCCCACAAAAAACCTATTCCACATAGCCAAAGCTTCTCTTACTTAACAACTGGAGTAAGAAAACCGAGGAGAAACCAGCTAACCCAGATTCACTTGGAAAGGCCATTACAAATACGAAAACAAAACCAATTTGTAATGCACCGATCAGTCCAAGGAAAAAAACAGAATTGGAGGCGTTTGCCATTAAAACAGGGGTGGTTGTAGCTGATGATAATAACATTAGCTCAGCCATACATAGCACAGCGTAACACCAGTCTGTGACACAAAATTGAACAGTAAGACAATTTGCCCACATAAATTTGCCATTCACATAACATTTACCAGTAATGATAATACGACATATACTGTAATTTTAAAGTAAATGACGAGTGACTGTTGTCAAACTATGCAAAATGTAAACATGTCACCTCCGAGTCACCACCAGAAACATCGATCTCGCCGTGGAATCTGCGGTACTGGCTCTGTCTCACAGTTCTTTCTTTCAAGTAGGTGTAGCAGGCCCAAACTACACTTATCAGATAAATCTGTAAGAAAAAAATAACACGGTATCATAGTCATATTTTCAGATACTCACGATTAACCAAAAATATTACTTTTCTTTAACAAAAATGTTACTTTCTCAGTCATTTTTATTTCAATGCACTGACATTATTGCTCTTGGTACTACTGATGGGTTATCAGGAAAGGCATCAGATCTGGAAAAAATTTACTCCATACCCTTTCACAGGCAACTGGCTAACTCAGCTAAAACTCAACATTTGTCACAAAACAGCTGTGTTCAATGTGTGTGTACTAATTCAAAATGTTTTTAACCTGAGCATAAACAAACACCTTATCAACTGAGCACTATGTGACGTGAACTGAATACATCATACCTGAAGTGACATGCTGCTGATAAAAACAACCAATGCCCACAGAAACAAACGTTCATCATCCATCTTCAGCAGCATTTCCTTGCATACTATGAAGTGCTGAAAAGAACCACAAAACATTTTATTGTAACACAGCATATAAAAAGGCACAGCATTAACAATGACCAAAACACACATTCAAGAATCTTCAGTAACTATTTGACAATGAGTGGATCTATTTAGGCAGCTGACTGCACAAAGATGCCAAACAGCAACAAAGTTATGCGAATACATGAGTGAATGCCCACCAACAATGCTAAATTGATTGAGTAGGGTTTAACATCCCACGAAACACATTATAGGTCATATCGGGGACGGGTTTTTACAGGTCAAATGACCCAACTGACAGTTTCAAAGCACTGAAGGAAGTAGTAGTCCTAAGGATAGGCTTCAATCCAAACTATGCTAAAATAATGGACAACATTATGCTGTGATATTTGTCTACTGCTTACTTAAACTGCACAAGTCTGCTAGGTTTGTAACACAAGAAATCAGAGGTCATTATGCCGCCCTATGTAATAGGGCAGATCATTATATTTTTGCCCTGTGGTTTCTTCTATCTATCTTCTATCTTTTTTCCTCGCCTAATCTCAGTTGTCACAGACTGGATGTCTACCATACTTCCACACATGGTGTGGCATTAGTGCAAAATTTAAGATGCAGGTCTGAAACGCTGCACACGGCTCGCTAAAAGTACAGGATGCAAAAAATCGCCAAAAATTCGACATTTAGGAACCGTCGCACAACTTCGTTGGGCCATATCTTCCCAACTAAGGCATGTATCGACAATCGGAAAAAAACTTGTTAGACAGCAATATCTCCCCCACGTGTCCTCACAATATGGTGAACTTTGGCCCATTAGCGGCTGAGATCGGTTCGGTTGTTTGGGGCACCAAGCAAATTTCAACGGGTTTCGCGTCTTGGCTTCGTTACTGCATGGTATTCGAGCAGTCGGCATCAGCCAAACTTTGCGGCGTTGACCAGAGGGCGCCATCTATATTCGGCAGGGCGGCCATCACGTTGGGCATTGGCCCACATTTCTAGTTATAGCTTTTTCTGGCAACTAACATTTCAACATATCACTTTACATTGCTACCATACAAGATTTATTCCTGCTATAAGACCTGCACTAGTTGCCTTCAGTACTTTGATGCTGTTGGTTGGGTGGCAGGAAGGGCATCCGGCCTGTAAAAAATATGGGGGGATTGTGGAGGTGGGCACTGGGCACTGGTTAGTCCGGATGGAGTGGCGCCCAGCAGGATGGTCGGTGTGTCTCCCTCTGTTAATCTTCCCTTGCACCATAAAGTCCAGAAGTTCTCTTTTGGCACCGGCTCACCCGGGTCACCCCAGAAAAAGGGCCATAAAATGGTTGTGGTGGTGGTGGTTTAAGACCTCCTATCAGGATGGTGCGGAGACGGTGAAATTAACACCACTGAGAATTCTAGTGCGTTCTTAATCCAAATGAGCTAGCTGCCATCAGCAACGGCATGTCGGCAGTAAAACTTCGCTTCCAACAAAATCCTCCACTTCTTAACTGGGGATGCCGGATAACACAAGTCGTCCTGTATAATGGCCATAAGATTGTAGTAGTAGTAGTAGTAGTAGTAGTAGTAGTAGTAGTAGTAGTAGTAGTAGTAGTAACAGTAGCAGTAGTAGTAGTTAAAACCTCTTACCAAGACAGGTGTGGAGTGGTAGTGTAACATATTGGTTTGGGCATTATCATGTGCTACATATCGGTTGGAATAATCTTTTGTTGAGTTTTTGTGGGTTTCAAAATAGGATTCGGTTAAATGTTTTATACACAGGTTAAATAAATTAGCTTTGTGGCACCAGTGTTCTGTTTAAAACTGGCGATGGTCAGAGGTACTGTCAGCAGTTTAGCATGTAAGACGTTGATCTGTCGTGGCCATTGTCTGTAGTCGACTCACTAGTTTTAAAGCATTTCTCAATGTTAGCATTTGACACTAGTGTTATTCTGTGCGTGCGTCTGCTGGTTTCCATGTTTTTGTCATTGGCAAATACAACAAGTGCTCAGCAGTAGCTGAGATGGGCGACCGTTTGGCCACAATAAACGTGGCCCGAAAATTGGGGGCTGTGCCCCCTTTTCAGGGAGGGAGAGATGGGTCTCCATCTTACACAATGTTGCTCGGGCGGAGGCCTACCTCCCTGCCAAGTGGCATCTTGATCCATCCAGCCGCTTGGCCACAACAGATATGGGCCGAAAATTAGGAACGGGCTGTGCCCCTTCGGGGGACGGGGAACTGAGTCGCCATCTAACACTGTAGCCAGGGCCGAGTCCTACCTTCATGCCAAGTTTCGTCTTGATCTATCCAACCGTTTGGCCACAATACACCAACGTTACAGACAGACAGACAGACAGACAGGACAGGACAACGGTCCGATAGCATACGGCAAACCGTTTTACAAACGGTCGCTCAAAAAACTAGAATACTGGCAATTAAAGTGTCACTTTCCAACATGTCTGTGGCCCGATAGTTTGCAGTTTTCGTCCCTGGCAACTCTACTTGCATGGGTTACATATGTATAACAAAGGTGGCCGCCCTGCGTAGCAGATGCGGACATTATATTTTCATCTTGTGGTTTCTTCTTTCTTCTTTCTATCTTTTTTCCTCGCCTAATCTCAGCCGTCGCTGATTGGATGTCGGGCTATATCTTCGCAACTAAGGCACGTATCGACAATCCGAAAAAAATTGTTAAACAGCAATATCTCCCCACATGTTCTTACAATATGGTGAACTTCAGTTCACTAGCGGCTGAGATCGGTTCGTTAGTTTGGGGCATCCCAGCTAATTTCATCGGGTTTCGCGTCTTGACGGCGTTACTGCACGGCACTCTAGTAGTGGGCGTCAACCAAACTTTGCGGCATTGAACAGAAGGCGCCACCTATATTCGGCAGGGCGGCCATCACATTGGGCATTGGCCCACATTCTAGTTTTTTTGGGCGACCGTTTGTAAAACGGTTCGCTCTATGCTATCGGTCCGTTGTCTGTCGTCCTGTCTGTCTGTCCTCTCTGTCCCGTCTGTGACGTTCGTGCACCGTGGCCAAACGGTTGGACGGATCAAGATGAAAC
>Ga0209459_10000491_pt1 | contig 9905 bp, 8 predicted proteins | sample WorMetG1aBELIZE1_FD_187419 | JGI IMG/M metagenome (GOLD analysis project Ga0209459, IMG submission 187419) | Marine gutless worms symbiont microbial communities from Max Planck institute for Marine Microbiology, Germany - Inanidrilus... ...
GCTTGGTCCCCATCTAACACAATGTCACTTCGGTCAAGGCATACCTTCCTACCAAGTGGCATCTTGATCCATCGAGCCATTTGGCCACAACAGATATGGGCCGAGAAATGGGGGTAGAGGAGGGCTGTGCCCCTTTGAGGAGGGGAGCTGGGTCACCATCTAACAGAATGTGGCCATGGCCACAGAATGTGGCCATGGCCAAGGCCTACCTGCACGCCAAGTGTCATCTTGATGCATTCTACCGTTTGGCCACAATACACCAACGTTACAGACAGACAGACAGATAGATAGTGGACCGATAGCACAGGGCGAACCGTTTTACAAACGGTTGACCAAAAACTGACAAATGTTACTAACGTTTTTGTTAATGGTGATATGTTGACAAAAATGACAAACTTTACGTCACATATTTTCAGCCTTATAGCACACATGACCTAACATCACTGACTGCTGAAATGACACACATTTAGTTACATGACAACAGTATGTCATTGAATGAGACCAACTACTGTGACTCAGACAACAACCTTGAAAATCTATTAAAGCTGTGTATATAGCCTATTTAGCAGTTCAGTGACTGCTGATAACTACAAATTGCAAATGGCTACATCTTCACACACACACACACACACACACTCACACACACTCACACACACACACACACTCACACACATCTACAAAGATCAGAGACTTGAACGTTGAAATTGATCAAGGTCTACGGAGACTGGGCTTGCACATAATTAACAGTGCACAAACTTCACAAACACTAACAACCAAAAACAATCCAAAACATACAAAATTTATCTGAATTCCGCACTGTCTTGGTGGCTGCAGATGAAATGCTAATACTGCTATCATTCGTTGTTTAACTGGCCTAAATTCTGTGCTTACAATGGCCAAGGCTCAGTCTCTCATCTGGCAAAAGTCTCCTCCACAAAGGACTCAGAGATTGTTGACTAGAGTAAAGCATGGCATATTTCAATGACAAGAAAGAATTAATCATCTTTGACTGTACTTTCAGCGGCAGAAATCTGAGCACAATTAATATTATTCTTTAAAGCCTTTATTTTCTCTATCACTACTGCCAATACAACACTAAAGCACACGTACACATACACATGCATGCACACTCGGTGCTATAATACTACAAGAATGATACAGCCAGCAGACAGTGGAACATCTTCCGACAATTGCTGCAATGTGTTTCAAATACAAAAACTCAACATCAACTGAGCGTGAACCTACTCTGTGTACACAAATGGCCTCGGAAATACCAACTGTCAAATTCTGTTCATATGGGGGCGCTGAAAATGCACGACCTGAAAATGACAGACCACACTGATTGATTGATTGATTGATTGATTACGTCCCACTCGACACAAAATAGGTCATTTCGGAGACGTTCCCCAAGATAGTCTCTTGGCTTGGTATGGAAAAACAAAACCTAGCACGACAAAAGCACGCATTCACCAATCAAAACAAATAAACACAAAAAACTAAAGCCAGGTTTAGTCACCTCCTAAGACATCCAGCCTGGAAACGGAGAGGGCCTATTCTGGTTTTGGCGTATTAACAAATCTGTCACTTACTTACTTACTTAGACAGCCACTTACTTACAGCCCCAGACCACACGGGGAGACAGACCAGACAGCGTAACAGGAAAATGCAGGCCCTGAAGATTACGGACCAGATAGCACAGCAGAATAGATAGATTTCACATTCCATTCAAAAGGTGGCGCCGTGACCTTTTTTATATACTGTGAATATTGTATTCATTTTCTGTTACACTGTACATTACAGTTATGGTTAGGGTTAGTGTTAGTATTACATGATAAAACGGGGGCGCTGAAAATGCACGATAAAACACCAGTATAATTAAAACATTTTACACTATGTTAGCTAGACTGGTGCTAAGGCAAAGCGTAAAAATACAAGACATGACAATGCACGACCTGAAATTGCAGGACCTGAGAATGACGGACCAGATACCATGACATCAAAATCATCTGTCATTTTCATGCCATGCAACTTGGTCAATCATTTCAGGTCCTGCATTTCCCCCGGCCCCCCCTCTCCCCGGTGATTTGGATGGTCCGTCATTTTCAGGTCGTGCATTTCAGTCAACCCATTCATACAATAAACGTGCCTTTCTATTATGGTTTAGAACAAAACAATACTACACTGTTTTTCATCACTGGTGCACAGTGAACAGTAAACAAATGTAAAATACAGTATCCACTTACAATGTCATTATTGTTGTTTTCATGGCATTATGCCACACAATTTTCACGTACAACATTAACACACAAATCCACTAAATAATAAGCAATAGTAAAAATTCATTAAAGTTCTTTTTAGTTTCCAGCTTGCATTAATTTACAATTTTGCACACATTTTAATTGAAGGAATAAGAAAATTGGACATATTTCCTATGTAGACAATGACGATGACAAAAATGATGACAGTAGCAACGTAAGTAGATGTTCACACATTATTCTACAGAGATTACAGTGAATACTTAGTACACAAACATTTAAAAGTTAAAAGAAATTAAAAATACAATTGTTTGGGCTGGTACTACTACTAGTACTAATACATCCGTTTAACGGCCTTTTTTTCCAGAAAACCTGGATAGGCCGGCACCAGAAAGGTAAACCATTTAGGATTTTACTGGAGTAAGAGATGACGGGGTGGCAGTGGCATCAGCTGGACCATATGCAAATAATTTGCGCCTCACTCCAGACAGATAACCACGCCAGAACCTCACCACCACTCACACTTCTTTGGACTGGTAATGATTAAAAAAATTCTAACTGATTTAATTGAACATACTTAATTGCTTATTAATTGAAGACAGTGTTTTGACACTGTTGGCTGGGCAGCAGGAAGCGCATCTGGCCTGTAAAAACTGAGTGATGAGGAACTGACGTGGTTATATGTCTGGAGTGAGGTGCAAATGATTTTCATATAGACCAGCTGATGCCACTGCCACCACGTCATCTCTTGTTCCAGTAAAATCCAGAATGGTTTACCTTTCTGGTGCTGGCTTACCCAGGTTGTCCTGGAAAAAAGGCGGTTAAACGGACGTAGTAGTAGTGTAGTAATTGAAGACAGTAATCCAACAAGAACTCATCAGGAGATGAGATAGCGAACGTGAACTTCTTCTACGATGATACCTTACACGCACTTCAAAATATAGTCGGTTGTTGAATATTCAACACGACGCAGGCCGTGGCGCCGCGAGTGGGTGTGGCCTCGTTGTATTAGTGCAGAAAGCCCTCAAGGCGAGACGTTCGGCAACCACTGAATATTCATGTGCGCCCACAGCCGGGCACAGCACGGCCACGGGCTGCTGCCTGTACAGCTGAGTTGCGGCAGGGCAACAATGGCTGATTAAACATACTCCCTCCGAGGCAAGTGAATACGTAAGTGAAAATCGCTGTACTTGGCTACCCCTCTTGTGTTTAATTCCCCCGGCAGAGGGGTTCCCTTGGGACAATCTCTGTGAAATTTTCAGTGGATGCCGTAGAAATTTGAACCGCCTGAGTAGGGTGCACGAACGTTACAGACAGACAGACAGACGACAGAGATGGGCGATGATTAGTAAAAATTCTTTTATGGCAAACGTTTATGATGCAGATGGCACATCAAAAATGTTCAATTAATATTTGTGAAACAAGCATGAAATTAATAAAACCTAAAAATTTGTGTATCACCTTAGTATAACTTGCAATTTGTTAAAACTGTATGATTATATGTAAATTGTTTAACTTCTAGCTAGTGCTCCTCAAAATTAAATAATGTAACTCGCATGAGTTCTGAAATGCGAAACTACTCCGATTCATGCTCCGCGCCTCCGATTCATGCTTAATGCTTGACCACATGTGCGCGTTATAAATTTTCGTATTATTATAATAGGCAATACATGTAGAAAAACTAAAAACTCAACAGTTTTCTATTTACTTCACCCAGTCTCAAAGACAGACCAGCACAGTGAAATTTTCATGTGACAGAGGTGATCACAGTTTGTTTAAGACGTAATCCGATGAACTGAGAAGTGTTCAGATGGAACGGATATGATTTGTGTGCATAAAGTCTGTCATTTTTAGGGTATAAACAAAAATTTTAATCGAGCAAAAATGTCCAACAATTACTAAATTAATTAATCGTTAAAAATTGCAGCCCTAGTAATACTTCTTTATAAAGCACAGCACGAAATGAGTATTTCAAGACAAATATAAAACACAGCTATTCTCTAGGTTTGATTATAAAATGCAAGGCTGCTCAGCTGCAACATGTCACAGCAATAACAACAATTAATAATAATAAATGTTAAGAATCATGTTTATGCTCCTGCTAGCATGCGTGCCAACAACAAGTATCCAATATTTGAGATTAAGCCATAATACACGATTACAGCCAGCATACTGCAAGCAATCATCACATCTTTTATGACAACATTAATATTAACCACAGACTGCTACTACAGACCACTATGAATGCATCTCATACACTGACATCATAAAAATCTGAAAATAGAAAGCATCCAGAAAGTGCAAACCTATGCCAAGGAAGGCTGAAAATATTACTGAATCTGGAAGAAAACTTATATTACATATGTTCTCAGTTTGTAATAAGAAAGTTACTTATTTACATGCATTACAAATTATGTTACATAACACTGCAGCACATAAAACCAAGCGACCTAGAAACCGCAAAGCATGATGGAGACAAACAGCAGCCCTGCAGAGGGAGTGAAAATTATTGAAATTCCTCAATCAGGATGTAGACAGCATCAAAATGATTGTTTCTTGTTCCAAGGCCTAACATAATTTACCCACATCTTTTTGGTAATTGAGTTGATAGACTGACCATCCAACAAACTGTCACAAAAAGCATCCGCCTTGACTGAAGACATAACTGAAACTTGGCTCATGTCTTGCAATCTAACGTGCGATATAAATTAGAAATAATTATTATGTAAAAGACATGATTATGCCTGATTATATACAATACATTAAGCTACAAACATCAAAATTAACAAGTATAAAGCAACAAATAAATTGGTTTAAATCTCACAATAAAATTCTTTCAATGCTAGTCTGTGTATCAGCCAATACACAAAATGGGGCCATACTAAATTTGACGTTTGTATCTTAAAAACGCTTAATCAATTAAAAGAATTTTTGGCATGCTTGAATGTCATTTATCTAACAAGGCATTTATTAACTAGGTTTCATAAACAGCAGACCACAGTGTCATCAGTTAGTGAATGACAAACACTACATTTTTCCTTTAAACTCACGAAAACTGGTTTGTTTAGTTTAAATAAAAATTAGGAAAAAGATAAACAAAAATTAATATTATTTTATTTACATTCTGTTTTAAATGCGTTGGTTGTCTCTACTGTGCTGCATCAGACATGAAAGGTAATATCACCGTTTGTTGAGGTTCTGTTAATATGAATGCACAGTACAGCAGAATATCAGACACATCTAACACATCTTTAAACACAATTTAAATAAACTTCAATCTAAACATAAAATGTGGACTTTTAGTATCAATTTTAGTTTTGCAATATACATCTGAAGTAAACAACTTGTTTTACTCAAATTTTAAAGAAGAAAACTTAAACAGGGTGTCTACAAATACATTGTGTCCGGAAAAAGCTCCCACTCTACTTTTGCCTCTAACTTGCCAAATGCTGACCGATTTTCACAATTCTTTTATCGACAGACTTGGCAGTAAATTTCTGGTAAATCATTAAATATCCCACCACGTCTCAAGCGCATTGCTACACTACCATGTGAAATTTTTGTGTTCAAAAATTGCAGTGACCCAGAGCTGAGTGAAGAGAACTTCCATGCAAGATGGTTGGTTGGTTAGTTGGAGTTTAACGCCCCTTTTCAGCAAAAAATACGGCTATATCAGAGACGACTTCCACGCAAGACTCAGCGATTCAAAACATCTGCTGAAAAATATTCATCCAGTGACGTTGGCATCACTTCTGTTCACTGTCAAAAAGGCATTTACAATGGCCAACCAAAAAAGGCACAGAATAATTGACAGTACACTCTGCAGCAACCAAGAAGGAAGACACTGCAACAAAACGCCTGTGCACAAGATTAACGTTCAGTCACTGATGGCATCAGTCAGCGAGCCACAAGTGGCTGACAGTACACCAGTTTCATACTTGTCGATCATGAAGGCCTATTATCGTAACATGATGCTGTTACAACAGTTCCCACTTGCTGTACTTCAGATTTCAAGCAAGTTCTTTATCTTTTAGCAGGACTGTGCCCCGCTGCACACAACGCTTAGGCAGTCAGCTTTCTTACCCATAACTTTGCCAGATGTTGGCCAATTTTAATAAGTCATAGTCACAGATCCCACCACACCTAAATGTCATTGCTACAATGCCTTGTGAAATATCACAAATCACAATATGTGCTTCAGTTTGTTTCTGTTTTTCTGACATTAATATTATTGACACAGTTGAAATATGATGGTATATTTTATAATATCATTGCTAGAAATTTACTGCTAAGTCTGTCAGTGTAAGAATTTTGAATATCGGTTATCACCACAACTTTACTCAATTTTAGATAACAATTATCAGGCAAAGTTGCTAACTCCTGAAATCGTAGTTATCCTGCTTACTCAGTAAATGTAGCTATCACAAGAAATACACATTATCATTATCAGCACTTTCCCAACAACTGGACTGCAGCTAAACTTTTGTGACCAATGTCCCTGCTGTTGTTCCATTAGCTAAAAATTTCCAGGTGGACCAATTAAATTCCAGGACATTTCCATATTTCCAGGAGTTGTAGACACCCTGTTAAATATATGTCATTCGCCAGATTATCACTTTGTTATAAATTCATGAAAATAAATCAAACAGACATTTTCAGTATAAAATATCGCTGTAAAAGGCAAAAATTCTACAAATTGATTCCAGTATCAATCAAACACAGTGTTCCCATTTTGGGGGAGCCCTGTATGCAGCCTTTACCACCACACCACAACCGTTTTCGGCCCTTTTTCCAGACCACCCGGGTGAGCTGGTGCCAGAAGAAAACTTCTGGACTTTACAGTGCAAGGGAAGATTAACAGAGGCAGACACACAGACCATCCGGCTGGGCGCCACTCCATCTGGACTAACCAGTGCCCACCTCCACCATCCCAGTCCTTTATTTGGAAGCAAAATGGTAAGGGTATGCCTGACTAATACTAGCACGCCTTAGGTTTTCACTAAATTTGCCTGCAGCATGAAAAAGATGCTGGTACTGTACCAGTGTATACTGTCACAAAATAGTACTGCCTGTATGCATGCACACCTTTACATACATCTCTAAAGGCCTGGTAATATAGTTTCATAAATATTACTCTCGAGGCAAAGAAATATAGTAGCAGCATTCTGGATAGTAAATGGTCACTTGTAGTAGATTTACACTCCACCTCCTTTTTTCTTTCCTGCTGACCTACCACAATAAAACAGTTAATAAATAATTCAGCTGAATAAAAAATTTCATGCAAAAACAAATACTGGTTGGGCAGTGGTTACTAATTAAGGTTTTACATCCCATTCGACACAAAATAGGTCATTTTGCATATGCTTATTCTTAGCCAATCTTGACTAGTACTGAGAAAAAAAATCAAACAAACCAGGAGAACAACCACAGAAATACAATAAACCTAGGCCAATGCTAATAACTAAATTTACCACAACACAAAATAACCATGCATCAGGAACACAAAAAATACTATAACTCAAAATAAACTGAAAAAACTTTAAAGCCCAGGTTTGATTGCCTCTTATGACCCCTGGCCTGAAAACAGAGCGGGCCTATTCTCACAGGAAAGGTAAGTAAGGAAGTAAATAAGTAAGGAAAATAAGTAAAGAAAAAAGGAAGTAAGTGGGGAAGCCAACTAAACAAGCAAACAATATCTATAGCACAGCAATCAACAAATGAATCGAGGGCACAGTATGCCTAGTAGCCCGCATGTGGTGGAGAAAATTTTGATACCTCAGACTACCACATTTATGAATAAGCAGGATTAAAATGTCAACCAACACAAAGTAGGTCATCTGGAGACGACAATGCAATAAAACAATAATACTATTATGGTAATTAATTTAAGTAATTAATATGACATCACTTAAAATTAATACAAATGTATTAATCAATAAAACTAAGAAAAATTAAGTGTGTGACAAATCTCAATACATTTTAATAAACTGTTGCTCCTTCACATTTTTCAAATCAGAATATCTTCAGACAGTTCACACATGCACAAAGTCTTCCATCTTTCTGCAATAAGACTGCATCTTCATTCTAACACCCACCCATCCAACCATGGTGGCAGCCAAGAAGACAATTCTTTCACTGGTAATATTTTGTTATGGCCGCCCGGCGTAGCAGATGCGGACATTATATTTTGCCCTGTGGTTTCTTCTATCTATCTTTTTTCCTCGTCTAATCTTAGTCGTCGCAGATTGGATGTCTACCATAATTCCACACATCGTCTGGCCTTAGTGCGAATTTAGGATGCAGGTCTGAAACGTGCTGCACACGGCTCGCTGAAAATACAGGACGCAAAAAATCGCCATCTGGGCACCATCGCACACTTTGTCGGACTATATCTTCGCAACTAAGGCATGTATCGACAAACGGAAAAAGCTGTTAAACAGCAATACCTTCTCCACATGTCCTGATAATATGGTGAACTTCGGCCCACTAGTGGCTGAGATCGGTTTACCAGTTTGGGGCACCCCTGCAAATTTCAACGGGTTTCGCGTCTTGGCAGCATTACTGCACGGCAATCTAGTAGTGGGCATCAGCCAAACTTTGCGGTATTGAACAGAGGGCGCCACCTATATTCGGCAGGGCGGCCATCACGTTGGGCATTGGCTCTCATATTCTTTCTTTTTTATCCTCGCCTAATCTCAGCCGTCGGAGATTGGATGTCTATCATACTTTCACACATGGTGTGGCCTTAGTGTGAATTTAGGATGCAGGTCTGAAACGTTCTGCACGCAGCCTGCTGGAAATGCAGGTCCCAAAAAATTCACCATCTGGGCACCATCGCACAACTTTGTCGGGCTATATGTTCGCAACTCAGGCACGTATCGACAATTGGAAAAAAATTTGTTAAACGGAAATGTCTCCCCCACATGTCCTCACAAGATGGTGAACTTTGGCCCACTAGCGCTTGAGATCTGTTGGCGAGTTTGGGGCACCCCAGCACATTTCAATGGGTTTCGCGTCTTGGCAGTGTTACTGCACGGCACTGTAGTAGTGGGCGTTAGCCAAACTTTGCGGCGTTGAACAGAAGGCGCCACCTATATTCAGCAGGGCGGCCATCACGTTGGGCATTGGCCTACATTTCTAGTTTTGTGTACTCTGCAAGGATGTGGTGGTGAGGTTGCCTTCAGTGCTTTGACGCTGTTGGTTTGGGATCAGGAAGGGCATCCGGCCTGTAAAAAACTGAGTGGTGACTGGTGAGGTCCTGGCATGGTTACCTGTCTGGAACCAGGTGCAAATGATTTGCATATGGTCCAGCTGATGCCATTGCCACCCCATCATCTCTCGCTCCAGTAAAAGCCGGCAAAGTTTACCTTTGTGGTGCCGGCTTACCCAGCTTGTCCTGGAAAAAGGGCTGCTAAACGGACGTAGTAGTAGTAGTACTAGTAGTAGTACTCTGCAGGAAATTTGTTATTTCAAATGTAATTCCTAGCTCAGTATTAACAAGAACTCACCAGGAGATGAGATAGTGAACGTGAACTTTTGTATGACGACAACATACATGTAGAGGCCAGCACCTATGCCCATTGAACCGACTTGCTAATTTCTACTATAAATATCTATGGTAGGCCTAATCTATGCACATAATCAATAATC
>Ga0209459_10000493_pt1 | contig 9895 bp, 8 predicted proteins | sample WorMetG1aBELIZE1_FD_187419 | JGI IMG/M metagenome (GOLD analysis project Ga0209459, IMG submission 187419) | Marine gutless worms symbiont microbial communities from Max Planck institute for Marine Microbiology, Germany - Inanidrilus... ...
ACACAATATTGCACAGAACAGACCTGATAGTTTTCCCCCTTACCCTCCAGACAATCACCACATCTCCGATGATGTCTATTTGAGGGAAGGGGGGTAAAAAAATGGCAGTGAAAACTAAAAACGTAATATCTGTTCACACAAGCAGATTGCTGATAAAGTATAACAAAACTAGAATGTGGGCCAATGCTCAATGTAATGGCTGCCCAGCCAAATATAGGTGGCACCCTCTGCAAAAGTTCCGTAATTCTATTCCTTGAACCATGCCACAAAGTTTGGCTGATGCCCGCTGCTGGACTGCCGTGCAGTAACGCTGCCAATATAGGAGAATGCAAGACTTGGACGTAAAGTAAATTTTGCACCGGACAAAATTCTGTCAGGGGGCAAGAGCCCCGGAAAATGTATATATAATGTACCAGCCCAGGAGATGGCCAAACATCGTGCAAAGTTTGGTTGGCCTCCGGTGAACAACGTCGTTGCAGGAACGAAGCCAAGACGCGAAACCCGTTGAAATTTGCTGGGGTGCCCCAAACAACCGAATCGATCTCAGGCGTTAGTTAGCCGAAGTTCACCATATTGTGGGAATGTGGAAGAGGTATTGCTGTTTAGCAAGTTTTTTGCCGATTGTCGATACATGCCTTCACTGCGAAGATATGGCCGGACAAAGTTGTGCGATGGTGTGCAGATGGCGATTTTTTGCGTCATTTATGCGTCCTGTATTTCCAGCGAGCTGCCTGCAGCACATTTCAGACCTGCATTCTAAATTCGCACTAATGTGCACAATGTGTAGAAGTATGGTAGACATCCATTCTGCGACCATGAGATTAGGTGAGGAAATTAAAGAAAGAAGAAGAGAGCAGAAACCATTGGGCAAAAATTCAATGTCCGCATTTGCTATGCAGGGCAGCCATAGTTACTTTTGTAAAGAGAAAAACAACATCAAACACCAATTGCTACTGATAAGTGTAGGTTAAAAGTGCAAAAACAAAAGCAATAAAATATTATTAACTGTCATTTTAATAAGTCATTTTACAGCAGAACGTAAAACACTGACTGTTACAACTGACTTGTTATTATTAGAATGCTAAATAACAAAACTATACTGACTTGCATTCTTCATCAAGAAGATATAGCAGTCCTGTTGGCTTCTTGTTGAACAGCTCCAGACATGCAGTGTTGTCATTGAATTCAATGTCTGTCCAACGAATGCCTTCGCGCCGATACTCTTCCTGCTCAAACTTGAAGATGTGCTGGTTGAAGTAGAAATGAAGCGTTTCATTTGCATAGTTAATACAGAACTGCTCAAAACTGTTCCTTGTGAAATCTTCAAAGCCAAAGATGTCCAGCACACCAATAGAGCTCGCCTGGCAATGACAAACAAAATGCTACTGCTTATAAATAAAGCAGTCGTAAAACTCAGTAAGACTCGTATTTACAAGATGTAACAGTCTGTAACACTGTCTACTTATTTTTAGCAGATCTAGATGTTTTGTTGTTCTTAGCTAACATTTGCATCTCAAACCCAGAAACCAAGCCTAACCGAGAGTAATTTTAGCAAACTGGCCAAGACAAACAAAAACCACAAGCAATAGGCCTATGCTGTGACTTATGCTGTAAGATCATCTGTTGTGCACGTCAGTGACTTTGGTGCAAATGTCACCAAATAAAAATCCTACAGCTACAACAGCACAGTTGAACAAGGAGCTGTATTCTATCACCTCAAAAACTACAAAGAAACCGGTTAAGACAAAAATATGCCATCAAAAGATGACAGCACGCTTGCCTTGTGTGGTCGGCTGCCATGTTTAGACAACAGCGTGGTGTTGATCTGCAGTACAATCCAGTCAAAGAGTGCTCCATACAGACACTTGGCTGTGGCATCACGCGCTGAAGCTGCCTGCATTGCAAATCCACAGTCACTTCACGGGTCCAGTGCACAAACAACAAAAAACTGCAGCGCATTTCACTCACCGCTTTTGTAACTTATCTCGAAGAACACACGAAGCTGTTACAAAATTATTTGATGCTAAACGAACTATGTTTATCAATTTCATACATATGCTCAAAGATACCACACAACTAGAAGTCAGACTCAACTCAAACCTACTTCAGTTGTGTTGTAGATCATAACAACCGTCTCTCCACTGACAACTGCTTTACGTGTTACCAGTGCTTCAACCAATGTTGACTCCGTAACCTACAAGTAACAATGATGTTACATTATATGACATGCAAATGCTGTATACTGTGGCAGTTCTGGATATGACGTGGTAGCTCTATGTTCTTTTAGGAGATTGTCAATGAGCATCAGCTGCCAACTCTCACCACCTTCAGTAATCACCACTTGATGACATCAAATATGACATGGCTGGTGAAGACCTATTACCACATACGACAGTCTGCAGTCAATCCAGTGGATACCGCATCCCAGAACTCAAGCGCTGCATCTATCAAGCTTCATCTGCTACAGCTTCTCTGCAAAGCAGTGTAGAAAAACCGGCGTCTGTTTCTCGTCACCATGTTGACCAGAGTGATGCACTGGCCCACCACGTACATGACCACGATGATGACGGTAATATCACATGCAACAGCAGTGATGCAGCATGCAGCCAGGTGATGCTGACAACACTTCACTACTCACTCACGTACACACTGCATTGACACACACTCACACATCGTACCTTGAGCAGGTGAGACACAGTGGTCAGTTCTGTACACACTGCATTGACACACACACTCACACATCGTACCTTGAGCAGGTGAGACACAGTGGTCAGTTCTGTACACACTGCATTGACACACACTCACACATCGTACCTTGAGCAGGTGAATCATACCTTGAGCAGGTGAGACACAGTGGTCAGTTCTGCAGTGTTGTCAACTGTCACTGGCTCATCATGACTGCCTGACTCCAGTCTCTGCACAACAAGTTTACACACCACACAGCATTAGTTATGAGTTCAACTGTGCAGGGCCTTACTAAACACAATACCAAGTGACTACTCGGCAACGACACTCTACAGGCATGCACTGCCTACAGTCTGTTACACACTACGTGCATGACATTCAACAATCATATCCAAAGGTGGACGCTCAGTGTGACAAACAAGCTACTGAACTAAGTTGACAACGCTCACAATTGTCAATCATTTCAAGCTATAGCGAGTTATTTGTTAAAAGTCGCCAATTTTAACCTACACCACCTGCATTTGGCGCCTCCGTTGGGGTGACCCCATTTGAGTTTTGCCGAGATCTTTGGCATCAGAAAACTAGAGTCCCTGGGCTCTCGTGTGGCACTGTTTGCATGATTCTGCATTTAGCCATTTCAGTAGAACACCCACTTGTGACAGATAGACACACAATGATGGCATATACCGCACTAGAATGGCGTCATTCAGTAAAAACGGTTATTTTTACGATAAAACAGCAATACACAATGTTCAACACAGTGTTCAAGCCACTGAACGTTTGAATCAATAACCAAAGTCAAAGAGTCTGATGTTGATAATCTGCCTGGTTGGTACACAGCAAATACACCTAGTCACACATTTTACATGCTGCCTTACTACTGTCACTTTCTACTTCTATAAAATAGTTCCATGCATGAATGCACAATGAATAAGCAGACAATTGCAACCTAAATATTATCATCCAAACAACAGTGTCAGCTTTAATGATTTTGTGAAATTACAATTGCACAGTGCACTACGCAAGCTTACATCAAATGATCAAACAAAGTTTATAACTGCCGCCATCCACAGAGATCAAGATGAAGATGGCACTTGAGTGACAATACCTAGTATTTCAGAGGCCAACCTATAAACAGCAGCAGCAGCTGAACTGATGACATCAGATGACTGTCACATTGTACAGTCACATTCGCATTAGCAGTTAGATTCATCAGCTACCAGTTTTAACTCACATAAAGACCAAATCTGTAAGTGAAGCCAAAAGCTGAAAATCTGCATTCAGCCAAAGCTAAGTATTGGCTGAAAGTCATCCAAAACCAAAATTTGGTCGACCTGTAATTTCAATCACTTCAATAATCAGGTATTTCAAATTTAGAAAGATAAAATATTATGAGCAGTTCTTCTAAGACTGCTTCTCAACACAGACACTCAAGTTTCGTGTCATCAGCCTCCTTTTCTGGAGCTGCTCCAGACTGGGCCACATCCCGGGACAAGTGGAGCTGTACAGAGAGTTGGAGCAGGCATGACACAGTGCAAATGCACTTTCTATCATCCAAACAATAGTGTCAAAGTACTGAAGGGAACGAAAAAACACTGACTCCGATCACAGAAAATAACCCACTGACGACATCGTTTTTAGATCCATCAACTGACAACCTGACGGAATGGACGCCACATCTTTTACGCCAGCTTTCCTGTGCCAGAACCCATAATATTCACACTACCGACAACTATGTAAAAAAATATTATGCCTACAAACTTCTGTAAATGACACACCATTTTGAAGTTGATGTTGCCAAGATGCAGAATTGCTGACAGTATGACAAACACCCTACAAGTACATTGCAAGACACTACATTGTACATGAATCTAGAAACAAGTATGTGAATATATGATTAACAGGACTGTAAAACAATTAAATTTTTATTCATGTTAATTGCATCGTGCTTTAGTTGCATTTTAATAAACACTGTAAAGCCTAGTGACTCTCCGCTGTGAGCTGTGCGAAAATGGCTGAACCGATCGAGATGCAGTTAGAGATGCTGAGTCAAATGGGTCCAGGGAACCATGTATTAGATGGGGATGTCGATACCACCATGGTAATGGGCACTTTTGGGGTGTCTTGACGACTGAAAAGCATAGTAAAGCACAGGATTTTGAAGGTTGGGTAAATACTGTTTGTCAACCTCAATTTTTGTGAGCTGTGCAAAAAAATGGACCGATCTTAAACAATAACAAAGAAACAACAACACAATTCTGATAAATGCCAACTGAATAAAACAAAATAAACTGAGATTTACACATTCAGCCAATGTAAACACAGACTTAGCTACCGATGCTGAGTATCAGAAGAAAAGCCAACAGTCTCCATTGCTTGCTTCAAATGAACAAACTCCAAGGTTTCATTGTCACTCTCCATGTCATCCAAATGATAACAGTTGTTCTGTACACAGCAGTCATTCATGGTGTGCTCAAGTATCTGCTTCTGACAACACCTTCACTACATTCTATTTTCCGTTAAAATCACCACCTCCACATTGAAAAGTTGTATTCCGAGTGAACCTAGATTAGTCGATTGCTCCACCTCTTTCAGAAGTGACCCTTTAGGGGCAATTCCACACTTATTTTTACCATGAAACGTGTATGCACAGCACATGCACAGCACGGTGTATGCTGTAGCCGCGTGTCTGCCTGCTAACCATCAGTCTGTCTGTCATACACTAGTATTGTATCAAAACAGCTGAATGAATGCATCATCACATAATCATTGCCGCTTGACAGTGATACCCTAGGAAATCTAGTTTTATGATGCCAAATACCTGGGAGAAAATACCAACGGGAATGGCACATATACGTGTGGTAGAGAAAATTTGTGATTTTCAACCAATGTCTCACTCTATCTTGAAATGGTACTAGATAACGGGCATAGTTACTATAAAAGGTGAATATGCAGTCGCAGCAGCTCTAACAACAGTAGCACTGCTAATGACCTTGAATGACCCTAATAACCCCAAACCACCCATATCTTAAATTCTGAGTCATCCTTCCTATGATCCTATCTTTGGTGAAAATTTCATGCAAATCCATTTGAAGTTATTGCGCAAAGTTGTTAACAGACAAACAAACAGACAACGACGATTACATATGCTCCTTGGTGGGGGTAATAAGAAATCATATGTCGCCTATTTAAGGGCATTATTAACAAATGACCCAAATGACGTTCAGAGTCACTTAAGCTATTTGAAACCTTATAAAGTCACAAACCTCAGACAATATAGCATGCACGGGCTAGTATATGTTTAAAATGAACTGCAAAACGTACAAAGCCTATAACTACAATAACAAAGCTGAACAATTTCTCAAAGTCACAGGAGGTCATGTGTGCTGAAAAGTAGTAATATCTTGGAAAGGTGCAGAGACGTAATTATCACAGACCACAAATAGGAAGTCATATACAGCCTATCAAGTAGTGCTGTTTATGATGACCTTAGGTGACCTTCAATCATTTACACATTGCAAGCTTTTTCAAATGCAATTTCTTGTACTGTTGTGCAGCATAAGCTAATATAGTACAGCATGGTTACTCTGCAACAGCTGAGCCTTTTGTTTACAAGCTACTGTCCTTCCCATCAACCAATGAACATCATCAAAGCACTGAAGCAAACCCAAAGCACTGACAGCAACTGGTAAACTGACATCATCCTTTCTTCAATCATCTATCAACAGAAGACTCACAGGCATTGCTCCCTCTATGTCATCTCTCTCAGCCAATACCCAGCATATACTAGTACCCAATAGTCTCTACCATTCTTATTAGCAAATGTCAATGCACCAAGCCAACAAGCCACAAGCTCCGTAACTTCTCCATTTCTGTTGTCTCGTTTTATTGCATGAGAAGCTGGATCTGAATCAGCAAAGCTTTGCTTGACATCTACTGTGAATGATTACAATGAGCAAGCATTGACGTGTGAGCAAACAAACCACGAAATAACACTGCCATCAATACCCGCAGCTTTATACTGTGCATCAACGTTTTCTTGCACAATGTTACAAACTACTAATTTTTTTACTTTAAAAAATCCCAATATCATCATATTGAGATTTTTTAAAGTAAAAAATTAGCTGGGAAGCTGAGAATGGTGTGACTAATTAATGCATCGGCTTACTGACCTACACAATCAGTTACGTCCTTAAGATTTGGCATCATTAGCTGTATATATACTTCCAGTTGTGGTTTATGATAATGGCAGAATGGTTGTGCAAAAGTAGAAAAAAAATTAAGATTTAGCATTAGGGTTAGTAGAATTAACATTAATGTCAGAGTTAGTTGTCAATATCTGCCACAGCAGCATATCCAATAGTCACCAACAGGCCTATGCATTAGTCCCATAACACATCTGCTGAGTATATGCATTTATGTATCATGTTAGTTAGTTAGTTGAAGTTTAACGTCCCTTTTCAGCACAAATATGGCTATCATGTAAAGCGCTGCAATACAGACCAACAAATCGTTAATATTGACGACTAGTAATTATAGGTAACGAACACTATAATACTACAATACCGCACTCTCAGACATAGAGACCTGATTAAGGTAGAAGTAATCATGTGGATTTGATAACAACAAAGCATCTCGCTCGGCTTCAGAGCAACCAGCAAGCAGATAGTAAAACACGTGGTAGTTTCTGTCAACCATACATGCACACATACACACACTTAACATGCCAACATGCAGAGTAATCAAACTCAGTTAGTAACAATGCATTACACAACAGAAATACCGCAAGCATCTACCTCCATTTCAACAGCCGTTTTCCAGGTAAACCAGGGTTAGCCAGTTCAACCTCAGTTTTCATTCTCCGCTTGTTCTGGAAGAGAATGTTTGGAGGCAAGTGGCACAGGCTGTTTTTGTTAGCCAGCTGCCTTTCCTGTCACCCAACCCAAGCTCAAACCACTGAAAAAAAACAACTGTAAGCATGCCATCATTCAAAAACTGTAGCAAAGTAACTCTAGGATATATTGTGGTTGAGAACGAAAGTCAGTGAAATTCTCGTTCTAGTCTTCAACAGTGACAGCTAACTGCTGTAAATCAAGTCAAAGTATAAACATGACAGTTTCACTCAATGATGGTCAGTTTGCTGCGCCAAAAAAGCCTAAAAATTGGCATGGTAACAAACCAGCTACAGGCAACATGCAATAGGGAAGAGTAACATTATCACTCTTCCAATATATTATGCATGTTCAAACTCTACACGGAAATACTTTGTACCTGAGTCATTCATACACACCACAGTCATGGCTTTGTCGGCAAAATCTGCCGCCACATAACTTACATCACTAATGCCACGACCATGCCATCAGCAGTACAGGTTTCGTCAGTGAAACTGGTTAAATCAATATCGAAGCAGGTTTCACTGGATTGACAAAATCAGTTAAATAGTTTTGCAAATAAAGCAGACAGTTCACTGAAGTGGATCCAAAACTGGTTTCATTTTGACAACTTGATCACAGTTTGGCTGGTGCTTAGTGCTGGAGTACTGTGCAGTAACGCTGCCAAGACGCGAAACCTGTTGAAATTAGCTGGGGTGCCCCAAACTACCGGACCGATCTCAGCCGCTAGTGGGCCAAGTTCACCATATTGTGAGGACATCAGGAGGAGATATTGCTGCTTAACAAGTTTTTTTGATTGCTGATATGTGCCTTAGTTGCGAAGACATAGCCCAACAAAGTCGTGCGATGGTGTGCAGATAGCGAATTTTTGGCAATTTTTTGCATCCTATATTTTCAGTGAGCCGCATGCAGCATGTTTCAGACCTGCATTCTAAATTCGCATTAAGGCCACACCATATGTGGAAGTATGATAGACATCCAATCTGTGACAGCTGAGATTAGCCGAGGAAAAAAGAAAGAACAAACTACAGGGCAAAAATATAATGGCCTGCCCTATTCCATAGGGCAGCCATAACCAGGTTAAGCCAAAAACAAATCGTACATCTAATGCTTGTTAGCCCTGCTAATACTTTTCACACATCTCATATTTCAATGTCAGTTCAATATGAAAATAAATGCAAACATACATGATATAATCAAAAAATGTCACCTTTCATTAGGAGTCTGCTGCACAATGCGTGACTTTTCCAGTAAATATTTCTCAATGCTTGCACTGCATTCACACACACTGTCACAGTGTCATTACAACCCACTCATGTAGCAGTCGCTAACACACTACCATACGTACAACTCAGCATTATATTAGTTAACCAAATAATCACTAAAACTAAAATGGAACTATGTCAGAAGCCACGTTCTATATCCATAACCATATTACTGTTGTGGTTGCCCTATTATCAACAGCCGGACTCCAGATGGTTAAATGTGACGTCATACAACTCAATATAGTAATAGGTCAAGCACAACAAAAGTCTGACTGTGGATACAGAATGCAGCTAGACTTACTCCAGTCAGGTCCAGTCACCCCCCTCCCCAAACAGAACCTCTAGGACAACTGGAACAGGAACTTAAAGGCCAAATGCCCTTCCAGTCACCCAACCAACAGTGACATAGCAACGAAGGCAAAGTAACTTACCGAGAGTGTACACGATATTATGTGTCATGTCACTGCAAAAATAGGTAAGTTGCAATATTTGCTATTATTCTAGTTCTTGGTGCTCCTGTTTATATTATTTACTGGTACTGTTCAATTATAACATTAATAATATAATATTAGAAAAATACATTGCCATTTCAGTACAACTAACCCATGAACAGTGCCGTTCTGCCAATAGTTGACCTGTACAAATCTGCCAAACCGACTGGAGTTATTATTGTGCACTGTCTTGGCATTGCCAAACGCCTGCATAACAGCAACATGTGATGCACTACATTATGACTAATACAAATAAAACAATGGCAGTATGCTGCGTTTAAATATTCACCTACATGGTGAATATATGCATGCATAAAGCATTCTGAGGTGCTTCTCCTCCCAGTAAACTGTTGTACAGTAACATAAAGATAAAAATCAAAAAGAACACCAATAAAGCTAATTACATGAACAATTGAACATCAACCACACCCAGTAACATTTGCAAACAAGAAGGCCAGCATCCGCCGACTGGAGAGCGTGCGCCGCCAATTTCAGGCGGGACTTAGAGGCGACGTAGGACTTTAATTGATGGCTACTTGGAAAGCCCGTTTCCGACTGCATG
>Ga0209459_10000494_pt1 | contig 9873 bp, 9 predicted proteins | sample WorMetG1aBELIZE1_FD_187419 | JGI IMG/M metagenome (GOLD analysis project Ga0209459, IMG submission 187419) | Marine gutless worms symbiont microbial communities from Max Planck institute for Marine Microbiology, Germany - Inanidrilus... ...
GTGGCCAGGGCCGAGGCCTACCTGCATGCCAAGTTTCGTCTTGATCCGTCCAACCATTTGGCCACAGTGCACGAACGTCACAGACAGACAGACAGACAGGACAGGACAGGACAGACAAGACAGACAGACAACGGACCGATAGCATAGGGCGAACCGTTTTACAAACGGTCGTCCAAAAAAACTTGTTAAGCAGCAATATCTCCTCCACAGGTCCTTACAATATGGTGAACTTCAGTGTACTAGCGGCTGAGATCACTTCGTTAGTTTGGGGCACGCCTGCAAATTTCAACGGGTTTCGTGTCTTGGAAGCGCTACTGCATGGCACTCCAGTACTGGGCGTCAGCCAAACTTTGCAGCGTTGAACAGAGGGAGCCATCACGTTTGGCATTGGCACACAATTCTAGTTATTATTTAAATGCAAAGATTATAGTGACATCATCACGAGAAAATGCTGCAGTGGCATTAGAGATGAGCATCGGGTGGTAAAATGAGGGCTAGGTCCATGGGCCGGGCCATAGTTCAGCTCGAGCTGCACTTAGGCAGCCCACAGCATATGAAGATAGTATGCCGGCATTTCATATGGTGATAAAGGAAACTGTGTAAGTCATGAATGCACTGATTTTATTGTCTTGCAACTGTCAATGACAAAGTGTAGTGCAAGTTGACAGTGCAATATGGTAATCAACATTCAGTTACTAAACTTGCCCAGCACCAACAGTAATGTCAATGCCACGTGTGACATCATTGTTTTGATGTTGCGGGCCAGGCTGGAATGTGGTTGGTTTTGGGCCGGGTTGGGCCAGACTGAACTTTGGCTTGGGCTGGCGTTTTTCGGCCCACGCACACGTCTAAGTGGCACTGTACAAAACAAGCCTAACAGTCACATATGTCTGCATAGAGGTAGCACATCATGTTAATCACCAAAGAATTCTTTAAACAAAAATGTCTTCAGGTCTCATAAAAAAGCCAAATACGACTACGATGTTCTGATCAATGACGGTTGGCAAAAGAGTACAAACACATGCAGAAAACACTTAGCATTTGACAACATATCCAGACTAAAGACACAGGACGTTTACCACTGTTGTGGTTGATGGCATACAACAGGCCAAGTGCAAACAGAGCCTTGTAGTCGCCGTCAGTGCAATCCAATGTATTGAACACAGCTGACAAATACGGCCTGTAAACAACACAAGATTTACAAATTAATAGCAGTAGCACTTAAAATGTACATTGCAAACTGTCAACATAACAAAACTATTTTTAAGACAGTGTATAATATTACTTCAAAGAGTAATCATGTCAGTAACATATTTGTATTCTGCAACTGGGTGGTTCTGACATCCATTTCACAAATGCAGTATAGAAATTAACTGGAACATAGATGCACATTTACTCAACAGCACGCAGGGGCAATTTCAAACGAATGTCACTGACGTTCAATTTAAATGGAAATACATACACAAAGAATGTAAAAACTAAGTTTAAACACAAGAAAAATGATTAAAGGTGATATGCAATGGTTTTTCACAAAATTGATGAGAAGTAGTTTCTAGCTGCTTACTGCAATACAAACCAGTCTGATCAACAAATTTTGATAAATTACACTGCAAAATGCTAAAAAGCAGAAGTTTAGTGATCTTTTTAGTATAGTTATTCTTTGGCTATTTCAAGAAATCATTGTCACGCGTGACGTCATATCAGGATGCGCTTGTTTTGTTTGCATTATTATCAAGATTCGATAAGAAGTTTTTTTTACCCATTTGTTTTAAAAACCTATTTCTACATTTATTGTTATGCCTACTTGTTGTTGCGCAATCAGCTGTCAACACTCAACAGGCTGTTTGGTTGTTTGTTTTCCTGGTATGATGTCATCACTTGCAAAAGTAAATAAATCATCGCACACTTTCTGATGCTTTTTTAACATTTTCTTATTTTTTGATGTTCCTCCATATTCAATTAGATTTGATTATATTAAAGACAGATGAGGAGCAATTTACTTTAACAACCAAAACAAGAACTCATCAGAAGATGAGATAGCGACTGTGAACTTTTTTACGACGATATCGAACATGTACAGGCCAGCGCCTATGCCCATTGAACCGACTTCCTAATTTCTACTATAAATATCTATGCTAAGCCTAATCTATGCACACAATCAATCATCTATGTACCTACACCCATCAAACCGAGTTATGAGTTTGTTTTGCCCAAATAATCGCTGACTAACTGCGCAGATAATAAGGTCCATTATGCCGTTCAAGGTCATTCAAGGTCACCGATTTTGGTACCAATCGAAAGCCCATGTATGACTTCCTATTAGTGATTAATACTAACTTACTTCCTATCTGGCACCATTTCCGAGATATAGCCTTCGATATGTCCAAAATCACTATATTTGGCTACCCTTCTTGCATTTAATCCCCATGATGGAGGGGTTCCCTACATAACATCGTAAGTGATATATCGCTAAAAACTAGAAGCTGTGGACTACACTTCTGTCACAGAAATTTTGGGAATATCTTCAACCACTTTTACGCAGTGCACCCCGAATGCTACCAATTTCGCTGAAATAATGAAAATAACAGTCACTATGCCATTCAAGATCATTCAAGGTCACCGATTTCGGTACCAATCGAAAGCTCATATGTGACTTCCTATTAGTGATCAATAGTAACTTACCTCCTATCTTGCACCGTTTCCGAGATATAGCATTCGATAGGTCCAAAATTGCTATATTTTGCTACCCCTCTTGGGTTTAACTCTCCAGACAGAGGGGTTCCCCTGGGACGATCTCCATAAAATTTTCTGTGCATGTCAACTGATGGCCAAGGTACCAAATGCCGTGGAAAAATTACCGAAAACTACAACCTCCTGAGTAGAGTGCACGAGCGTTACAGACAGACGACACATGGACGGGCGACAGCATATAGCGAAGGTGAACGTGAGTTTACGTTCACTAAAAATCACTGGATATCACCTTTAAGCAAGAGCCATATTAGCTAATAATTCACCTGCCACCAAGGTCAAAATCGGAGCAAAAACTGCAAGCAAGAGAAGAACTTTGTAGAAGTTTTTCTTCATCCGTTGAATTTGGATTCAGTTTAACTGTCGGCTTCACAGCCACAGAGATGTCATCAGCAGCATCAGCCAGTGCTTCTGTGTACAATACATAGGTGTTTTTTTACACACACACACATAATGACAGACATCTCTGTGAATGATTTAGCAGCAGTTTAACACAAGACACGAATGTACTAACTGCTGCAGTCTTGATACTCCCCAAGGCACACATCAGAGAAAGAATAGTAACTAGGAAGCTAAATTAACCTGCGAAGTTATGATTTGATGGCAGGATAGAATTATTATTTTTACTGATAATACAGACAGACAGACAGGACAACCTGGCTAAGCTGGCACCAGAAAGGTAAAACCACTCAGAATTTTAAAGCAGGAGATGATGGGGCGGCAGTTGCATCAGCTGGACCATATGCAAATCATATACACCTCGCCTCAGACAGGTAAGCATGCCAGCACCTTATCACTCAATTTTTTGCAGGCCGGATGCTCTTCTTGACACCCAACCAACAACGTCAAAGCAACGAAGGCATTATTTTTAGTAACAATAATAACTATCATTGTAATTATTAAACAGAACTAAAAATACAGACACATAATCCAGTTTTGTTTAACTGGTAATCCAGTTTTGTTTAACTGGTCCGTTTTTCTATCACCAAACGGTAAGCCGGGTTCTCAGTTATTTGTATGGCAATCTTTCTGAGTTGCTATAGCAGGATGTTTTTGAACTTGGCTGTGCAACAGTGTCAAAGCACTGAAGGCCTCCAAGCAGAATAAACAAGTGGTCAAAGTAATTTGAAATAAGACCACATCGCCGACGCAATCAATCGTATTCAACAGGCGAATATAACTGAACTTGTGCTTCCTTCGGCCCACCTGAGTCCACAACCCACACGGCAAATCGATCGGTTCAGCCGTTTCTGCACAGCTCACGGCAGAAAGTCTCTATACTTTACAATGGACAACCCTTTCCCCAAAATTTCCCCTTCTCGTCGGGGAATGTGGACCTCATCTAACACGATTCCTTAGGCCCATCCAAGCCGACAAACCAAATGGCATCTCAATCGGTTCAGCTTTTTTGCACAGATGACCGCAGTGTCCCTGCACTTTACAATGGCATGCCCCTTCCCCTCCTCTCAAAATTGCCCCTTCCCATGGGGGGATCTGGACCCCCATCTAATACATGGTTCCCTGGGCCCACCCAAGTCCTCAACCCAAATGGCATTTCAATCAATTCAGCCGTTTTTAGCAGGGCTCACTAGTGTGACAGACAGACAGACAGCCCGACAGACCACGCTAGTCGGTCGGTAACAATAGACCGCATCTATGTACGTAGTACTGCGATGCGGTCTAATAATATTTGCAATTCAGTAAAATTTACACAGTAATTTATGACATTTGCAGAGCAGACCCCAAGGATCTCCTTGGGGTCTGCTCTGTCTAGTAACAGAACTACATGTTTACCAGCTGCTGGCACATCAACTGGCTCAATTGCTCCCGAGCTGCTGTCAGAAGCATTCTCTTCCGTCTCCGTATCTTCTTCATCTTCACCGAGCTCATTGTACTTGGCATATCTGTTCCTACACGTCGTGTTGAGCGTGTCGATCAAAGGCTCCGATGGTCGTACAAAGCCACACACGCAGCTTGAACCCTACAAGCAGCAGTACAGCATGACCGACAGAGACCTACAGGCATAATTCTGGACACCAGTATCAAATTTCATGACTAGTTAAGGCAACTTTTGTAAATGAACAGTGCATAAATGATGGCTGCATTATACAACTTTGCAATCTAGCTCTGAAAATCATCAGCTGCTAAATTCCATTCTATATTCATTCATCAGGTACACCTGGGGAACTGCCGTTGTTGCTTTGGTGCCACAAATACCACAGCTATGATTATTAAAATCACATTTTAATCCCATTGAAAACTACTCTGCCAAACTATCTTGTACTAATCGCTGTAAACTATATTTGTTATTTGTCCATTTCATTCATAACGTGCGAAATTATTGTTAATTAAATGATGTAATAAGTTGCTAATAAAGTAGTTTTTACTTCAACAACTTACCTGTGCAAGTGAGCCTCGCAGATCGGAAGAGACAGCAATATTGCCACTACTGATAATATGGGCCAACTCTCTCACCAGCGGTGCATGGTGCACTATAAGAAATACCTGCACATACATTACTTTAGTTTGAAAATTTGCTAAAAAACTGAAACCAAAACTGATCTTCCCAAATTACTAGAGACTGTCCCTCAATTGTGGCAATATATAAACATTTTTTGATTAATTACAGCAAAATTCAACAAGATAAACATGCAATAATGATGATGATGATGATAATAATTTGCTAAGAGAAGTCAGTAAGACATGGAAGCAGACCTGAGCTAGAAGAAACAACGACACTACTGGCATGATACTTGGCTGTGAAATCTACAACACGAAATATTAACATCTCCACTCATACTGGGTTTGTGTGAATATTAACATCTCCACTCATACTGGGTTTGTGTGAAATAGCAACCTCAGCTGCTAAACATATGTCTTCATTTGCAATGCACCAAAATGTTTAATTACTACTACTTTTTACTGCATGCAGTCAACTGCAGAACGTTTTTGGTGCCGTCAGTCTGTGGGTTTTTTGTTTGCGTAGGAAATATCTTGGGCACTGAACACTGAATGAATTTGCGCCAAATTCACACAGAAGGTCTGATTGGTCCCTCGCTTGGATGAGTTTGAAGGTCAAGGTCAAAGGTCAAACGTGAAGGTCACCAGGAATAAAAAATGGCATTTTCGTCCCTTTCGGCGGCCTGTGTGTGGTTTATGTTTGGTAAAAAACATAATTTTATTTAACCAGCCTTGTTTTCCAGTATTAAACTCCAGCTTAGGCCAGTTATCCGAAAATCAAAGTTTTGGGTTTCGCTTAGTGGGTTTTTTGGAGGCCGCTGCTCTTCGTGTTGCCAAATCAACAGCAGCAACAGACACAAGGATGAAATGAATAAATGAACTGAACCAACACATTTGCTGTTAAACAAAAATTCGTTATAATAACAATAACTTCAACTTCATTAACAAACTAGAATACACGTTAAGCAACTGAACAAACTAAGCAGAGTGAAAATAACTGAACGTCATTCTGAAAGTGTTATTATTACTCAATTTTACCAAGCTGAAATGTTTAAGAGAGTGCTATCAACTGCAGCATGTTACACGAATTAAACGCATAGATAACAAACCGATTCTGAGACGGCTGGTGCTGACGCATCTACCAGCGAAAAGACGTACAGCGGTATCAACAGTCTGTTTAACAAGTGTTCAGTAAGGACGTCATTTAGAGTCGGTATGTCGAGTGAAAGTATGTCGTTGAGATAATGCATGTGATCCAGATGCTCAGCAACCAGATCAGCCAGGCATCCTCGACTGTTGTGACTTCATCAGCACACACAACACACGTGCGCGGCAGTTACTGTCACTACGACATACTAAAAACCCGGGTCCACTGGACACTGATAGTCAAAATTTCAAAAAAGGCATGCAAAATATTTCACAAGGTAGTGTAGCAACACATTTAAGACGTGCCGAGATCGTCAATGCCGACTTCATTACAAATCAACTGCTGAGTATATCGTGAAGAATTCAGAAAATTGATCAGCATTTAGCAAAGTTATGGGCAAGAGAACAACGGCACAGTTTTGACCTGCAGTGACCAGTCACCAAGTTGTTACACAACTTCATACATTCACTGAGTCACCAACACATTAAACCACACTGTGAAAGCAGCAAATAACACAATGCATCAAGAAGTGGAGGTTGCTGCAAGACCTTTACAACAACCTTTTTTATCAAGAAGTATCACACAACAGCAAGCATTGGCCACCACAATTTTTTCTATCTACAGCTTTCTACAGATAACTTCTGAAAATTGTCAAAAACAAAAACAAAAATTAACCCCAAGACAAGTAAACAGTATTCAACAAGGCTATAACTAAATTACTGTTATCCCAACATCTGCAATGCTACCAACAATGCTCATTTCCAAACACTGTTTCAACTGTAAAAAAACCTGTATATTTTGTAGCAAGTTGTGGCCTGGTGGTAGGCAGTTATTTTCACAAAAATCCTATGATGAAGAAACGTCACATGACATTACTTTTGGAACTTTGCCAATTTCCCAAGAATGTTTCCGCTGTAAAAATGGTCATATTTTCACAACTGCACTTAGTTGCATCGTCTCAGACTCACTACCGGCAAAAACTTGAACACTACAGCAAAGTTGTAAACCTCATAAAACTGTGGTATCCTCCTTCTATTACTCAACCCAGTGCCCCACAATGGCAACATACAATGCAGTAAGCAGCACAAGCACTGCCATCACTATGGGACATTGATACATACTCCGTGTCATGCTGCACACAGTTGTTGAGCTCAAGCACGTGGCCACCAATGAACCAAACGAGATTTGAGAAATAAGGCGCCGCAGTCTTGTCTCTGATGTACCGCAACATGCTGCGGTCGTCGACTATAACAAAAAACATTTATGCTCTCACATCATCAACATACTGTGAATATTATACCACATTACAAAAGTAGATGGTAAAACCCTGCATCATGAAGTCTCAAATTCTTGAAAATCCAGCACAATTTTTTTTAAACCCAACAAATTATGTCTATTTCATACATTCGTATTACTGGTCTGATCTATATGAAAGTACAAAATGACCGAACAACAATTCTATCATACATCTCTGCAGCAGACTTGATTACTGTTAACAGTGTCTTGCATGGCATGTTGCAAATGAATTTGGACAGTGCACAAAACGTTCTTGCATGGGTTGCATCGGAGGCACAATGGACTGAAAGTACCGAAGACCTCCAATCCATAGAGTATCTACAGTGTTTCCTGCCAGACAGACCCACAAACGGTGTCTCCTCACCTGAAAAACACTTCATCCTATCCAGCCTTGTTACCTCTCCAAATTAATTAATTAATTCCTACCAATCATCCCAATCCCTATATCCTGCTAATAATTATTTTATCACTAGACTATCTAGCACCATTAGCAACTTCTCTTCATGGGCCTTTAACATCTCCATGGAACTCTCTTACTGCACACAGCTGCTATATTTGGATCACTAAAACTACACTAACATAAATATAATTTAAACTGCAACTTTGTGACTATCAACAGCATAATGTTAAATTAAAATTTCTATTTTAACAAAGTAATTCTCAATAATCCAGATACACCTAGAGATGACAAAAAATGAAGAATGCTTCCAATAACAAATGGAAACACACATAACATGCATACACAATATTTATAAAATACATGCACAAGAGTAAGCTTGCAATAACATTATTACTGCTTGTGGTGATTACCTTCATCGCTACTAATGAACTGTAAGATCAGACAATAACAATGTTGGTTCACGGCCAAGTGACCATTATTTTCGTAGTGTCTGTTGGTTTGTCTGTCTGTTTGTTTGTTTGTGCAGAGTTTTTCTCAGCTGTCTTTGATCCGATTTCGATCAAACTAGGAAATACGTTATATGTCTGGTCTAGTTATGTCCCCTAGAATATAGGGGCTGTGCGACCCCTGGGAGCTGGGTCACCCCTAAAAAACTTGTATTTTTAGGGGTTTTGGGGCTCAAAAAACTATCTCGTCCTACAGTTTTGATCGCATTTTCTTGATTTTTAGTTATATTGTAGAATGCACCAATACTAAAATTCTCTCAAGCCATTTTTTGCAATTTTCATCTTGAACCCAAATTATGACGTCATAAATGACATAATTTCTGGTCTTGCAAAAGTTATCGTAGACCGATGAGGTTTTCACCATTGGATAGCTCAGACGATTTCATGGGGCGAGTTGGTCTCCGTTTTTCTCTATCTCTTACAGTTTCCGAGTTATGACGTCATAATGAGCGATGCAGATTGCACCCCCGGCCGTGAACCATGTAGCGTAGCCACTAGTTATGCACTATACTCCAATGACCCCAACACCTTTGCCAACATCAGGGTGTCACATACATTGGTGCCATCTGGTGAATATGACTGAACCATCCATCTGCTACAGTGATGCGGCCTTATGCCAAATTACTTTGACTACTTGTTTCCATTTGACATCTTGTGTTTGAAATGATAACCATCTTCGCCAGCCCAGCATATCAGCAAATACTTTAGAGCATCCAAGCATTATATGAATGGGCTGTAGGCCGAGCTATATACAGCATCAAGGCTGACCTTTAATGCTAATATGAGGACAGTAGTTGAAGCCACTGCCAACTGGGTGCCTGCCCACAGCCAATCACAAAGGCCATGTGGTGCCACAGCTTGGCAGCTGATGCAATGACCTCTGGGCCACTGCCTTTGATTGCTGTCACTCAAAATATAGATTCTAAACTTTGAGTTACAATAGTTGTTTTAGAAAACAGGGACTGATACCAGACAAAACCGATTCCCATCTGTCGAGGTCACACTGTACACATGCCAAGGTTGGTTGGTTGGTTAGGACTTAACACACTTTTAACACAGATAAGGTCACATCGTGCCTTTAAGGTGATATGCTATCTTGAAAGAAAAAAATATATATTTTCATGAACGTAAGTTTCAAGTATGATATTTGAAAAAATTAGTCATAAGGGCTTGATATCAAAATACACAAAATGCAAGCAGCTTGCGGAACTAAAAAAACTGGTTGTGGAATTATAGGTAATATACATGCTAAACGTCATTGCCAGCTGAGAAACCATTGTCAAGTTTATGCATCACAACTTGTCAATTATATATAC
>Ga0209459_10000495_pt1 | contig 9871 bp, 6 predicted proteins | sample WorMetG1aBELIZE1_FD_187419 | JGI IMG/M metagenome (GOLD analysis project Ga0209459, IMG submission 187419) | Marine gutless worms symbiont microbial communities from Max Planck institute for Marine Microbiology, Germany - Inanidrilus... ...
ATCTTTAAAGGTGCCAGACCTCTAATTCTACTTATGATTAGGTGCCAGCACGCCTAATTAACATTAAATATATAACTATACGTGCTGAAAAGGTCGCTGGTCCAGTTACTGCTTTGCATAATCATCAGTTAATCGACTGTTAATTGATTCATGATCTATCGACTAAGCATACGATGTGTTATTATGTTTGATTGCAGTTTACTCACAAATTTCAAGGTTACAGTTAACAAATAGTTGAAGAGTTGGAGTTAATATAAGTGTTTTACCGTGTGATGCTATGCTATGCAGTATATGCTGTGGCCGTGTGTGCATCTATTGGTCTGTCTGTTTATCTGTCTTGTCTGTCACAAGTCATATTCTGCCATAATGGCTAAATGTGGCATCACGGAATCAATGCCGTATGATAGCCCAGGAACTCCAGTTTTCTGATGCCAAAGATCTTGCTGCAATTTTGATGGGATCACTCCCATTGGGGGTGCTAAATGCAGATGGGGTAGGTTAAAGCAGGTGATTTTTTTACCAGTATCTTGTTATATCTCAGAAATGGTGTGAGTGAGATAGGCACATTTTTGCTATAGAAAGCTAATTGGAACTCATGTGCGCTCTATCCAGTGATGCTATTTCCATCTGGAGACATTAAGTGACCCTAATCAGCACCATAGATGTCAACAGTGCTGGACCCATTGCCAAAGGTATGATCCATCAGCAGATGATACACACAGGAAAGTCACCATTTTAGCCTATGTCCAGGTGTCTCATTGGAAATGGTTCATTACCCCCACAGACTAGTAACTTAAATTACTCAACTATGAACGTAGAGGAAAAGAAGCGAAGCTTATTTAAATACTCATTTTTTCAGAAAGAAAGTCCAATTTAATCTCAAAAATTTTCCACAGTTCTACATTGTAATCATTCTTCTGGCACACTGTTCCAAGTATCAGTGACTGTCACTGAAAAAAAAATTCTTTATCGCATTTAACCAAACATGTGGTTTGAATAATTTATAATAATGACTACATAAACCAGTATTTGACAAAGAATTTCAGGTAGTCAAAAGTTACATATTCTTTAAAAATTTTAAACACTGCAGTTAAATCACTGTGCAGTCTTCTAGTTTCCAATGCTTTCAGACCTAACTTAGCCATTCTTTCATGGTATAACATGTCTATGTTGTGTCTTAGATATGAACATCAGCTTCGAACACAGTATTCTAACTTCCGTTAATTGTCCCAGGCTATTCCCATGTAAAAGCAGAAGTGACTTTTTAGTATGCGGATGATCAAAAGCAGAGTGAGTGGATTTCAATGAATTTGGGGGTGACCCCATTTGAGTTTTACCAAGTTTACACTGGTCGGTGCATGTTGTCCAGTGTAACAGGGCCAGCCATTTGAATCGACCCTTTTGTTAATTATCTTGTTATCTTGCACAGACTGTCATAGAATATTGTATTGCTTAATAACTTAACTATTATGCTGTTGTTGTAGGGATATACATCATTTTGGAATGACTGTTTATCGTCCGGATTGCGTGGTGGCATTCTCATTGAACTGTCTCTTCGTGGTCGGATTGAGCTTGAGAAAGCAGGAGGACGTCGACGCGACTTGCTCGATCGCAAGATACTGTGCAAGTCAGACACACCAACTGGTGATGTTCTTTTGGATGAGGCCTTAAAATTCATCAAAGAAACAGATCCTTCAGAAACTGCAAGGACCTGGATTGAATATCTAAGCGGTTGAGCTTCTATGTTTATGTTCTTTTTCTTTTCCCATGGATATAGTATTTGACTTTTGTCAGTGCTGTTTGTTTCTGTTATATGGCAACACTTAGCAAACGCTGTTATATCATATTTGTTTTTTGCTAATTATTTTGCCACCAAAGTGCAAATTTGTACTTTATTTCAGACATTTAGTTACAGTTATTTGTTTATTACCCACCAGCATAGCATAGCGGATCGAGGTGGATGTTTTCCGCGGCATCTGTTTGTTTGTTTGTCAGTTTGTTTCTTTGTCAACATGATAACTTCCGAATGATTAAACATTGGATGATGAAACTTGGTGGTTAGGTACATTGTACACAAATCTGGCCCGAGTTTGAATGTCAAGGTCAAAGGTCAAGGTCACTGGAGATAAAAAACGAAAAAGTGCGGCATTATGTTCCGGATTCGTCCTCTGGGGTGCAGTCCTCAAGCGCAATTTTTTTTCGGAGCGGTCCTCAGGGTGCCGTCCACTATGCCGGTGGGAAAATCAGCGCATGTTGTCTAGTTTATTTAATTAATTAACAGTCTTTCATATTCAGTGACTTTGGACTTTTTCGCTTTGAATACTGTTCCTGTGAACTCAATCGTCACAGAATCAGCTATTTCATTTATAAACGTTACTGATGCTGTAGTCGTACTATTTACGAATAAGTGAATTCTGCGTTACAATGACTACTGTGGCTGTACTTTATGGTGGCATGCTTAAACTGTCAAGTGATGAATGTGCAAAAATTTAACTGTAGAACAAATGTCACAGTTCATTGACCTGACATTGACCGTGAATTACACAGGTGGGATTGTATAATTCAAGACTATATTACTACTACTGATTATGGCCGCCCTGCGTAGCACATGTGGCATTCTATTTAAGCTGCCCATACTATCTTTCTTCTTTCTTTCTTTTTTTCCTCGCCTATTCTCAGTGGTCGCAGATTGGATGTTACCATACTTGCACACATGATGTGGTCGTCTTCAAGACTACATTACTACTACTACTACTAGTACTACACCTAGTTTGTATTGCAGGACGAAATCTTACAGACACCAAAGCAATTAAATTATGTCTCCAAACTTATTAGTGATAGACTGTAAGATTGTATGGAGTCGTAAGAAATATCATTTCTGGTTGTAATAAGTCATTTGAGTACGGTGAATGTCGTGTGACTACAGTACCAAGTATAGTAGACATCCAGTGGAGCACGTCTTACTTCGTCATTCTGCAACAGCATTTACTGCATGATTTTACATTTTAAGCTTGTGATTATATCATTCTGCCATTCGTCTGTGTCATTTGCTTTCTGTACATATGAATGTTTTCTTAACCACTCAAGATGATATGCAATGATTTTTTGGTTGTTAAAGTAAATTTCTCGTCATCTGATTTTAATATAATCAAATCTATTTGACTATTGTGGAATGTCAAAAATAAGAAATTTGAGAAAAAAAGCGTCTGAAAGTATGCACTCAATGATTTGTTTACTTTTTGAATGTGATGATGTCATACCGGGAAAACAAGCAACTAAACACTACAAACAGCTTATTGGGTGTTGAGTGTTGACTGTAGGCCTAGTTGTAACATTTTTGTCGTACGTTGAGAGATTACAGTAGTGAAAACGGGTAAAATAACTTTTTATCGAGTCTCAATAGCAACGCAAACAAAAACAAGCACATCCTGATATGACGTCATGCATGATGATAAGCCGAAGAATGACTGTACAAAAAGACCACTAAACGTCTACTTTTAGCATTTTGCGGCGTAATTTATCAAAATTTATTACATAGACGGGTTTACGTTGCAGTAAGCAGTTAGAAACTACTTTTCATCAGTTTTGTGAAAAACCGTTGCATATCACCTTTAAGGCAGTGTGTGCAGTGCAGAGGCAAACTGTTACAAATGCAGTCTGCTTAAGGTAATCGGTAGTCGATGATAAGTAGTTTGTGATGTTATTTATTGTATATAGGTGAAACGTGGAACCCGATGAAGCTGAAGTATCAGTTGAGAAACGTCCGGGAGCGCCTTGCCAAGAATCTGGTTGAGAAGGGCGTGTGTACGACAGAGAAGCAGAACTTTGTTCTGTTTGACATGACAACGCATCCGTTGAGCGACTCCACCGTCAAGCAGCGTCTCATCTGCCGACTTCAAGACTCCGTCCTCTCACGTTGGACAAACAACCCACAACGTTTCGATCGGCGCATGCTCGCTCTGCTTTTCCTCGCACATTCGTCCGACGTGCTGGAATCTGCGTTCGCGTCGCTGTCCGACGACGACTACGTCGTTGTTATGAAACGAGTTCGTGAGCTGCTTGATCTTAATCCGGATCAAGAGAGTCTGAAGGATCCTTGCCATGAGGTGCTTTGGGCTGTTTTTGCTGCTCTGGACAAGTGATTGCCGTTACGTCACTGATTCATTGTGTTATTCTTGTGATATGCAGACACTGAGCTGAACAGATTTTTGCAGTAGTGTATTGTGTTAGTGTTGCTGCTAACTGCATTCCAACACTTCGAATACAAATTTTTATTTCATTACTTTAGCCAAATACACTTCTGGCTAAATTATAAACCAAGTTTTCAGCATTCTGGGAAGTGCTGATATGTTTGAGTGTTATTACGCATGATGTTGATTATTTATTGGTACACATTAAATGGTTCTGTCTGTGATTGACAGTTAATATCAGATAGTTGGAGGCCATATCCATTGTTGCAGATTACTGCAACAGTTACTAACTTGCTGCAAAAAAGAATGCCATTGTGTTAAATACTGATTATGTTATTTTTGGAGAGATGAGTTCGTGCTTCACTGCAATAGTAATTTTGTGAAAATCATTCTGTGTTCAGATCGTTTCTTGTGTTCCACTTTTTAGGCCGTATCACAGTTACAAACGTAGATGCAGCCTCTTGTTACCAACCGAGTAGCGTGATCTGTCGGTCTGTCTGTCTGCCTGTCTGTCTGTCTGTCTGTCACAGTAGTGAGCTCTGCAAAGATGGCTGAACCAATCGAGATGCCATTTGGCTTGAGGACGTAACTCTGATGGACCCAGGGAACCATGTATTAGATGGGGGTCCAGATCCTACCATGGGAATGGGCAATTTTTGGAAAGGGGTGCCCACTGTAAAGTATAGAGACCTTCTGCCATTAGCAGTGCAAAAACGGCTGAACCGATCGAGATGTCATTTGGGATGCTGAATTGGGTGGACCCAAGGAACCACATATTACATCAGGGTACAGATCCCCATGGCTAGGGACAATTTTGAGGCGAAGGGCATACCCCGACATGCCGGTCAACACTCTGACATGAACTTTGCTAGAACGACTGAACCGGTCGAGCTGCTGTTTGGGTTGTGGACTCGGGTGGGCCCAAAGAAGCATGTATTAGATGGAGCCCAGAGCCCCCGTGCATAGGGCCACTTATTAGGGGAAAGGACATGCCCGGGCATGCCCAACAATACTGCCGTGAGCTGTGCAAAAATGGCTGAACCGATCGATTTGCCATTTGTTTGTGGACTCTGGTTGGCCGAAGGAAGTACAAGTTCAATCGTATTCGCCATGGGAGGGCACATTGGCGCAACTTGGCAAATACTACTGAATCATCCATTTGTTGTGGCGATGTGGCCTTATGCCAAATTACTGTGACCACATGTTATATCTGCTTACTGGTATTTAAGGAATGGTCCTAATGTTCATACTGCAATCAGTGCACTACTGGTATGTACTGTGTAATGATGATGATGATGATGATGACGATGATGTCACACAGCTTTAAGAAGCCTGCTGCTGAACTTGGTTAATTTTATCTTCCAGTGATTGCTGTGTAAGAGGACTCACGAAACTGGCTGTAAATAAATCGTATCTAGTGTGTGATGTTAGCGTATTAACCATGAACATTCACTGTACATAAATATATCAGTAGAGCATCTTCTTTTTTGGTGTTTTTTTCTGTGCTTAGAAAATTGAAATAGATCATTTACGTTGTAGTGTGATAGGAGTGTGGGTAATGCCCCCAGTATATAGGTTGGCCAAAGAATATTAAGGAACAACTAAACAAAGTCCTTCCTGACAGGCATGTCAGTTTAATGTGATATTTTAAAAAAAACTGTGGACCGTATGAACACTAATTACGGTATGCAGCGGAAATAGGCCGCAATTGCATATTCGCATAAATCTGACATGGTACATATAACAATAACTCTGGATGTAACCAAAGCCGCTGCAAAGCAGTGTAGTATATGTGCTATTATTTAGGCATGCTGGCAGCTCAGAGGAGTTAGAATCAGAGGTCTGGCACCTTTATTGCTTAATTAAATAAAAGAGTACCGGCCGTGAATCGATATCGTAATGCTGAACTTTACTTCACAGAACTGCACAGCTCACATCTCCAGAATTGAAGAAAAGAGAAATAACTGTTTTCTAGTTGAAAAGTCCTACGTCATAGTCTTACAGAATTATGACAGTAGTTTGCAAGATCATCGTACAGCTTGAGTTGTGATGACAAGAATTGTCGTCTCCAATCAGGATATTTAATCATATATATCTGTGTCTCTGATGATCATCACAAAGAATATTAATACCATCCAAAGTACATTAATGCCGTCAAGAATGCCTATTTATGCAGAACTAGAAATGTGGGCCAATGCCCAACGTGATGGCTGCCCTGCCAAATACAGGTGGCCCGTCTCTTCAACGCCGCAATGTGGCTGTGCAGTAACGCTGCCAAGACTCGAAACCCGTTGAAATTAACTGGGTGCCCCAAAACTAACGAAACGATCTCAGCCGCTAGTAGGCCAAAGTTCACCATGTTGTAAGGACATGTGGGGGAGATATTGCTGCTTAACAAGTTTATTTCCAATTGTCGATACGTGCCTTAGTTGCGAAGATATAGCCCGACAAAGTTGTGCGATGGTGCATAGATGGCAATTTTTTTCATCATTTTTGCATCCTGTATTTCCAGAGAGCCGCGTGCAGCACATTTCAGACCTGCAGTCTAAATTCGCACTAGGGTCACACCACATGTGGAAGTATGGTAGACATCCAATCTGCGGCAGCTGAGATTAGGCGAGGAATAAAAAAAAGATAGAAAGAAACCACAGGGCAAAAATGTAATGTCCACATCTGCTACGCAGGGCAGCCATAAAAAGTCATATGCACATTTTGCTGAAATATGCGAAAAAAGCGGCAATATGCGAATGCGGCATTCGCATATTCGAATAAAACTGACATGCCTATTCTAAGTCACACAGACGACTGGGTGGCGGTGATCTCGGTTTCCGTAGCCCTTTGCCAGACACCAGACCACGGATGTCGGGCTATTGCATCGTGTGGCATGCCCATTTATGCTCCAGCTTTTGCTGGTATTCGTGCCTACTGCCATGAAGGGATGGCCAGTCTGTGTTGACCTGGGTGGCTGGTTACATATCGAGATGTTTTGCCTACCCAAGGTGGTCAGTCATCCTAATACTAACCGTGCCTGACGTAGAGTAACTTTGTTGATCAAGACCAATAAGCTACAACTAAGCCAAACTGTCACCAATATGTAGGAAAAGATAATTTAACTAAAATACTCTGTTATGCAGAGAGCACTGTAGCATGTAGTGTTTGTCGTGTTATTCACCGATCTAATATTGCTTAAACTGATGGTTAGTTGTGTTCTTTGAGTTTCACTGTTGTTTTTGTTATATATAGTATATTTGTTTAATAATCAGTTTGACATCATGCAAACTGGATAGAACAGTATAACAGTATAACTTGATACCAGCCAAAGAGTTGCAATGTTCTGTGGCTGGGAAGGTAACCAGGGGTTTGGCATTGCACTAACCATGCATCACTGATTATTAATATACCACCTACAGGCTCTGTGGCCTATGACAGATGTGCATCATACTTACACTCCACAGGATTGTGACAGTTTTGTCTTTTTCTGAGTCACTAACGTAAATGCATGTTTGCCAGAAGTTTACCTACTTGAACCACTACTACTACCATTTTACCGCCATTATACAGGACAAGCATTAGCCAGCACCCCGGTTAAGAACTGGATGATTTTTTGGAGCAAAGTTTTGCCACCCATATGCCATTGCCGATGGCATCTAGTGCATTTGGATAATGGAGAAGATGATAGACTTCTCCTTAATGGCGTTACCTGTACCATCTCTGCACCTTTGCACTATCTCCATACCTTAAACCATCAACATATACGAAAAGTGTGTGCTGTTCACTCGCACCACTATTATTTGAAAAAGTTTGCTTGACGTACACAATGTTTTTAGTTGCTTATTGTGTTTAATTAACAGTGTGATTGTGTATGTGCTGCCGCCGCCATCTCCCATCTCCATTTTAGTGGCTGTTTTCCAGGAAAACCTGAGTTAGCCAGTTGGTCCATTGGTTCTCTTCATCCACCTGTTCTAGGAGAGAACCTATGGGAAAATTGGCACAGATGTTATTACAGGCTGGATGCCCTTCCTGTCACCCAAGCGGCAGTGTAAAAGCACTGTAGGAAATGATCTGTGCTTGTATACTTGCATTTAATGGATAAGGTGCCTTGTGTAGGTCCGGGGCTATCAGTAAGTGGGTAAGTGTCTAAGCAAGCAAGTAAATGAGGGACAAATTTATGAAGCACCGAAACCAGAATAGGCCCTTTCCATTTCCACGCCAGATGTCGTAGGACGCGACTAAACCTGGGTTTAGTTTTTTTGTTTATTTTGTGTTGTAGTACATTTCTTTTGATTGGTGAATGTGTGCTTTTGTTGTGTTAGGTTCAGTTTTCCATACCAAACCAAGAGATTGTCTTGGGGAACATATCCGAAATGACCTGCTTTGCGTTGAGTGGGATATATAACCACAACTCAGTCATTTGGTAATGTACTTGTACTAAAAAGCTGACAGCTGAGTCTTAGCCTGGGCCTTGAGACGAACAATGTGTCTTTGAAACCTTGGACATTTATATATAACTCACTTATATTTCACTCATCATTACACACTACACCTTGTTATCTTAGTTACTTAAAGGTGGTTGTAATTGTTTTGCTTGCAATTTTGATAAATATTGTCTTCTTCTATTAACATTGTTACTCTGCAGTGTATGTCCAGTTATTTGTTACTAATCTAGTAGCCAACTCAGCCTCCTACCCTCATCAGGATGGGAAATGAGTACCAGCCAGTGCGGTGAATGCTCTGCAGATGGGGAGTAGAGGCAGGTATGGTTCATTCCACTTGTGGATAAACGTGTGGGTGGCAGGTAAAACTATGTAATCACTCGTTAAAATGTGCCATATCTGAGCGCTTTGGAGATGTATCATAATAAAGCGCTTTACAAATTTATGGATACTTTACTGTAGTGTACACTTATTGTAATGGCCATCCTTGTCATAATATACCGTGAGTCAAAAAAAAGCTGCCTGTATACTCAGTTGCCCATAATTTTACCAGTTGATGACCGTTCAAAAAATTTTTTTGTGGACAGACTCGTCAGTTAATTTGCAATAGTCATCTTAAATATCTCACCACACCTTAAACATGTCACTACACTACCACGTGAAATACTCAGGTTAGAAAACTAGCGACAATCTGAAACAGGTATTGTCATTGTGATAAATAGCAAGGTATTGCAGCTATGCATTTGAGGTGTGGTGAGATTTTTAGTGATCACTTTATTACCGGTACAAATTTACTCTTGAGTTTAGCATTCAAACAGTTTTAAAATTGGTTAACATTTGGCAAAGTTATGGGGAAGATCACTGATTGTCGTTTCACACTCATTCTACTCCTGCATGGCACTGTTCTGCTTAACGATAGAGAACTGACCAGAGATCTTATGTGTGATGGGCAGAAACTTAGTAGGTCATTGCTTTTTACCACGCGACGCAGCTATGCTAGCGCGGTCTTGGGAGTCGTAATTCTGTCTGTCCCTCTGTCCGTCCGTCGCACGCGTGCTTTGTGACTAATACGAAGAACCTACCGGCGATATTTTTTCTAGTTTTCTGGTGCCAAAGATCTTGGCGAATTTCCAACGGGGGCACCAAATAGAGGTGGGGTAGGTTAAAACGGCGATTTTCGACCAATATCTGGCTATATCTCACAAACAGTTCAAAATAGGGACATAGTTACTATGGAACGCTAATAGC
>Ga0209459_10000496_pt1 | contig 9868 bp, 8 predicted proteins | sample WorMetG1aBELIZE1_FD_187419 | JGI IMG/M metagenome (GOLD analysis project Ga0209459, IMG submission 187419) | Marine gutless worms symbiont microbial communities from Max Planck institute for Marine Microbiology, Germany - Inanidrilus... ...
TTTCAGACATGCATCCTAAATTCGCACTAAGGCCACACCATGTGTAGAAATATGGTAGACATCCAATCGCCGACCGCTGAGATTAGGCGAGGAAAAAATGATAGAAGAAAGAAAGAAAGATAGAAATCACAGGGCAAAAATGTAATGTCTGCATCTGCTATACAGGGCGGCCATAATAAACACAACAAATTAAACCCAGGTTTGGTCGCCTCCTACAACCTCCGGCCTGGAAACGGAGTGGGACTACTCTGGTAGAAAAAGGGGAAAGGATAGACAAAAGAAAATGGGTAAAGCGAATGAAAAAATGAAAAAGGAGGAAGTAAAAAAGAGCAAAAGATGAGGAAATGAATGTACAAGGGGGGAGGAGGAAAGGGGTGCCCCGGGCCCATGCGGGGCCCTCGTTTCTTTGACATAAAAGTGAAAGAATACTGTCAATTGTAGTAACAAAATGAAACACATAAAACTATTTCTGTAATTACAGAATAAGAAATCACAGTAATACACTGCAAGGATCCACTGCAGTAAGATCAAGTGACAAACAGGAGTAGCTACTGTATGTTCAAGTGAAATATCAGTGATATTTGGGAGCTCAATATGCACCGAATTCACACTCTATACAATGATACACTAGTGCAACAATATTCTAAACAAACACTGCACTAAAGTGGCACATGACACTGCGGTGCTAGTTTGGTCGACAGCAATAGCCACATGTGATGAACTTAACTAAAAAGAAGAGAAATACAGTAAAACTTCACTATAATGGACTTTTGGGACCGTTCTGAAAGGTCTGTTATATCCGAAGTCCATTGTATCCAAACTAGGCTAAGGATGGCTAGTCACCAGACTTGGAATATTTACAGTCCAGCACCACTGGCCAGCAGACAGTTTGCACAACCGCCTACCCTCACCCCAGCAGTGACCGTCTGTTTGCTAAAGGCAGGAGACTGCCAGTGACACAAATGACAGTACCACATGAAAACCGACACTATTGGTCAGCAGTTTTGTAAACTGGTGCCTGGGTCTTTAGCAACGATATCAACTGATCTCGACAAAGGAATGGCTGAGTCGGCTGGTGTCCAACGCGGTTATGTAATCACGAGGTGATGATGGCCATTCTCATGACACAGCTATCAGCGAGATGGCTGTCGCAATTACGTAAGAACACCGGTCGTGGCCATGATCTCAATTAGTCTGTTGTATCCAGCATGTCCGCAGTGTTGGGACCGGAAAACTGGTCCGTAATAAACAAAAGTCCATAGTAATGGAATCCATTCAAACCATATTATCACACACTGAAATTAAAAGAGACTCAGCTGGGAACAGAAAAAAGTCTGTATTAACCATGTATCCGTTATGACCGAGTCCACTGGGTATGCAACCAAGCCACTGGGTATGCAAGCCAGCATATTTGGCGACTGTCTCAAGCCAGGATAAACTGTGAGGGTTGTGGCAGGAAGGGCATCCGGCATAAAAATGGGGGGATGATGGAGGTGGGTCACTGATTGGTCTGGATGGAATGGCGCCTAGCCACACTGTCGATGTGTCTGCCTCTGTTATCTTCCCTTGCACCATAAAGTCCAGAAGATTTCTTCTCGCACCGGCTCACCCGGGTAGTCCCAGAAAAAGGGCAATAAAACGGTTGTGTCTGTGCATAACCAAGTCCGTTATAACAAAGTTTTACTGTAACAATTAGATGGAAGCTAACACTGTACCTAACAGACAAAACACACAGTGTCAGTTAAAGCCAGCTGTGTTGGTCTAAGACTACCACCGGCCACTCTGACTGGCCACGGAGAGACACAGTCGATGTGCAGAGCCAGCAATGGCGTATGGGTTTGGCAGGCCTGGCGGTGGTCGAGACACCACTGGACACTGCTTCACTTTATTGATATCTGCACAACATTACATCAACACTATAATAATCACAATGACCAGATCTTAACACTTCTAGTTTGATCTTGAAGCTAAACTTGCAAACATACTAGTAACACAATGATACCCCCGAAGACAAGATAAACACAAGAAACTAAAGCTAGGTTTGGTCACCTTTTACGACCTCCAGCCTGGAAACGGAGTAGACCCTATTCTTACAGCCATGGAGCCCACATGAGGCAGACAATCCCAGGCATCATTAGTGTAAAAACTATATCAATCATCTCATCACTGCTCTGTACTGATGCACTGGAGGAGATGGAAAACAGAACAAAGGTGGTAGTAATGGGTTATGGCCACTTATGCAACACGCTGTTTCACTATCCACAAAAAGGCCATAATGTGGTCTATTAACACAGTGTTGTATAATAATGACACAATATGGCAAATATGAAGAAATTACATACTACATATGAATAGCTCGTTGCTAAGACTACTTTAATGATACAACTAAAAATGCCAGAAAACTGACTAAACAAAATACTATCCAGATTTTAACAAATTTTTCTATAAGAAAAAAACCACAAATGTTTGCGTCAACAGAATGAATCGAAGATTCCAATCTTTTCCTCAAACAAACTGATTTGAATCAATTCGGCAAAGAATGACATTGAATCGTGAACTGGACTAGCACTAACAGTAACTATTACATAGTACAGTTACTATCAAAGTCATCAATGCAGCACATCAATCACAATACTAACAAGTGGTCAAAATTGCCCCTTCCCATGGGGGGATGTGGACCCCTATCTAATACATGGTTCCTTGGGCCCACCCGAGTATCAACCCAAATGGCATCTCGATAGCTTCAGCCATTTTTTCAAGGCTCACTAGTGTGGCAGACTGACCGGCACACAGACAGTCCGACAGACCACGATACTCGGTCAGTAACAACAGGCTGCGTCTACATACGTAGTACAGGCAACGCGGCCTAAAAATCAAGGACAGACCAGCAATAGCAAGAAGCAGTTTGCGTCTAGCACCAAACGTTGTGATTCCCAGTTCTCTGAGATCTGTATCAGTCAATGTCATGAATGACGCCATATCAATCTGCAAGCAACCACAATATATGACATAAAAATCATGAATGCAGCAAATTCACTGTCACAATTTCTAAACCAGTGCTCCGTTACAATCTTGAACTCTGGTGAACTTTCTGCCAAATTTTGTTCAAAATACTACAGCTGCAACTGGTGCATGCAGCCAATGCTCAGGTGGTCCACAATGTTTACAGGATCACACAATACAGAGGCCCAGCCTGGTCTACAGTGGTGGCTCCAGTTGGCATTAAGTTAACAGTATAATGTCACAGTAACAAGTATCAGCTGTCGCTGATGAACCCACGTGATGTGCTGCATCACGGCAAATGTGCTGCAAACAAAGGTGGATGCTGAGTGTGATAAACTTGCGACCGAACAGCTGAAACGCTTGCGAGGATTGATGTTTTCCAGTTATAGCAACTTGTTTGTCAAAAGTTGCCAATTTTAACCTACCTCACCTCCTGCATTTGGCACCTACTTTGGGGTGACCTCGTTTGAGTTTTGCCAAGATCTTTGGCATCAGAAAACTAGAGTCCCTGGGCTATCGTGTGGCACCGTTTGTGTGATCCTGCATTTAGCCGTTTCAGTAGAACACTGACTTGTGACAGACAGACAGACAGACAGAAAGACAGACAGACAGACAGACACATGACTACGGCATATACCACGCTAGCATGGCATTGCACGATAAAAACTAAAGTTTAAACAAAAGACAAACTCACCTACTGTATGTCTGTCCTCTCACAAGCCATTCTAAAGTTATAAACCTGCACTGACATCACCAGCCAGTGGCGTGATAATTGGAAGTCGGTTTCTGTGGTCAACTGTTCGCTAGTGGACAATGCTACCACCTGACAACCAGTTTTTGATCTCCCTCGATGACCGTGGTGACAGCTGAATTAGTTTCATACATCGCAAGGCGATTATGGTGCTAACAGAAAACTTTGGGGCCTATCTGAGGATGACAAGTGCACATGTTGAGAAGTCCAAATGATGTTACACACTGTCAATGACTGTTCCAATAAAGACCAAGCTTGATAATGGCCTGCACTGTCTGTATTCAGCCGATGAGGCCTCTGTCAACTGGATGGTAACACACGGCACATGATGCACACGATAATAACAACCTACGCTTATCATATTCAAAGCTTTAATGTGAAACAAAAATAAAAACAATTACCTCCTGCTCGATGAAAACCCTGGCATATTTGGCAAGTCCCAGTCTGTCTATTAGTTCAAGCACAGTGACGTCAGCTGATGTCACCGAAGTCATGTCAGAAGTATTCATAAATACAGAACTCCGTGAATCTGCGACCCCATCAACTAGAAGTCACAAAACCAGTTACACTTAAAAACAGCAGAAGTAAACAAGTGGTCAAAGTAATTGACAGAAGGCCGTATCACTGCCATACATTGATGCATCAGTGTGCACCCCCATCTAATGCATGCTTTCTTGGGCTTACCCGAGTCCACATCACAAACGGCGTCGTGATTGGTTCAGCTGTTTTTGCACAGCTCATGGCAGATACTTTCCAATGGGCCACAACCTTGCCCTCTCAAAACTGCCCCTTTGCATGGGAGAATCTGGACCCCATCTAATATATGGTTCCTTGGGCCCACCCAAGTCCAAAATCACTGGGTATTAGAGAAAGCTGGAACAGAACCTCATTGAAATTACTAGAGACTCATCTGGGACCAGAAAGAAGTCTGTATTAACTGAATATCCTTCACAACCGAGTCTGTTATAATGAAGTTTTACTGTATTACAGAAAGACGGAAACTGTATAAAAAAGTGGTTAAAGTAATTTGACAAAAAGGCCTCATCGCCACCACACATGGATGGTTCAATGGTATTTGCCAGGTGGTGCCAGTGTGCAGCCCACCTAATATATGCTTCCTTGGGCCCACACAAGTCCTCAACCCAAACGGCATCTCAATCGGTTCAGCCGCTTTTGCACAGCTCACTGCACAGTGTCCCTATACTTTACAATGGGCCACCCCTTCCCCCTCAAAATTGCGCCTTCCCATGGGGAATCTGGACCCCATCTAATACATGGTTCCTTGGGCCCACCCGAGTCCTCAACCCAAATGGGATCGCCATCGTTTAAGCGGTTTTTGTAGGGCTCACTGCTGTAACAGACAGAAGACAGACAGACCACGCTACTCAGTCAGTAACAATAGGCCGCATCTGTGCGTAGTACTGCGATGTGGCCTAATAATACAAGGCATGACTTCAGGTCAATGAAGAACAGGAAGACCAAGAACACGTTGGAAAGACAATATTACAAAGTGGACTGGTCTCTTGATGCAATCACTTGAAGACAGAACAAGATGTTGGATGATTGTCCATGAAGCAGAGAACCCTTGGATCGAGGATGACCAAAGACAAAATAAGATTGTATAGGCCACATATAAGAAGTGAACATAGTTTCTGCAAGCACTTTTTACTAGCTTGCCAACAAAGAACAAGACCATACAAAACCATACTAGTGTGCAGCCAGAAGTAAAATTTTAAGAATCATTATTTTAATCATCAAAATTTTCAAGAAAAACTTGCACGACTAATCATTAGTTTGTAAAACTTGTGCTGTATTAAGTTGCCTTCAGTGCTTTGACGCTGTTGGTTGTGCGGCAGGAAGGGCATCTGGCCTGTAAAAAACATGGGGGATGATGGTGCAGGTGGGGACTGCTTAGTCTGGATGGAGTGGAGCCCAACCGGATGGTCGGTGTGTCTGCCTCTGTTAATCTTCCCTTGCACCATAAAGTCCAGAAGTTCTCTTCTGGCATCAGCTCACCTGGGTGGTCCTGGAAAAAGGGCCGTAAAACGGTTCTGGTGGTTGTGCTGTATAAAAACTTGGGCCAAATTTTGATTTCTTTGGCACACATAACTGTAAGCTTACTATGATCAGTGAGTTTAAACACAATGCATTCATTACATTCAAGAAACAAATGGAACACATTTTAAACTGCACTTTTAAATGACGTACAACTGACTGACAACAGGAATGTGTGAAGACATATATGTATATCTGTCAAAAGGTCACAAAAATCCGCGACAAACCCGAGGCATTTTCCTGCGGTGGATACACTACAGAGCTGGAACTACATGGAACTGAATCACAACTCTCATCTTCATCTTCCTAACATCAACACATGGAAAAACTGGAACATCACTGGTCTATAACAACAACCAAGCAAATGTATTAAATAAGTTTAAACAGTAATGTAAAATCACACTCTAAAACCACAATTCAATGATACTGCATGGTGGTGGTATGTATCAACCACTATTAGACCTGTCCCAGTTACTTTTATCTTAATTATTCTGTATTTTCTAAAGACCACCACCACCAAAACTGTTTTACGGCCCTTTTTCCAGCACTGACATCAACGGTGTTACCTGCACCATCTCCATACCTGTATTTTCTAAAGACATTTAACAGAAATGTGGACAACTAGCTTCCAAGTAATAGCAACCTGAGAGTTTAATACCTCATATGTGGTGGACATTCCAGATCCGCGGTAGCATAAACTTTTATCCAACCAGTCACGTATCTCGGCATCGGGCATCGACTTTGAGAATCCAAGCCCCGCCCACAAGTCTGTTGGTGTCCGACACTCGCCGACGGGTTTCTTCATCATCGCTAAATCAACAACAGCAGCAGCAGCCATAGAGTCAAATCTGTGCAAGGACACACAAGCCCACTGCAACAGAAAAATTAACAAAACAAAAAACATCAAATACAAATCCTGCACCAGCTGTGTCCCATACGAGAAGTCCTAGCTGCCAATTCAATCACCAATGATGCTCAAACTGGATGAAGCCAAGTCCAGCTCAGCGGCAGACGTAAGTACCGTACGTACTGAATTAGTGGAGAACTGTCGTCAGAATTTAGGCATGGTATTTGACGCCAGAAAGCAAAATGATGGGAACACAAAACGGTAAAAATCATTTGATACTATGTAAAAAAAGTAAAGGGTGCCATACTCGTTGGAAAAGTGTAGTCAGGGTGCTCATCTCCCTTCCTTAGGCTACTGACCCCAAGTGGATATATCATACAGTCTGTGACGATGGCCAGTGTGACTACAGACCTACAGTTACCTTCCCCGGCCACACAGCACTGCCACTGCTGCTTGACCAGTACTCATTTCCTGTCCTGCTAAAGGCAGGAGGCTGAGTTAGCCTGACTGGATGGTTACATACCAAGAAGGCGTACCTACAAATGGTCACCCAGCCTAAATCTTTTAACTCTCTGCTCCTCTAAGACTGAATTCCTGCTCATCGGACTCAAAAACCAACTTTCCAAAACACTCTCCTCACTCAACACCATCCACTCTCTTCACAACCTTGGCTTCATCTTTGACGAACATCTCAACTTTTCTGACCAAATTTCATCTTTTTCCAAATGCTGCTATTGCATCATCTTCAGCGTATTCATCCTTACTTCGATTCCACAACAGCCTGTATGACTGCCACCTCTACTGTTCACTCCAAACATCATTACTATATTTTCCCCAAGTCTCAAATAACCAGACTCCAACAGATTCAGAACTTTCTCGCACGTGCTGTTGTTAAAGCTCCTAAATGCTGCCATACCATTCTTATCCTATGCTCTCTTCACTGGCTCAAAATAACAGAACACATCACTTACTTACAAAGTCCTTACAAGCACCAAACCTTCATAACTGCATAACCTAATCTCTGTTCAACCTCGTCGCAGCACTCGCGCTTCATCTCTCGTCTCTCTTGTTTGGCCACCAACATCATCCTCATTACCAACAACTGATCGTTCCTTTCATTATGCTTCACCTTGTCTCTGTAACCAGCTCCAGCTTTTGTTTTTATTTCTTTTCCTTATCTTTTGGTTCCATGCAGTAGATTAAGCAGTGTATCGTATCATATCATATGAGCACTAAACAGGCTAGATGCACAGTAACTTCATTCATGCGACCAATGCCATTACCACTAAGCCAAGCCAGCACTCATGATATGTTAAAGCCATGTGTTAAACATGGACAAAACCACCATAAATGTAATCAAACGTAACTGCATTATGATCATCATTACCATGATACCACATTATTCTCCAAAACAACTGCTGAAATCGAAAAAAAAGAAAATAAAAATGCTACAACAGATAATTTGGCCTTCAGTGCTTTGATGCTGTTGGTTGGGCAGCAGAAAGGGCATCTGGCCTGTAAAAAACTGAGTGGTGAGGTACTGGTGTGGTTATATGTCTGGAGCGAAGTGCAAATGATTTGCATATGGTCCAGCTGATGCCACTGCCACCCCATCATCTCTTGCTCCAGTAAAATCCAGAATGGTTTACTTTTCTGGTGCCAGCTTACCCAGGCTGTCCTGGAAAAAGGGGCATTAAACATATGCAGTGTAGTGTAGTGTACAATAGACAATTCCACTATAAAATTTTAAACTTTTAACTGACTGAAAATTTTAACCAAGTTAATCTACAAATCTGTATGACAAAACTATTAAACTGGAGTTTACAAAAAATAAATTTTACCCTGGTTTGCCAGAAGTTTCTTTCTTTCGTAGTCAATGTAGGTTAAAACAGCTGATGTGACTGTGCTATCTGATGCCAGTGGCAGCTGTACATCTGTTTTAATTTCAGTTTTCTCCAAACAATCACTGAAACAAAACAAAAATATTATAAAACAATTAACCAACTAACTACCTGAATGTCTGTAACTAAAGCTGATGAACACGTACAATATAACTGTACTGCAGGTTAAACTAATTTAATTTTAAGAGTTTAACAGTTTACTGTTTCACAGTGTTATATATCCTGCTATGAACATCTCAAACTGCTAAAACAAGGATAAACACATAAAATGAAAAAAGGAGATGGCTTTAAGTCAGAAAATATTGTTTGAAATATTAGAAATTGTTTAAAATTAACAGATAAACTAATATAAAATATCCTAACAGATAAAATTTTGACCACTAATCGATTAATTGGCTCAAAACATATTATACACTGTGTCTAAAAATGTCACTGCTTTGTCTGCTATAACTTGTACATGAATCGATTATGATAATTTGAGGCAGAAATGTTACTGAGAAAGTAAGCAATAAAAAGATACTTTATTTTCCCAGCTCACCTAACTAGCGCAACTGCACTGCAAACAGATTTTTTTCATTTAAATGCTGCATGCTGTTTTACCAAAAACACGTGAAACACGTTAATAAATATCACCTGGTCACAGACAAACCACCCTTCACTGTCAAAATGATCGACTGTATGCATCAGACAGGACCTAGGAAGGGAGCATAGCATCCTGCAGTATGTTACCTTCGTACTTGATGTTTACCAAGTCTGTCACTGTGTCGGTTGCTGTGTCAAAAACTGGAGTTGTATTCATCAAGTATGGAGAGGGAAAAGTCTATGAAGAGAATTGCTTTCCAGAGCTTAACTCCACTGACTATGAGATTTAGGGAGTCATACAGTAGCATGAGCATGAGTTGCAAGTAACAAATCTGAATAAATTAAGCCAGTAACTGCTTGAAGTCTGGCAGTGCAGTAGTTCAGCATTCAAGTGAAAGGATGCTATTTTTGTGTTTTTGCATTTCGCCAGGTAGTGCAGAAACACTTGATAGGTGTGGTGCAAAAATAAAGTATCTTTTAATTGCCTACTTTCTCAGTAACATTTATGCCAAAAATTATCTAAATTGATTCCGGTGTATCACAGTTATAGCCAAACAAAGTAGTGACATTTTTTTGAGACACAGTGTATAGTTTATTTTTACAACACAGATTTTACACCGAGCATTTGTTCAGTGTGCTATTTTATGGTCGCCCTATGGAATAGGGAGACCATATATATTTTCATGCTGTGGTTTGTTCTTCTTTCTTCTTCTTTCTTTTTTTTTCCTC